>Ga0208880_1000018_pt1 | contig 31116 bp, 26 predicted proteins | sample Knorr_S23_td_Sur_FD_185606 | JGI IMG/M metagenome (GOLD analysis project Ga0208880, IMG submission 185606) | Marine microbial communities from Southern Atlantic Ocean transect - Knorr_S23_td_SurfaceB_ad_5m_LV_B (SPAdes) (version 2) | ecosystem: Environmental > Aquatic > Marine > Oceanic | place...
TATAAATTTGGGTAAAAAAACATCCTTTTCACTCATTTATACAAATACAAAAAGAGATGGGGTTGACGTAACGGTTAATTCACAAACTCAATTTTTGAGTGACAATAATCAGATCGAATCTACCCGGAACGAAGACGAAATAGATTTTGACAATAACGATCAAGTTTCATTCAATTTTGAGCATAAATTCAATGACTCTGGGCACTTGTTGACTGTCAACCTTCAAAAAGAATGGAATGAAGAGCTAGAAACGGCTTCCCTGCAATCGTTTGATGACACAGGCACTGCTTCTGAACCCTTTGAAAAGAACATCACAGACGATCAACAAAATCGTGAATTGGCGCAAATAGATTATGTCTATCCAATTGACGAAAACACACAGTTTGAGGCAGGATACAGAGGAAACATCAACAATCAAGTTATTGACTTTGAAGTTCTCGTAGAAGATGCCTCAAAAAACTTGATACGCAACACAGATTTATCGAACACATTGAATTACAGTGAAGAAGTACACGCATTCTACTCACAATTCGGAAAAAAGTACGGTGACTTTTCTATACTGGCAGGACTGAGACTTGAAGACACTCGTGTCGGTGTATATCAACTAAGTGGAGATTATGAAAATGGCGAGAAGAACTACAGAGACTTGTTTCCTACACTTAATTTGGGTTTAGTGATAAATCCTACAACGAGTGTTACATTGGGCTACAACCGAAGGATATCTCGCCCAAATAGTTGGTTATTGAACCCTTTTCAATCACGCTCGAGTAGAACCAGCTTTTTTCAAGGGAATCCGGAAGTGAACCCTAGTTACTCAAATGGAGTAGATATTGGCTATTTAAAACAGTTCAAGAAATTCACTTTAAACAGTTCTTTATATTACAGACATTCGACAGAGTCTATAAGTAGGGTTGCTGTAACTAGCGGTGAAACTGTCTTAGTAAATGGGATAGAAACTGATGTCATAAAAAGATTTCCCGTGAATCTAGGTACAACAAACGAGTATGGTGTCGAACTCAACTCTTCGATTAGAGCCATTAGGGGAATGCGAACAAACCTGAGTGTAAACTTTTTCAAAAGAGAAGAAAAAGGATCATATGAAGATGTGCGATATGATTCAGAAAGTGTCAGCTGGTCGGGCACTCTTAGTAACAGCTATACACTTCCCTACAAAATCAGATCACAAATATCTATGCGATACAGAGGTCCAAACAAATCTTCTTTTGGTACAAACAAAGGGTTTTTATACTCTGATTTGGCTTTAAGCAAAGATGTTTTAAATGAAAAAGCGACCCTCAATTTACGATTTAACGATTTGTTTAACACGGTCAAATATAGATACACAACAGAAACAGACTTTGTAACGATCGATGGAGAATATCAAAGGAGAAAACCTACGTTTACGCTTACATTTACGTATAGATTCAGACAAGAGGATTCGCGTCAAAATCGCAGAAGAGCTGAAAATTATGGTTCAGGAAATGATGATGGAGGTTTTGAGTTTTAACCCTCCGAATTCTTTTTTGCTTCTTTTCTTTCTTTTAACCATTCTAAGAGGTTTCCTGTAAGCCAATAAGGCACTACAAATCCGATGAGAAATATCATCAACCAAAATCCAATGGTTAAGATGGTCAAGAAAGCAAGAAATCCAAGATATTGATCAAATTCAAACATGAGATTGTTTTGATGATGCAAATGTATTCAGAAAGTATCAGTCTTACAACCTTGACAGCATAAATCAGCTTCTGTTTTTGTCGTAACTTTGCAGAAAGTTATTAACACATGTCATTCCGAACAGAAAAAGACACCATGGGATCTGTAAAAGTGCCCGCCGACAAATACTGGGGTGCTCAAACAGAGCGTTCAAGAAACAATTTTAAAATTGGTCCTGTCGCCTCGATGCCAATAGAAATCATCTATGGATTTGCTTATCTCAAAAAAGCAGCGGCTTACACCAATGAATCGCTCGGTACTTTGGATGTAGAGAAAAGAGATTTAATTGCTAAGGTTTGCGACGAGATCCTTGAATGTAAACTCGATGATCAGTTTCCATTGGTTATATGGCAAACGGGTTCAGGGACACAAAGTAATATGAACGTAAATGAAGTTATTGCCAATCGTGCACATGTATTACAAGGCAACAAGCTTGGTGAAGGCAATCGGACCTTGCATCCGAATGACGATGTAAACAAGTCACAATCTTCTAATGACACCTTTCCCACAGGAATGCACATTGCCATTTATAAATTGATTGTTGAAAACACCCTGCCAGCGATCAAGCAGCTCAGAGACACTTTCGAAGTTAAATCAAAAGCGTTCGATGAAGTAATCAAAATAGGGCGTACGCACATGATGGATGCTACTCCACTAAGCTTGGGTCAAGAATTTTCAGGCTATGTTGCGCAATTGAACTACGGGATCAAATCACTAGAAAACACCCTACCCCACTTATCAGAGTTGGCTTTGGGCGGAACCGCTGTAGGAACGGGGATCAACACTCCAAAAGGTTATGCTGAGCGGGTGGCGCAATATATAGCAGAGTTTACGGGACATCCCTTTAAATCTGCTCCCAATAAGTTTGAGGCTCTTGCCGCTCATGACGCCTTGGTAGAAACGCACGGAGCATTGCGTCAGCTAGCAGTTTCACTCAATAAAATTGTTCACGATATTCGTGTGATGGCAAGTGGGCCACGATCTGGTTTAGGCGAGTTGATTATTCCTGCAAACGAACCGGGAAGTTCTATCATGCCTGGTAAGGTAAATCCCACCCAGTGTGAGGCATTGACCATGGTATGTGCACAAGTCATCGGAAATGATGTGGCAGTTGCCTTTGGAGGGGCACAGGGTCATTTTGAGCTCAATGTGTTTAAGCCTCTTATGGGTGCCAATGTCCTAGAATCTGCCCGTTTATTAGCAGATGCGGCGGTGAGTTTTGATCTTCATTGTGCACAAGGCATCGAACCCAACAGAAAAGTCATAGACCAACTGTTAAATGATTCTTTGATGTTGGTAACTGCACTAAATAATAAAATCGGGTATTACAAAGCGGCTGAAATTGCGAACAAAGCCCACAAAGAAGGTACTACTTTGAAAGAGGCAGCAGTGTCTACTGGTTATCTTACTGAAGAAGAATTTGATGCTTGGGTACGTCCAGAAGATATGATAGGCCGCTAGACGCGCCCTTTTAGCGCATTAAAAGCCCAACCGATAGCAATAAAACCTGTTCCTACCAAGCTGAACCCAATAGCGTATTCAGGATATTTTAACACACCTAACAATACGAGAGCAATCCCAATAATCGTCAGTATCAAAGAAGCCCAAGCGAATATGCTATTTTTATTTAACCCCATTTTTCATTTTGTTTTGTGCAAATATCGACTTTTTATAAGGACTGAAAAATCTAGTTATTAAATAGTTCAAATGTTTGACGGCGCATCAACTTGTCATTTGATCTAACAAACTCAGGTAGACAAAAAATGTTTTTGGGTTTTTGATATCGTTCAAATAAGTTGGAATCATTGATGACTTGAACACACCTATCGGGGATAACTCCTTCAAAAACCACTGCTAAAGATTCTCCTAAATCATTATCAGGTATTCCAAAAACGAGTACAGGACGATTAAAAAGTAAAGTGAGCTTATCTTCAATTTGTTCTGGGTGAAGCTTGATACCTCCTGAATTAATCACATAATCAGATCTACCCAACCATACAAAGCCTGTGGGTGAAATCAAATCAACCCTGTCATTGGATTTTATAGGATTCTTAGACAGGTATGGCGCATGAATTACCAAACAACCCTCATCAATGGCAAAAGAAACATTTGGGAGTGCTGTAAAATGTGAGTGACCTAAACTTAAATTTTTTAATGCAACATGGCTAAAGGTTTCTGTCATACCATAAGTTTCATAAACCTGTGTTGAACTGCCCTTAAGTTCATTTGCCAATGAAACAGAAACAGGGGCACCACCTACAAGAAGTTTGTTGATTTTATGTATATCTGTCAATGAATGTTGTAGCTGGTAAGGGGTGATTGACGAAAAATCATAAAAATCAACCGCATTAAATGGTGATGCAGATGGAGAAGCAACATCTATCCAAAGCCCTGCCAACATTGCGCGTATGAGCATCATTTTTCCACCAATATACGTGAGAGGCAAACAAAGTAAAGCAGTCTGTTGGGGCTTTAGATCAAAAAAAATGATGGTAGATTGTGCAGAAGCCACCAATTTAGATTTCTGTGCAACAATATCTTTGGGACGACCTGTGGATCCCGAGGTTTTTAAAACAATTGTTTTAGAATCAGAAAACCAATCAATTAAAAAAGAACCCAATTCGTTTTGCAAAGGATCCAATGTCTGACACAATTCATCTGCATGAATGAGTAGGTTATTTAAATCATAAGCAACGCCATTTAGGCGAAATTCAGGATGTAGACTAGGATTCTCGGACATCTTGGTTTTTAAGTTCAAGGACCCCAGTTAATTTAAAACGCCAAGAAGACCATTGATATTTTTTAGCAAACACATATCCAACAATCAAATACATTACAGGAGGAGCAATTAGGTAAAAAATCAACTCAGGCTCTGCAATATTTTTAAAAATAGAATGCGTTTGAAAAGCAGTCCAATCAGAAGTTACCAAAAGAGCTACTATCAAATTGTTGGCCGCATGAAAGCCGATGGCCAGTTCCAATCCTTCATCCATAAGAGTAAGAATGGCTAAAAAGAAACCTGTAGTTATGTAAACCAAAATCAAAGCCGATCCCATTTTAGCAACCTCTGGGTTTGAGCCATGTAATAAACCAAACAACAAGGAAGTAATTATCAGCGGTACCCAACGATTGCGAGCCCAGAGACCAAACCCCTGCATCAAATAACCCCTAAAAAAGAATTCCTCAGCTGTCGTCTGCAAAGGAACCATTAGTACTGCAATAATCAACAATATGAAAAAGTCATTTGCATTATAATTCCAAACATATTTTTCAGGATTGAAATAATAATCAATCCCTAGGGATACAACTGCCAAAATGGCTACCAAGAAAAATGAAAAAAAGACCCGTTGCCAATCAAAACGAGGACGGGTGGTCAGAAAGTTTACAAGTTTTTGGTGATGAATCTTTTTGACTACAAATAAAATAGCGAAAAAGGCAACAGCAAAAGGCAACAGAAGATAAAACAGAGAGGTATTTGGCTCCAAAATACTTAACATTTCACTCTCATCTAATGAGGACAAGCCTTCAAGCCCCACTTCACTTATGACAGCAATGACAAAAGGAAATTGCGCTATCAAAAGAGCAACAACCACTAAAATCACTCCTAAAACAAATCGCCAGGCATCTGTTTTGCTTAAAAAAACTTTTTCTATAAACATTTAATAAAATTTAAAACTCCATTCACCCTTTGGATTATAACCCAAAAAACTGCCTTCAATATACAAAGGACTATCGATATTGTTCGTAAAAAGCTGACCTGTGCCCAATCCTTGAGGTAAGGATGCATTTTTTTGGGCACACCACTGAGCGATCGCATTCAGACCCACATTGCTTTCAAGTGCACTGGTAACCCACCAATCTATACCAAAATCTTCTGCCAAAGAAACCCAGCGGTCTGCGCCTCTCCAACCTCCAATAAGACTTGGTTTAAGAACCAAGTACTGGGGTCGTATATTTTCCAATAAACTCTTTTTTTGTTGATCAGTTGTCCGACCTATCAGCTCTTCGTCTAAAGCAATCGGAATAGGAGAAGACTTACACAAGGCTTCCATATCTTTCCATTGGTTAACAGCGATGGGTTGCTCTATAGAGTGGATGTCATACATAGCTAAGCGATCTAACTTGCGCATAGCATCCTTTGAAGAAAAAGCTCCATTAGCATCCACGCGAATTTGAAGATTGGATGCATCAAACCTTTGGCGTAAATCTGAAATCAGCGAACATTCTAGGTCAAAATCCAAAGCACCTATTTTGAGTTTTATGCATTCAAAACCCATAGACAATTTTTCATCTATTTGTTGACGCATAAAATCTGGATCCCCCATCCATACCAAGCCGTTGATATGTATTTGATTTGTAGAATTGGTAAAAAAATTATCAAAAAGAACAAAAGGGTCATTTGATTTTAGACCGCGAAAGGCCATTTCTAAAGCAAATTGAATTGCTGGCATATGTGAAAATTTACTGTAGAGCTCTTCGAAACCCAAATGAATTTCACGTCCGATTTGAATCATTGCGCCCTCAACTTGAGAAGGGGTTTCTGGACTTAACCCTTCGATGATGCTACATTCCCCAACACCCAACTTTCCTTGGTCTTCAAGAATGATAAACCAACTGTCTTTGTGGGACAAAGTTCCTCTTGAAGTACCTCCTGGAGTTTTAAAAAAAAGACGATGTTTTCGAAAATGATATTTCATTACGACCCATTATAAATTGATTAAAACACCAACCAGACAGGCGTATAAGAATGTTAGGATTGCTATTTTTTTTAATTCTGGATCCAATTCCACTTCTGAATGTCGGTTGAGTACACGCTTTAGATGACCAAAAAGTGGCATTCCCAAAAACAGTACAATTAAGTAACAGTAAGGACTAGAGCTTAAGTATGCATGCACCAATGTGAGTATCATGGGGGTCAATATCAAAAAGACATGATAAGCGTTAGATTTACGGGTTCCCAAACGAACTGCCAGTGTATTCTTGCCGAAATTTGTGTCGTTTATTACATCACGCATATTATTTAGATGTAGAACAGCTACGGAAAACAGACCTACAGCAGTGGCTGGTAAAAACAATAAAAAGTCTATGGTTTTGACAAATAAATAATTGCTTCCAATCACACTTACCAAACCAAAAAAAACAAAAACAAAAACATCACCATAACCTTTGTAGCCATATGATTTTGAACCCACAGTGTAAAAAATAGCTGAGGCTATGGCCAAGGCTCCTAATCCAATAAAAAAGAGGGTGGATTGAAAATTTGAACAAAATGCCACAAACACCAGGAGTAGCGTTAGAAGCATTGAAACAAATGAGTTAATCCAGATTGCCATTCGAAGGGTATGAGGTTTTATTTGACCTGATTGTATCCCTCGTTGAGGGCCAAGACGATCTTTATTGTCTGTACCTTTGACTCCGTCCCCATAGTCATTCGCAAGGTTTGATAATACTTGAAAACTGATTGTAGTGAGAACAGCCAGTACAAAAATTGTGGTATCAAAAGAAGAGACAGCATAAGCTGCGCTAGAGCCAACAACAATTCCCGAAAGCGAAAGAGGGAGGGTTCTCAACCGAGCCACCCGAATCCATATTGATATTGAAGAAAATATGCTCAAATTCAAGGTTCTATGGGAACTTAGGGTATTTTTTAAAATCGGGAGCGCGTTTTTCTAAAAATGCATGTTTACCTTCTTGAGCTTCCTCAGTGAGGTAATAAAGAAGTGTCGCATCACCAGCCAATTGCATCAATCCATGTTGACCATCGAGTTCTGCATTCATACTTCTTTTGATCATACGGAGAGCCAATGGACTTCGCTGTTGCATGATCGCACACCATTCCAAAACCGTTGATTCGAGTTGATCTAAAGGCACAACCTTGTTAACTAAACCCATCTCCAAAGCCTCATCAGCAGAGTATTGTTGACACAAAAACCAGATCTCTCTAGCTTTTTTCTGACCTACATGACGAGCTAAATATGAAGAGCCAAAACCGCCATCAAAACTTCCAACCTTAGGACCTGTCTGACCAAAAATAGCATTCTCACTAGCTATGGTAAGGTCACATACAACATGAAGCACATGTCCTCCTCCAATTGCATATCCGTTGACCATGGCAATCACAGGCTTAGGCAGTTCTCGAATTTTTTTATGTAAATCTAACACGTTTAGTCGTGGTACCCCATCATCTCCTACGTAACCGCCAATTCCTTTTACGTTCTGATCGCCACCACTACAAAAAGCCTTGTCACCAGCCCCCGTAAAGACTACTATGTCAATGTCTTCACGTTCTCTACAGATATCAATAGCCTCCAACATTTGTGTGTTGGTTTCGGGGCGAAATGCGTTATAAACTTTTGGACGGTTAATGGTAATTTTAGCAACCCCATTATAGAATTCAAATAAAATATCGGAGTAATTTCCGAGAGATTCCCATTGTGGTTTCATGTTCAATTTTTTACAAATTTACGATTTAATTATAGCATTTTTCATGGAAGAAGGGCGTCAAAATAATCCTTTAGAACCCTATCGTTAATTTCAGGTGGTGTCATAATCTCTAAAATTTTAGGACGTTTTGAAGGACTAAAAAACGAGTGAAGCTTCCAAGAAAGGGAAAAAAGACCATTTGCTTTCTTATAAGAACAACCATAATGATGCGCTAAATGCTTGGCACTCATATTGTGTCGTGTTTCAAAATAACGTCTAAAGGTAGGAGAATCTTTATCACCAGGTAAAATTCTAAAAATACCGCCCCCACGATTATTGACAATAATAATTCTTAACGAGCTGGGCAGTTGGGTTTGCCACAAAGCATTTGAATCATAAAAAAAACTCAAATCACCCGTAATTAAAAGTGTAGGTTGATTCGTTGCTACAGCAGCACCAACAGCTGTAGAAACACTGCCTTCAATACCACTTGTACCACGATTACAAAAAGATTGAGTGTTTTTAGGTACTGCAAACAACATTGCGTATCGAATTGGTGTGCTATTAGCCCAATGAATGATGTAATTCTCGGGGATGTTATTCATAATTATGCCCACAGCCTTGAAATCAGAAAATGGAGCCTTTTTAAAGAAAAGTTTGTGGGAATTATATCTTTTATTGGAAAGATCATTCCATCGACGATTGTAAGCGTTCTTAATTTGATTCGCAGGTTTCAATATTTCAAAAAACATATTAGGCTTACAAATAACATGTTCCACTCCTACATAATAAGTATCATAGGGTTTCGTAATGTCGATGTGTAAATGTTTTTCAGGGGGATAAGAACGCAAAAAGGACTTCACCTTTTTTGAGACCACCATCCCTCCTATTGTCACTAACAAATCAGGTTGTAAGGATCTAAAAACTTCGGTTTTGTTATCTAAATTTTCGATGGGGGCTATCATCTGATCAATATGAGCAAAGAAATCTTGATGAACCTGATTAGAAGTGATCTCTGTTAACACAACCACACGTGAGTCGCGAGAAAGAAGTTTTTTACTTTTTTCAGAGAGTGTTTCTTTAGACGAACAACCTATTAAAACGAGAATAGATTGGGCATGGTTCCAAACGTTTTTTGTCGTATTCAATGAACTTTTATGATTTACATCTGGCAATTTTACTTGATGAGGCAAAACATCAGAAACATTTTGAAATTCATAGAGTGGCTCTTCCATGGGTATATTGACATGGACAGGACCTTTACTGATCAAAGCAGAAGCCAGTACTTTTTGTAGGGCAGCTGTATTGGAGTGGATGATTGTTTGTTGCAGCTTCTCTAGTGTGTTTTGGTTTATGTCAATTGGAATTAAATCCTGACGATTGCTTTGTAAAATAGAGTGAGTAGCGTGTGTAACGTCTTGTTTCAAATTGACTTGATCAACCAACATACGCTCAAATACTCCTTCCTGACGAATGGTTTGACCATCTCCTATGTCTATCCGATAAGATGGTCGATCAGCGCTCATGACAATCAACGGAATATTGCTATAAAAAGCCTCGGCTACTGCAGGGTAATAATTAAGCAGAGCAGACCCTGAAGTACACAATAAAACAACCGGCTTTTGAAGTTGCTGCGCCATTCCAAGAGCAAAAAAACCTGCCGAACGTTCATCAACAATGCTGTGAGTTTTAAAGAAGGGATTGTTGGTAAATCCTAAAGTTAAAGGGGCATTTCTAGACCCTGGGGAAATAACAACATCTTGAATATCATAATCCACAAGTACCTTAAGGACAGCTTGTGCAACAGGAATTGTTGGAACCTTCATAGCGGCTACAAATGTACGAAATGTAAAAATTGATTATTTGAATAGGATTCGGCCCATGGTATCGGCTTTTTGCAACAGTTCTTCCCATTCAGAATGAGGGTCACTTGCAGCCGTTACACCGCCTCCCACAAAAACCTCTGTTTGATGAGAGTCAACTCGCATAGAGCGTAAGTTTACGTACCATTCGGTTTTGTTTTTTTGAAATGGCCCAAAAAAACCTGAATAATAAGAACGATCTAAGTTTTCATATTTCGATATAAATCGAGATGCTTCGATCTTTGGTACACCTCCCACAGCAGGAGTTGGGTGGAGGGCTCTAGCTACTACTAAAGAAGAGGCTTCAACCTTAGCGCTCACCTGAGTAAGTATGTGTTCAATGGCGCCTGCCACATGTGTTTTCGGCTTATCGACTGAAAGTGATTCAAACCCTAAAGGCAGTTTGGAAAGTGTGTGTTTGATTTCAGAAAGTACCACGGCTTGTTCATCAACCTCTTTTGAACCCCAAGTTGACCCGCCAACCTTACGAGTACCTGCCAATGCCATGGTTTTTAATTGTTTACCATCCATAGACAACAACAGTTCCGGAGTCGCGCCCAGCCACAAACCACATTTTGGATGTGAAAAGATAAAATTAAAAGTATTGTGATAGCGTTCAAGTATTCTTTTAAACAAAGTTATGGGGCTTGTGCGATTTGTAGATGTGGTCAATGAGGATGCCAACACCACTTTGCGTAATTCGCTCGTTTTAATTTTTTTAACAGCCTTTTGAACCAAACTGATGTGATGATGTTTTTTTTGATCAATATTGTCCCATTGAATAGTATTTGGGGTTGTCAAGGTTTTCTTTGGATTTGTAAAATCGGAGGTGAGCATCTCGTCTTTACGAATGGCTAGCAAAGAAGAGTTTTTATCAAATGGCGCTATCAAAAAACCTTCAGTTAAGGCTTCAACAGCTTGATCGGAAAGGTTGTTTTGTAGGAAAGCAACAACCTTATTAGAATTGGGTTTTCGAAAAACCGCAAAAGGTAAGTTACCCTCAAAATGAGATTGGATTTTTTCAAAAAAATCAGAGGGGTTTAACACTATTTAGAAAGGGTGAGGGTAGTGAGTTTGCAAGAAGAAACCAGTTGACCTTCGTCGTTTTTTATTTGGATGTCCCACAACTGCATTGTGCGTCCCATGTGCAAGGCTGTTGCGCGGGCTGTAACATATCCGGAACGAACACCACGAACGTGGCTTGCACTAATTTCAATTCCACGTAACATCTGCCCCTCTTTCCTACAAAAAACTGCTGCTGCAGAGCTACCTACCGTTTCAGCAAGAGCTGCAGTAGCACCCCCGTGGAGAACACCATCAGGTTGATGCACAGCCGGGGTAACGGGCATCTTAGCCTCTAAATAATCATCACCCATATCAACAAACTCTATTCCTAAAGTCTGCATAAGGGTTCCTGCATTTCTTTCGTTGATTTTTTGTAGTAACAATTCCTTTTCCATAGGCACTAAAATACAAAACGCACTACGATCGTAGTGCGTTTTGTAAAGATTTATACATCCATTTATTTCACTTCTTCAAAGTCAACGTCCTGAACATCCTCGTCGGAACTCGACTCTGGTTGCGAATCAGCACTTTCAGAAGGAGCTCCTTGCTGATCTGCTTGAGCTTTGTACATTTCTTCAGAAGCATTTTTCCAAGCTTCATTGATTTTGTCCAAAGCAGGCGTGATGGCTTCTACTTCTTTTGTTTCGTAAGCCTTTTTGAGTTCAGCCAAAGCATCTTCAATCGGTTTCTTTTTGTCATCGGACAATTTATCACCAAATTCAGACAGTTGTTTTTCAGTTTGAAAAATCATAGCATCGGCATTATTGAAAATTTCAGCTTGCTCCTTAGCTTTTTTATCAGATTCAGCATTGGCTTCTGCCTCTTTTTTCATTCGCTCGATTTCTTCTTCAGTGAGCCCAGAAGAAGCCTCTATTCGAATATCTTGAGATTTGTTTGTGGCTTTATCAAGAGCTGTCACATGAATTAAACCATTTGCATCGATGTCAAAAGTAACCTCAATTTGAGGAGTCCCTCTGGGTGCAGGAGGAATGCCATCAAGATGGAATCTACCGATTGTTTTGTTATCTCCTGCCATAGGACGCTCCCCTTGAAGAACATGAATTTCTACAGAAGGTTGGTTGTCTGCGGCAGTCGAAAAAACTTGTGATTTTTTAGTTGGAATCGTTGTGTTGGAATCGATCAGCTTGGTCATCACTCCACCCATGGTTTCGATACCTAAAGAAAGTGGAGTCACGTCTAAGAGTAATACGTCTTTGACATCTCCTGTCAAGACACCTCCTTGAATTGCAGCACCAACAGCAACTACCTCATCAGGATTAACACCCTTAGAAGGTTTTTTGCCAAAAAACTTTTCAACTTCTTCTTGAATGATTGGAATTCTTGTAGATCCACCCACCAAAATAACCTCATCAATGTCTCCTGTCGATAGCCCCGCATCTGAAAGTGCATTTTGTACAGGGGTCATAGATCGCTTGACTAAATCTTCTGATAATTGCTCAAACTTAGCACGTGTTAGTGTCTGGACTAAGTGTTTTGGTCCCGAAGCTGTAGCAGTTATATAAGGAAGATTAATTTCTGTTTGGGTTGATGAAGAGAGTTCGATTTTGGCTTTTTCAGCAGCCTCTTTAAGGCGTTGCAAAGCCATCGGATCTTTTCTTAAATCTACATCTTCAGAAGATTGGAATGCATCGGCAAGCCAGCTAATGATAACTTCGTCAAAATCGTCTCCACCAAGATGGGTGTCACCGTTTGTTGAAAGAACTTCAAAAACACCGTCTCCAAGTTCTAGGACAGAAATATCAAAAGTACCCCCTCCAAGATCGTAGACAGCAATTTTTTTATCTTCTCCCCCTTTATCTAGCCCATATGCTAGGGCAGCAGCTGTTGGCTCATTGATAATACGGTGTACTTTAAGGCCTGAAATCTCACCAGCTTCTTTGGTAGCCTGACGTTGGGCATCGTTAAAATAGGCTGGAACGGTTATTACCGCATCCGTTACAGACTGACCTAAATAATCTTCTGCTGTTTTTTTCATTTTTTGAAGAACCATCGCAGAAAGCTCCTGTGGAGTATACAGACGACCATCAATATCTACTCTTGGAGTGTCATTGTCACCTTTAACTACTTTGTAAGGTACACGTTTGACTTCTTTGGGAGATTCAGAAAACTTATTTCCCATAAATCTTTTGATAGAGGAAATTGTTTTTGTCGGATTGGTCACCGCTTGTCTTTTTGCAGGGTCTCCTACTTTGATTTCTCCTCCTTCAACAAATGCGATAACAGATGGTGTCGTACGCTTTCCTTCAGCATTAGGAATTACAACAGGCTCGTTACCTTCCATTACAGAAACACACGAGTTGGTAGTTCCTAAATCTATTCCGATAATCTTGCTCATTTTTTTTAATATTTATTACTCCTTTGTCAATGACCGTGCCAATCAGACACACCTGACATGCTGTCAGGATGAAGTCAGTTTAGTCATTTAAATGTATTTTTACTCAAAATTTGTAATCATGTCAGCAAATCAAAAGTCCTTCAAACGCGTCACTACCAATAGTTTGGTTGAAATGAAGCAACAGGGTGAAAAGATATCCATGCTCACTGCTTATGATTATTCTATGGCCAAAGCAGTCGATGCTGCTAATGTAGATGTGGTCTTAGTGGGTGACTCGGCGTCCAATGTCATGTCTGGTTATGAAACAACGGTTCCCATTACACTCGACCAAATGATCTATCACGCAGCAGGAGTTGTCAGAGCTGTACAGCGGGCTCTGGTGGTGGTCGACCTTCCATTTGGCACCTATCAATCGGACCCCAAAGAAGCCCTTCGTTCGTCCATACGCATTATGAAAGAATCCGGAGCACATGCTGTGAAACTTGAGGGAGGATCTGAAGTAAAGGATTCTATTGTAAGAATCTTGCGTGCAGGCATTCCAGTGATGGGTCATCTAGGGCTTACTCCGCAATCTATCTACAAGTTTGGCACCTACACCGTTCGAGCCAAAGAAGAAAAAGAAGCACAAAAGCTCATTGAAGATGCCAAGTTGTTGGAAGATTTGGGTTGTTTTGCAATCGTGTTAGAAAAAATCCCAGCCGAATTGGCACAAAAAGTTGCTTCTCAACTTTCCATTCCAGTTGTGGGGATTGGTGCCGGATCACATGTAGATGGTCAAGTGTTGGTTCTCCATGATATGATTGGATTGACTACCGAATTTAATCCACGTTTTTTAAGACGTTATATGAATCTATACAACGATATGACTACTGCCATCAAAAACTATGTCGGCGATGTGAAAAGTGGTCAATTTCCGAATCAAAACGAGCAATATTAGTTGTTTTTTCTCGATGTAATTTATGAAGACAACCATTTGTTGGTGGTCAACAAACCTGCAGGACTCCTTGTACAAGGGGATCAAACAGGTGACCCTACCCTACTTGATCATGCAAAAGATTATTTAAAAACAAAGTATAAAAAACCTGGAGCTGTTTATCTAGGTTTGGTGCATAGGTTGGACAGACCCACATCTGGAGTCGTAGTCTTGGCAAGAACTTCTAAGGCGCTGTCAAGACTCAATCAACAATTCAAAGACCGAGATCCAAAAAAAACTTATTGGGCGTTGGTTGAAGGAAAGCCCAGGAAAGAGAGAAAACTCATACATTTTCTAAAAAGAAATCCCAAGCTAAACAAATCGTTTGCTTTCGAACATGAGGTTCCAGAATCAAAAAAAGCAATCCTTGAATACAAGTGCTTAAAAACACTAAATAATTACAGCTTGCTCGAAATTGATTTACACACAGGAAGGCATCACCAAATTCGAGCCCAATTATCAGCAGAAAAACTCTTTATTAAAGGGGATTTAAAATATGGTGCCAAACGACCTAACTCAGATGGAAGCATCCATTTATTGGCGCGGAAATTAGAGATTATTCATCCTGTTCGAAAAGAACAGCTTTTGTTGGTCGCACAACCTCCTTCAAGGGACAGCCTATGGGATGCATGCCTAACGGATTAGGGCTACAGCCTTTTCCTTTATTATACTTGCGATGGGGCGATTTTGAATTTTGGATTCTAACCATGAAAGAATATCAAGGTATAAGAAAGCACGTTTTTCGTAGGGGTCATTTTCATATTCTTTTAAGCTGTTGTGTAAGCGTTTAAAAGCAGCCTTCAACTCACCTGGGTATAGGTCTGTAAGACTTCTTAAGAATTGCAGCATGGCTTTTTGAACAGCTTGCAACTCGTTCATTTTGAGTAAGAATTTATAGGTCTGTTTGAGTTGAGTTTCCAGTTGATAATCATATCCTGCCTCATAATGAGCAACTAAGTATAAAACTCTCGAAAAACACATCAGATCTTCATGAATTACTAAGTTTTTGTTGTTGATGATTTTTTCTAAATAAGTAATGCAATGTTTGTAATCTTCCACTCCAAAATAGATACAAGCTATCTTATAATACAAAACCATTATATGGTGTTGATCAATTCTATCAAGATTGTTTTCTATACCCTTCAATACATCGGGAATTAAATGAAGGGCATCATCAAAAGAACCGTCTAAAAAATGAAAATTAATTTTGTTGTGATAACGACCTAAAAAAACTAGAGGCGCAATGTGTCTATTGTCAGGAAAATCAATTTGATTGATAATCTCTTCAAATTTTATCAAAGCATCCTCAAACTTAGATCGGTATTTTAGTAGATATAGAGCCTCAAAAAGGTATTGGTGGCCTCGCACAAAAAAGACAGGGTGCAAAGGAATTAACTCAGGCGCAGTGTAAAACAGACCTACCCACTTGTTGGCAAACTTGTAGGCCGAAAGAAAATCTTGAATTAAAAAACCATACCACATGTTGGACTGGTAATACCAAAGCTTTTCTTTAAAACCGAGTGTCGAAAAATTGACTTTTGGAAGGCGTTGTTCAAAAAACTCACTAACAGAATGAAACTCTTGATCGTTTTTTACATAACCAGTCCTCAGGACCATGGCATAGAGTTCTATCGATAAATTTGACAGACGGTTGGATGTCAATATGGCATCTGATAAAGTTGCTGACTTACGGACCAAACCAGGAATATTCTTCTCGATATCACCAACCATGTGTTGAGATTCAATAATCTTTTCAAATTCAACAATTTGATATGCCAAATTTGTGTCCTCCATGTTTAGTGCTTTAGATTTGATACGATACAACATTTTAAGACTTTGTTTGTAAAGTCCCTTGTTGTATAGAATCGTAGCAAAATCTAACTGCTCTCTAAGCTCCATGGTTTTGGTTTGGGTAGAAGCCGAAAGACGCAAGCTAATTAGGATTTGCTTGTATAAATGTGCTTTGAGATTGGAAAGTTGTTGTCTTTTAATAAAATCGACAGAAAGCAGTTGAGCCTCGTCATAAAATTTCATTTTATCTAAGAGATTGAACAACATCAAAAATTTTGCCTGAGCATTGCCATCAAGTCGATTTGCATACAACTTAAATTGTCTCTTTTCAGATTTTGTCAATGACTTAATCAGATTGAAAAGTGCGTCCTTATGATTTTTTTGATAATTCACTGTTTCAAACCTACTAAAAAAGTGGGAGGTATTTACAGAGATATGTTCTAAGAAAAAAAACGAATGTTAGTAAACATTTTTTTGAGCGATAAAATTGAGTTAAATTTGTATTTACAATTTGTAACTTTGACGCCGTATGGCAAATGATAAAGTTCATATTTTCGACACAACCCTCAGAGACGGGGAACAGGTTCCCGGCTGCAAACTAAACACTGAACAAAAGCTGCTCATTGCAACGCGTCTCGATCAAATGGGAGTAGATGTGATTGAAGCAGGTTTTCCTATTTCTAGTCCAGGTGATTTTAGTTCTGTACAAGAAATTACCAAAATTGTAAAAAATGCAACCGTCTGTGGACTCACCCGAGCGGTTCAAAAAGATATTGATGTAGCTGCTGAAGCCCTGGCTTTGGCTAAAAGACCTAGAATACACACAGGTATTGGAACTTCAGATTCGCACATTCAACATAAATTCAACGCTACTAGAGAGCAAATCATAGAACGTGCCACTGCTGCTGTTAGCCATGCAAAAAAATACGTTCAAGATGTTGAGTTTTATGCAGAAGATGCTGGTAGAACGGACAATGAATTTTTGGCTCAGGTATGTGAAGCTGTCATTAAAGCTGGAGCAACCGTATTAAACATCCCAGACACAACAGGTTACTGTCTGCCCGAAGAATATGGTGCCAAAATCAAATATTTAGTTGATAATGTTCGTGGCATTGAAAAAGCAACCTTGTCTTGTCATTGTCATAATGACCTAGGTTTGGCCACAGCAAACTCAATCGCAGGTGCCGTTAATGGTGCACGCCAAATAGAATGTACAATCAACGGAATTGGTGAAAGAGCTGGCAACACCTCTTTAGAAGAAGTAGTGATGATTATGCGACAGCATCCTGGTTTAAATTTGACCACAGACATCAACACTCAACTATTGTATGATACTTCTCAAATGGTTTCTGAAGCCATGGGTATGTACGTACAACCGAACAAAGCTATTGTCGGTGCCAACGCATTTGCTCATAGTTCTGGCATCCATCAAGATGGAGTTATCAAGAACCGAGAAACATACGAGATTATCAACCCACATGATGTAGGAGTAGAAACTTCTGCCATTGTGTTAACTGCACGAAGTGGGCGTGCTGCTCTAGCTTACCGTGCTAAAAACATAGGCATCGAGCTGACAAAACTCCAACTTGATAAAGTTTATGAACAGTTTTTGCACTTTGCCGATGCAAAAAAAGAAATCAACGACGAAGATATACCACACATCGTCGAAGCAGCCAACATAAATTCAATCTAACAAACGTATTTTATGGGAAAAACTCTTTTTGACAAGGTTTGGGATAGCCATGTCGTGGATCGAATTAAAGATGGTCCAGACATATTGTATATCGACAAGCATTTGATTCATGAAGTTACCAGCCCACAGGCTTTTTCTGAGCTTAAGAACAGGAACATTCCTGTCTTTAGACCAAATCAGATTGTAGCGACCGCAGACCACAATGTTCCTACACTAAATCAGCACCTACCCATACAAGACGCTTTGTCAAGAAAACAGGTGGCTCAGCTGAATGAAAATTGCGTGGAACATGGTATCGAATTGTATGGCTTAGGACACCCATACCAAGGAATCGTCCATGTGATAGGGCCTGAATTAGGGATTACCCAACCTGGAATGACCATGGTCTGTGGTGATAGTCACACATCAACACATGGAGCATTTGGGTCGATTGCTTTTGGGATCGGAACAAGTCAAGTTGCACAAGTTTTTGCAAGTCAATGTCTATTAGTTGACAAACCCAAAAGCATGCGTATTACTGTAAATGGACAATTGAGTCCAGGGGTACATCCGAAAGACGTAGTTCTGTATATCATTGCACAACTGGGAACAGACGCAGGTACTGGGCACTTTGTTGAATTTGCTGGATCTGTATTCGAGCAGATGAGTATGGAAGGCAGAATGACCGTCTGTAATATGAGCATAGAAATGGGCGCACGAGGTGGTATGATTGCCCCTGATGAAACGACATATAGCTATGTAAAAGGAAAAGAGTTTGCGCCTAAAGGTGTTGAACTTGATCAAAAAATCGCATACTGGAAAACACTACCCTCAGACAATGACGCACAATTTGATCAAGAATATCATTTTGAAGCATCGAACATCCGTCCTATGGTCACTTATGGTACCAACCCAGGCATGGGGATAGGTATTGGAGAAACGATTCCAAATGAGTCTGGAGCATCCTTTGAAAAATCCTTATCCTACATGGGGTTCAAGAAAGGGGATTCTTTAGAAAACCTCCCCATTAATTATGTTTTTATAGGAAGTTGCACCAACTCTCGAATTGAAGATTTTAGAGCTGCATCTGAATATATTAAAGGAAAACAAAAAGCACCCAACGTTCACGCACTGATTGTTCCAGGTTCTCAACAAGTAGCCAAACAAATCGAAGAAGAGGGGCTTAAGGATGTTTTTGAAGCTGCTGGTTTCGAGATTCGCCAAGCAGGATGCTCTGCTTGTTTAGCGATGAATGAAGATAAGATTCCAGCTGGGGAATATTGTGTTTCTACATCAAACCGAAACTTTGAAGGAAGACAAGGGCCAGGTGCTAGAACAATTTTAGCAAGCCCCATTACAGCGGCAGCGGCAGCCGTCGAAGGAAAAATAGTTGATTGCACACAAATTTGATATGGAAAAATTTGAAAAGCTAAACACCCAAGCGGTACCACTAAACATCGAAAACGTAGACACCGACCAAATCATACCTGCTAGGTTTTTAAAAGCTACAGATCGAAATGGATTTGGAGATAACCTTTTTAGAGACTGGCGTTACGACTCAAACAATCAACCCATTGAAGAGTTTGTACTCAACAACCCTAATTTTTCAGGAAAAATATTGGTTGCTGGAAACAATTTTGGTTGCGGATCAAGTCGTGAGCATGCGGCTTGGGCATTGACTGACTATGGTTTTAAGGTTGTGATTTCTAGTTTTTTTGCGGATATATTTAAGGGCAATGCATTAAACAACGGTTTGCTGCCGATTCAAGTAAGCCCAGAAGTACTGGCAAATATTTTTAAAGTTTTAGATGATAAACCTGATGCTTCTTTTATTGTTGATTTAAAGGCGCAAAAACTTTTAGTTGAAAATATTGAACTTGAAGTCGATTTTGAAATCAACAACTACAAAAAGACTTGTTTGTTAAATGGGTATGATGATATTGACTACTTAGTGAGTCAAAAAGAAAAAATCAGCCAATTCGAAAACTTGAAAAATGCATAAAAAAATTGCCGTATTATCAGGAGATGGCATTGGACCAGAGGTCGTTTCTGAAGCCATTAAAGTACTCAACAGTGTTTCTGAAAAGTTTGGACATACTTTTGAATATGAACATGCTTTGGTAGGTGCTATAGCCATTGACAAAAACGGAGACCCATTACCTGATGAAACCCTTAAAGTATGCACCTCAAGTGATGCGGTTCTTTTTGGAGCTATCGGTGACCCGAAGTATGACAACAATCCTGATGCGAAAGTTCGACCCGAACAAGGACTGTTGGCATTGCGCAAATCACTAAACTTATTCAGCAACATCCGTCCAGTGAAAGCTTATGATTCACTGATTGACAGATCCCCTCTTAAAGAGGATCGAATTAGCGGAACAGATTTCGTAATCTATCGTGAGCTAACAGGAGGTATTTACTTTGGTGAAAAAATGCTCTCAGAAGATGGAAAAACAGCATCAGATTTGTGTTTGTACACTCAAAGTGAAATTGAACGCATTGCTCACATGGCTTTTAAAGCAGCTCGAAAGAGGAGAAATAAAATGACTTTGATTGACAAAGCCAATGTACTCGAATCGTCGCGTCTTTGGAGACGTGTCGTGACAGAACTGCATCAAAGTGATTATGCAGATGTAGATCTTGATTTTCTTTTTGTTGACAATGCTGCCATGCAGATGATTCTTAATCCGGCTCAGTTTGATGTTATTTTGACAGAAAATATGTTTGGTGATATCATTTCTGACGAAGGTAGTGTGATTGGAGGATCCATTGGTTTGCTGGCTTCAGCCTCTATTGGGGGTCAATATGCAATGTTTGAACCCATTCATGGCTCATTCCCACAGGGCACCGGAAAAGGCATTGCCAATCCAATTGCGACCATTCTTTCTGCCGCAATGATGCTCGATCATTTCTCACTACACAAAGAGGCAGAAGCGGTACGAGATGCAGTAGATAAGGCGTTGCAAAATGGAGTGTGTACTCCAGAAATCAACGCAGATGGTCAATACACAACAGCAGATGTAGGAGACTACATAAGTAAATCAATCACATAAAAAAAGAGGCCAATTGGCCTCTTTTTTTATTAGTGAAGAGAAATTATTCTACTCCTCATCGTTCATCTTCTTTTTAAGATCAGCTAAGACGTCTAAATCACCTAGAGTAGAAACTTCATTTTGTTTAGCGGCTTTTTTCTTAGCCTTTTTAAAGTTTTCTTCTTCCATGGCTTTAAAGACTGTACTGTGAGACAGCACGACACGCTTGTAATCTTTACTAAATTCAATCACTTTGAATTCAGCAGACTCACCTTTGGTCAACTTACTTCCATCTTCCTTTTCAAGGTGACGGTTTGGAACAAAAGCCGTAATGTCTTCATTGAGTACTACAGTAGCGCCTTTGTCAACGACTGTATCAATTTGACCTTCTATAACAGTACCTTCAGCAAATTGCTTTGTGTATTTATCCCATGGGTTTTCTTGAACTTGTTTGTGTCCCAAACTCAATTTTCTACCCTCAACATCTAGTTCTAGTACAACAACTTCAAGTTCTTGATCTACAGAAACTACTTCTGATGGGTGTTTCACTTTTTTGGTCCATGACAAATCTGAGATATAAATCAGACCGTCGATGCCTTCCTCAAGTTCAACGAATACACCAAAGTTGGTGAAGTTGCGAATCACACCTTTGTGTTTAGAACCTACAGGATATTTAGCTGTAATGTCGGTCCAAGGATCTTGAGAAAGTTGCTTGATACCAAGTGACATCTTACGCTCGTCTCTATCCAAAGTTAAAATCTGAACTTTAATCTCATCCCCTACTTTCACAAAATCTTGAGCAGAGCGCAAATGCGTACTCCAAGACATCTCTGAAACATGTACCAAACCTTCTACACCAGGAGCAACTTCAACAAAAGCTCCGTAATCGGCAATGACAGCTACTTTACCTTCAACGACATCCCCTTCTTTGAGGTCTTCGCTAAGTGCTTCCCATGGATGCTGACTAAGCTGCTTTACCCCTAATTGAATACGAGATTTATCATCGTCAAAATCTAAAATAACTACGTTCAAGCTCTGATCGAGTTCTAAAATTTCACTCGGGTGATTGATACGATTCCAAGAAAGATCTGTGATATGTACCAATCCGTCAACACCCCCTAGGTCGATAAAGACTCCGTAAGAAGTGATGTTTTTGACAACACCCTCTAAAACTTGACCTTTTTCAAGCTGACCGATGATCTCTTTTTTCTGTTCTTCGATGTCAGCCTCAATGAGTGCTTTGTGAGATACAACTACATTTTTAAATTCATGATTGATTTTCACAATCTTAAATTCCATGTTTTTGTTTACGAATTGATCGTAATCGCGGATGGGCTTTACGTCAATTTGAGAACCCGGTAAAAAGGCTTCAATACCAAAAACGTCGACGATCATACCTCCTTTGGTACGACATTTTACATATCCAGTAACAACTTCTCCTTTGTCATGAGCTTCATTTACACGATCCCATGCTTTGATGACACGTGCTTTTCGGTGAGAAAGAATAAGTTGTCCGGTTTTGTCCTCGCGTACATCTACTATAACTTCCACAGAATCACCAACCTTAAGGTCAGGATTATAACGGAATTCATTAAGTGATATGACGCCTTCGGACTTGGCATTGATATCAATGATGGCTTCTCGGTCAGTCATATGAACAACCGATCCTTCAATGACATCTGTATGCTGAGTATCAACAAAATTTTCCTGAACGAGTTTTTCAAACTCAGCTAATTTTTTGTCTTGGACTGTTTCAATACCTTCTTCGTATTTATTCCAATCAAAACTTGCTAAAAATTCTTCAGGAGTGGGAGTTGGGGTGGTAGAGTCTTCAGATTCTACTTTGTTTTCTTGAAGCGCAACCTCTTGGTCTTGTGCTTCGTCGTTTACATGCTCTTCAGCCATGTCTTATGTATTTGTATTCTGTTGATTTGAAAACGAGGTGCATACAACAGAAGGATTTATTTATCTAATCTCTAAGGCTTTTTTCTTTCAGCACCTTCCTTAGGGAGCGCAAAAATAAGTTCTTTTACGCAGTTCAACAAATATTGTGAAAGATATTAATCTAGTCTTTTTTGAATGTGATCAATTGCGATATTGAGCAAATGATCTTCAGAAGCATCTTCCGAATTTAGTTCGATCGCATCAATGGGCTTAATCAGTGGAGAATCTTTTCTTGTAGAATCAATAGCGTCTCGTTTGGCTAAGTTTTGAAAAACGGCTTTTGGAGATACTTGCTCTCCCTTGTCTCTTAACTCGCGAAATCGTCTGACAGCTCTTGTTTCTGCAGAGGCAACCAAATAAAACTTCACCTCTGCATCTGGGAACACCACACTACCAATATCTCTTCCGTCCATTACAACCCCCCCTTCAAGACCTAGTTCTCTTTGTTTAGCAACTAAGAATTTTCTGAAAATAGGTTCTTTAGCAATGGTGCTCACATGATCTGCAACTTCCATTGATCTGATCTCATCTTCAACCAACATCCCGTTTAAGGTGATTGAATCATTAGCGTCAAAATCTATTGAAATTTCAGGAAGTTCTTTGACAAGTTGATCTTTGTGAAAGTAGTCCTCCCCTATGTATTGATTGCGAATTGCGTATAGTGTCAACGCTCGATACATAGCACCAGAATCTATGTAGATGTAACCCATGTGATGCGCAATTCTTTTGGCAAGGGTACTTTTTCCGGTTGATGATGCGCCATCAATTGTAATGGTTATTTTTTTCAATTTATTGGTTTAAAAGTAAGTCCAAAAAAATTAGAATTGCCCGCAACTGTATATCGGGTGTGGCTGAATTGAAATCTAAGTTTTCTAATGTTAATACCAAATCCGAATGACAACCCAGAAAAGCTTCTTTGATCTAAAACTTTCATTTCTGCAGCACGTAGAAAATTATATCCAATTTGAAATGAAAAGGGACGATCCGGAAACATTTCCGCACCAAAAACTACATGTCTAGAAAACTCCTTTAGGAAGTTTACCGATTGATCTTGAGGGTTACCATTTAAATCAAGCTGAACTTGATTTGGGTTAATATATGCCAAGTCCCAGCGCTGTAGTTGTTGCATGCCAAAATGCCACCGAAGAGGAAGATGTTCTAATTGATTCGAAATGCCGAAATGGATGTTAAAAGGTAAGGGTTCATAGACTTCATCATAAGTGGTAATTTGAGTTCCCATGTTCTGAAAAACCAATGCATACCGCATACGGTTCTGTAAAGATTGATAATAAACACCTAGATCGGTGCTCCAACCCCAAGAATGATATTGCTCTAATTTAGAGCTGATCACACTGGCTCGTATGCCAACATGGAGATTGGGTGCTAGAAAATAATGAGCGTAAGACAGACCTAAAGCAACCTCACTACCCGTAAAGGTTCCTGTTTGTTCACCCAACTCATTGCGGGCATCAAAAGAACCATAATGTATGTATTTTACATCTACAAGAAGTGCTTTTTGATTTTTTAGACCCAAAACATATGCTGCAGTACCACGATTTATTCCTGCAAAATAGGGCTCTGCATTTAATGTGAACTGTCCTTTAGATTGGTTCGACACCAAAGCAGGGTTGGCCATACCAGAATCGATATTCAAGTCTGACAATGTAGTCGTGGTTCCTCCAAGAGCCGCAAGTCGTGGGCTAGAAACAAGTTCAAGAAAAGTATAAGTCCGCTCACCTCCAATTTGTGCGGTAGAATGTAGCACTGCTAAAAAAGCAAGAAGAAGAAGTAACAATCGCATAAAAATCTAATCGATTTGATAACGAAGATAAGGACTAATTATTTGGTCGATGGTAAAGATTTAACGGCCGATTGGTTTGTAATCGCCAAGCGAACTACGTCTAGCATGTGGCTGACATAATGAAAACGAAGCCCTTTCAAATACTTTTGATTGATTTCGTCAACGTCTTTTTCATTATCACTACTCAAAATAATTTCTTTAATATTGGCCCGCTTTGCAGCAAGTATCTTCTCTTTTATACCACCAACTGGTAACACCTTACCTCTTAATGTGATCTCACCTGACATGGCCAATTTGCTTTTAACACGTTTTTGGGTAATGGCAGACACTAATGATGTAAGCATGGTGACACCTGCACTAGGACCATCTTTGGGTGTGGCACCTTCAGGGACATGGATGTGAAAATTGTTTTTCTTTAAGTACTCAGCATTGATGCCCAATTGGTCTGCATAGGATTTTATAAATTCCAGCGCTATGGTCGCTGATTCTTTCATGACCTTGCCGATGTTTCCAGTTATACTTAAACCACCTGATCCCGGAGTGAGCAAGGATTCAATAAACAAGATGTCTCCACCCATTCGTGTCCATGCCAAACCAGTAACCACTCCGGCAACTTTATTGTTTTCATATTTATCACGTAACAACTTAGGAGCACCAAGAATAGCTTCCAAATCTTCTCTAGCAACAGCGTTTTTGACCTCCTCTTCCATTGCAATACACTTGGCCGTATGGCGAACCAATTTGGCAATTTGTTTGTCTAAACCACGCACTCCAGACTCCCGAGTATATCCAGAAATCAAGTGGGATAGTGCGGAGCGACTAACCTTAATGTCAGATTTAGAGATGCCATGTTCTTTGATTTGCTTAGGTAAAAGAAATTTTGCGCTAATATTAACTTTTTCTTCAAGTGTATATCCACTTACGTCAATGACTTCCATACGATCCAATAGGGCTGGCTGAATGGTTGACAAAGTATTAGAAGTAGCAATAAACAGCACCTTAGAAAGGTCGTATTCCATTTCTAAAAAATTATCATGGAAGGCTGTGTTTTGCTCAGGGTCTAGTACCTCTAACAGGGCCGATGAAGGATCCCCTTGGTAGCTTTCAGACAGCTTGTCAATTTCGTCGAGTATAAATACTGGATTTGAAGTGCCTGCTTTTTTAAGGTTTTGAATAATCCGTCCAGGCATGGCACCAATATATGTTTTTCGATGTCCCCTGATTTCGGCCTCATCGCGCATACCTCCTAAAGATATACGAACGTATTCTCTACCTAAAGCCTCAGCAATAGACTTACCCAAAGAGGTTTTTCCAACTCCAGGGGGGCCAGTTAAACACAAAATAGGAGACTTCATGTCTTTTCGCAGCTTTAGGACAGCCAGATGCTCTATAATTCGTTTTTTGATTTTATCAAGTCCATAATGGTCACGGTCCAAGATGCGTTGGGCACGTTTTAAATCAAAATTGTCTTTGGAATAATGCTCCCATGGCAGATCCAAATACAATTCTAAATAATTTCTTTGAACACCGTATTCAGCAACTTGAGGATTCATGCGTTCTAATTTCGCCAACTCCTTCTGAAAATGGTCTTGAATTTTTTTGGACCATTTTTTTTCTTGAGCTCGTAAGCGCATTTCAGCAACTTCCTGATCATACGAAACACCTCCTAATTCCTCTTGAATGGTTTTGATTTGTTGGTGTAAAAAATACTCCCGTTGTTGTTGGTCTAAATCATTGCGCACACGAGATTGAATGTCATTTTTTAGAGAAAGCTTTTGAAACTCCATATCCATGTGTTTCAAACACAACAAAGCACGCTCGTTAAGGTCATTGGTTTGGAGTATCTTTTGCTTATCGTCTACTTCCATGTCCATATTCGATGAGACAAAGTTGACCAAAAAACCATCACTCTGAATATTTTTTATGGCAAACGAAGCTTCTGATGGAATGTTGGGGCTTTGTGAAATGATCTGAAGGGATAAATCTTTTATAGAGTCAATGGTAGCTGCAAATTCCTTGTTATCAGAATCAGGACGATGTTCTTTAAGCTCTGTAACAGTTGCTTTTAGATAAGGCTCTTCAGAAATATAAGAGTCAATATGAAATCTCTTTTTCCCTTGAAGGATAACGGTTGTATTTCCGTCAGGCATTTGAAGAACTCTTAAAATTCGTGCCAGTGTGCCGACCCGGAAAAGATCTTTTTTATCGGGAGCATGTACTTCTTTGTCTTGTTGTGTAACAACCCCAATCAGCTTATTAGAAGCATTGGCATCCTTTATCAATTTGATCGACTTATCACGAGATGCAGTGATCGGAATCACAACACCTGGAAACAACACCGTATTCCGAAGCGGAAGTATGGAAATCGTATCTGGAACGGGCTCTTTAGAAATCACCTCCTCATCATCAGTCGTCATTAAGGGAATCAGATCTGCATCTTCTTCTAAATCCTCTAACGAAAGGTTGGCTAGTGAAATAAGTTTTGATTGCGCCATAACTATTGTGTCATTTTGTCGGTTTTCAAAGGAAAAGGGAAAAATTGTCAGTTAAATATATCATTCTTCCTGATCTTACCTCTTTATGATATTTTCTTTATATAACTTTTCAATATCCATGCCAAGCAGTGAATTAAGAATTATTGACCGAAAAAACAATACCAAGTATGTCAATTACTCATGAACAGATTGTAATTGTTTTTTATGCATCCTGCGCAATAACAATGCACCGACAAAAAAGAACACCAAAAAGAATAAAATCGAATTACGCATACTTCCAGTAATTTGATCAATTGTTCCATATAAAATCATCCCAATGACGATGCCTAGTTTTTCTGAAACGTCATAAAAACTAAAATAAGAAGTGGTGTCTTCTGTTTCAGGGATAAGTTTTGAATAAGTAGATCTCGCCAGCGCTTGTATGCCTCCCATAGACAGCCCTACTAATCCAGCTGCAATATAAAATTGTAAAGGAGTTACTACAAAATAAGCATACAGACATAAACAAACCCATACAAAGTTTAAAAAAATCAATACGGGCACATTTCCAAATCTCTCCGAAAACCTGGCAGTAAGTGTTGCACCTATGATTGCTATCAATTGTATGATCATAATACTCACAATGAGCCCTATGGTTTTTTGCCCCTCACCCCATGCAACTTCTTGTTCACCAAAATAGGCTGCCACCAACATCACAGTTTGCAGGGCCATGCTAAAAACAAAGAAAGCGCCAATGTAACGCTTGAGATGTGGTAATCCTGAAAGACTATTCCATACAGAGCGAAGTTCTCTGTATCCATTTAGTATAACATCGTTTGTCAACAAATTGTCCTTGTTTCCACGTGGTAGAAACCTAAAAGCAATCTGACTGAAACCGATCCACCATATACCAACAGAAACAAAAGAATATTTCATCGCTTTCATAGCTGCGACTCCATCTGTTCCTGAAATACCAAACCATGAGGGATTTAACACCATTGCTAAATTGAACAACAAGAGCAATACACTTCCGACATATCCCATTGAAAAACCCAAAGCGCTTGCTCTATCCATTTGTTCTGGGTGTGCGATATCCGGTAGATAAGAATTGTAAAACACCAAACTCGACCAGGCGCCTACTGAAGCTAAAAAGTAAAACAACAATCCTACATAAATACTTTCTAACTCAAACCAATAAAGACCTGCACAAGACGCTGCACCAAGATAACAGAAGAATTGCATAAAGCGTTTTTTGTTACCCATATAATCTGCAATCCCTGAAAGAATGGGCGATATCAAGGCAACCAACGCAAAAGCTGCTGCAGTAGTATAGCTAATCAAGGCAGTATTTTTCATTGAATAACCCAAAAAATCTATGTACAGGTTGTCTCCAAATAACGCACCATAATAGATTGGAAATACTGTTGAAGTAATCACCAAAAAATAAACAGAATTGGCCCAGTCATAGGAAACCCAAGCACGAATCAGACGCTTACTACCTTTTTCTAAATGCTTCATTATAGTTAGTTGCTCGACCAAAGTAACCAAAAATCATTTGCATAATGCTTAAAAATCAATTTTATTTGTTTGGACACTCTCTATGAAAAAAGAAAAAAACTCAACTCCCTTCGAAGTGCCCCCTTTTATCCGTTGGTGTGCACGTACTTCAGAACGCATTTCCCTGACCTTGGCCACTCAGCTAGGCTTGTTTTTCTTTTTCAGACCTCAACGCTTTCCGACACCCAATAGAGAAAAGAAAATGTTAGATGAAAGTCAAAAAAAGAAACTTAATATACCAACGATAAAAAAAACCATTCAGATATATCAAATCCCGCAAAAGGGACAAAAAGTACTGCTGTTGCACGGATGGAGTGGCCGAGCTACACAACTATTCGCTTTCGCTAAAAACTTGAACGAATCTGGCATGGAAATTGTTTCATTTGATGCTCCTGCACACGGGTTCTCTGAAGGTAAAACAACCAACATTGTGGAATTTGTGGCATGTGTGCATGAAGTTTATAAAACATACGGACCATTTGACCATATTGTTGGTCATTCTATGGGAGGCTTAGTGGCTCTTAATTCAGTTCGAGAGGGTTTAGAATTCAACACCTTAACTGTGATCAGTTCGGGAGATAAGATTAAAAATGTTTTTTTGGATTACACACGTAAAATGGAATTTACAGATCGTATTGCAGACCGTATGATCGATGTCGTAGAAAAACACTTCGGAGAATCTTTGGAGCGTTATTCTGGCAGTCATTCGTTGAAAAACCTAACGATTCCAGTTCTAATAGCCCACGATGAGCAAGACTATGAAATCCCAGTTACTTATGCTAAAGACCTGTTTAAAGCAAGTAAAAATGGATGTTTGACAATAACCGAAGGATTGGGGCATCGTCGCATCCTAAGAGATCATGATCTAATAAAAAAAGTAGCAGATTTTATAAAATCAAATTCATGAGGATTGTATTTTACATCATTGTTTTTGTTGGGTTTTTAGGATGTGCTCAAAATTCATCAACCCAAAAAAACTCCTTCCGTGTGGTGAAAAGTGAAGCCCAATGGATGGAGCAACTTAGCCCAATGGCCTATTACGTGTTACGTCAGGCAGGCACTGAACGGGCGTTTAGCGGGACTTATAACAAGCATTACAAAAAAGGCACTTACCATTGTATGGGTTGCAACCAAGCCCTTTATCAATCTACAAACAAGTATGATTCAGGAAGCGGATGGCCTTCTTTTGATCGAGCCATCAAAGAAGCGGTGGTTTTTGATGTAGATTATAAAATTGGCTATGCACGAACCGAACTGCTATGCGCTCAGTGCGGGGGGCATTTAGGACATATGTTTGAAGATGGACCCAAAAACACCACTGGTAAACGACATTGTATCAATTCAGCCGCACTAAAATTTGTTGCTAAAAATGAGTGATTACCCTATTAAAAAAAGTGAAGAGGCTTGGAAACTTATGCTTTCTGAGGAAGCCTACAGAGTACTGAGAAAAAAAGGAACTGAATACCCACATACTGGTGCTTACAATCTTCATTTCGAATCAGGAACCTATGTATGTAAAGGATGTAATACGCCTCTTTTTGAAAGCAACTCTAAATTTGAAAGTGGTTGTGGCTGGCCTAGTTTTTCAGACGCAATAGAGGGGAGCATTCGATACGAGATGGACAAATCTCATAGGATGATACGCACAGAAATTCTTTGTTCACATTGTGGTGGTCATCTAGGACATGTGTTCGACGATGGCCCATCTCCTACTCACAAACGTTATTGTGTCAATTCAGTCAGCTTAGACTTTGAGGGGTCATCATAGAATTTTAAGGTATAAAAATCGGGCTTTGTTTTGTACTTTTGCCGACAAACAAACTACATGAGCAAATTTGATGTTATTGTACTTGGTAGTGGACCTGGCGGATATGTAACTGCCATTCGTGCGTCTCAACTAGGACTTAAAACTGCCATTATTGAAAAAGAAAGCTTAGGAGGTGTTTGCCTGAATTGGGGATGTATTCCAACCAAGGCACTGATCAAATCAGCACAAGTTTTTAACTATCTCAAACATGCAGATGATTATGGCCTAAAAGTTGAAAGCTATGATAAAGATTTTGATGCTGTAGTCAACCGGAGCCGATCTGTAGCTGACACAATGAGCAAGGGGGTTCAGTTTTTGATGAAAAAAAATAAAATTGAAGTCATTTTAGGTTTTGGAAGTTTAAGAAAAGGCAAGCAAGTTGCTGTGACTGCGGAAGATGGGACAGAAACCCTCCACGAAGCCAATCATATCATCATCGCTACTGGAGCGCGTTCGCGCGAGTTACCCAGCCTTCCTCAAGACGGAAAAAAAGTCATTGGATATAGAGAGGCCATGACCTTGCCCAAACAACCTAAAAAGATGGTCGTAGTTGGTTCTGGAGCGATTGGTGTTGAATTTGCCTACTTCTACAACGCCATGGGAACAGAAGTAACCCTGATAGAGTATCTACCTAGGATTGTTCCTG
>Ga0208880_1000019_pt1 | contig 29856 bp, 28 predicted proteins | sample Knorr_S23_td_Sur_FD_185606 | JGI IMG/M metagenome (GOLD analysis project Ga0208880, IMG submission 185606) | Marine microbial communities from Southern Atlantic Ocean transect - Knorr_S23_td_SurfaceB_ad_5m_LV_B (SPAdes) (version 2) | ecosystem: Environmental > Aquatic > Marine > Oceanic | place...
AGACTGCGAAATGGCCTTTGTTGAGCAAGAAGACGTGCTCAATATCTTTGAAGGATTGGTGCGTCATCTGATTCACAAATTCAAAGGGGTCAATCCAGAAACTTTTCCTAGGATGACCTATGCAGATGCCATTAGAGACTATGGAAGTGACAAACCAGACATTCGGTTTGGAATGAAGTTTGGGACGCTCAATGACAGCGCTCAAGGCAAAGGCTTTCAGGTTTTTGACAGCCAAGAACTGGTTGTTGGCATAGCCGTTGAAGGCAAAGCTGATATGAGCCGAAAAGAAATTGACAAATGGATCGACTGGGTCAAACGTCCACAAATAGGAGCCAAAGGTTTGGTGTGGGTGAAATGTAATAAAGATGGCGGTTATAAATCATCAGTAGATAAATTCTATACCCAAGAAGACCTTGCGCAATGGGCAAGTGTTGTCGGTGCTCAAAAAGGAGATCTGGTTTTTGTCATGTCTGGGCCCGAGTCATCAACAAGAACCCAATTGAGTGCTTTGCGAATGGCTCTGGCTGAAGATTTAGGGCTGCGTGATCCAAATGTTTTCGCGCCATTATGGGTAGTGGACTTCCCGCTGCTAGAAAAAGACGAAGAGACCCAAAACTTTCATGCCATGCACCATCCCTTTACAGCGCCAAAACCCGAACAAGTCTCCGATCTAGAGGAAGCGCCTGAAAGTGTCTTGGCCAATGCTTATGATTTGGTGCTTAATGGCAACGAAATAGGTGGCGGATCGATCAGAATTCATGACCGAGCTACTCAAGAAAAAATGTTTTCTCTGTTGGGCTTTAGTAAAGAAAGTTCTGAAGCTCAGTTTGGTTTTTTAATGAATGCTTTTCGCTACGGGGCGCCCCCCCACGGAGGGATTGCGCTTGGGTTTGATAGATTGGTTGCCGTTCTGGATGGGAAAGAAACCATTCGAGACTACATTGCTTTTCCAAAAAACAACAGCGGTCGTGATGTGATGATAGATGCGCCCGCTGAATTAGATCAAGATCAACTCAACGAACTTTCTTTAAAAACCCAATAATGCGAAGGGCTTCCCAAATATTGTTTGTTTTGGTTTTAGGGGGACTCATCTGGGGGTTCTCTGTGAGACCATCGGACTACGAATTGGGAAATAAAATTGTAGGTTTTTCTGTTTTGGCAGGTGCTTTTGTCTTTATGCCCCTGTTTTTAGTGCACCGCTGGCGGGGAAAAAAACTTTCTGACTACACGCTGAATCAAGAGAACCTTGATAAAATGAAGCCCCGAAAAAAATAAAAACCCTGTTTTATTTGTCACAGCAACAATATTTTAGGTACTTTTGCGACCTAATTTTATTAAATGACTGGAACAGTTAAATTTTTTAATGAATCTAAAGGTTATGGATTCATTACCAACGACGAGTCGGGCGAAGACATCTTTGTCCACGTAACATCTCTCCAAGGTCTTAGACTGAATGAGGGAGACAAAGTATCCTATAACGAAGAAGACGGTAAAAAAGGAAAAATTGCTTCTGCAGTTGAACTCCTTGACTAGTTATATTTTATTTTGATTACAAGTATCCCCACTTCGGTGGGGTTTTTTTATGCTCTTTTATTTCTAAAAAACTGTTGAATCAATTCAGAAGATTCTTCAGCGCAAACCCCGAAGATAACTTTGGTTTTAGGATGTAAAGGGGTTTGGTGTTTTCTAAACCCTCTATCCTTGTCCTCTGCCGCAAACACCAATCGACCCAACTGACTCCAATACAAAGCCCCCGCACACATACTACAAGGTTCCAAGGTAACATAGAGCGTGCAGTCTTGTAGATATTTCCCCCCTAAATGGTTAGCTGCAGCCGTGATGGCTTGCATTTCAGCGTGGGCGGTTACATCGTTTAGGGTTTCAGTGAGGTTGTGACCACGCGCTATGATTTGCCCTTGAGCAACCACAACCACCCCTACGGGTACCTCACCCTGAGAAGCAGCTTGGCGTGCCTCATCAAGGGCTTTCTTCATAAAAAATACATCATCGGGTGGCAGCATGTCAACTCATTTTTTGATGCCATGCCAATGCTTGACCATCTGTCAACCCGGCTACAAAACAACTGATTTGGAGCAATTGCTGATAGCGATCGTTGGAGTCAAGTGACAGTGTTTCAGGCAAAAATTGAAGGGCCAACCGGTCTAGTGCATTGGGGGTTCCTTTAGATTGACGTACCACAGCCGTCGTCAATACTTCCAAAATATGATGAATGGCTTTGTAGCCCTTAAATTCTTTTTTGATCACTTCATCTGAACGGTATATTTTGTCAACACTCAACTGGATGATGTCATCTATTTGGGCTTTGTACTGGCTTTTATCTAGCAAGGCCTGTCCAAATTGACCCTTTAGAATTTCTGATTCGTTTTCCATAAATACCCGCAAAGCGTCTTCAATAAGTGCCCCCACAGACAAGGCACGCAAATAGGCCAAACGATCGGCTGTGGTGGTGAGCTGGTTGTATTTGGGTATGTCTATTTTATGTTGCACCAGTTTGATTAGATACTCCAAAGCATACTCTTCGGCAATCCAGCCAAGATTGATGCCATCTTCAAAATCGATAAGCGTATAACAAATGTCATCGGCGGCTTCCACCAAAAAAGCCAAAGGATGCCTGTGGCAGCTTTTGTCAGAGGCGATCAGTCCGAGTTCTTGGGCAACTTCATCAAAAAAAGGGGCTTGAGCTTGAAAATAACCAAATTTTTTGTCCGATACCTTTTTGGTAGGTCGGTGCGGAAGCGAGGGTTTAGGGTATTTTGTAAAAGCTCCTAAGGTTGCGTAGCTCAAGCGCAAGCCGCCTGGAACACCTGCTCTGTTTTGAGTCAATATTTTAAACCCATTGGCGTTGCCTTCAAAAGACTGGAGGTCTTGTTTTTGAAGATCTGTCAGACCCTTACAATAGGAGGCTCCTAATCCCTCTTTAAAAAAGTCTCCGATGGCCTGCTCACCACTATGTCCAAAAGGGGGGTTCCCAATGTCATGCGCCAAAGCAGCGGCGGCAACAATGGCGCCGAAATCATGGGCTTGATAGCCATGGCTCTGTGCAAGTTCTGGGTAACGATCGAGTAAGGCCATTCCAGCAGCCCTGCCTAGACTGCGCCCCACCACAGAGACCTCCAAACTGTGCGTCAGGCGGGTGTGAACAAAGCCTGATTTGGAAAAAGGAATCACCTGGGTTTTGTCTTGTAGATGACGAAAGGCAGAAGAAAAAATCACACGGTCATAATCCACCTCAAAACCACTGCGGATATGGCTTTGGTCGCTTCGCAGTCGCTTGTGTTTGTCTCCCTGACGACGAAGGGATAAAAGTTGTGTCCATTGCATAATTTAAAGTTATGTTAACAATAATTTAATCCAGGCTTGGTGGTGGTTTGAGTCTTATTCGCTCATTTTGCAAGATAATTCGAATGCCGAAAATGAAAAATATTTTAGCGTTAATTTTTATCTGTTTTTCCATTTCTTCAATGGGTCAAAATGCTGGATCAATAATAGGAAAAGTTTTGGATAAAGACTTAAACAATGAGCCTCTGCCTTTTGCAAATATTTTGATTTCAGACACAAATTTTGGCACCACCTCAGACTTTGACGGTCTATTTGAAATAAATGATTTGATGCCAGGAAACTACAAAGTATCAATAAGTTATTTGGGTTACGAAACCCAGACTATTGACCTTGAGGTTGTTTCTGACAAAGTTACTGAAATAAGCGTGTCATTGAGTGCTGTGTCTAATGCACTTGAAGAGGTTGTTGTGACTACAGTGGCTAGACGTGATTCTCAAACTGCTTTATTACTAGAGCAAAAAAAGGCTGTAAATTTTAAACAACAAATTGGTGCACAAGAATTGAGTCAAAAAGGAATCAGCGATGCGTCTGATGCTGTTGTAAAAACTTCTGGTGTATCCAAACAAGAAGGTTCTGGTTCCATATATGTAAGGGGTCTTGGAGATCGATACAACATCACACTTTACAATGGTTTTGCCTTGCCCTCAAACAATCCTTCTTTAAAAAACATCTCTTTGGACTTGTTTCGTTCTGATATAGTTGAATCCATTTCCATAGACAAAACTTACAGTGCTGAAAATTTTGGGGATTATGCTGGCGCGAGTATCAACATAAATGCAGCCACATCAAAATCGGAAAACTACACAAAATTTGGATTTTCTTCAGGTCTAAACACATCTGTTACGGAAACCAATACGTTCTATTTGAACGAAGGGCCAAACTATATAGGTTTTTACAACCACACCTACCCAAATGATCCTTTAAATGCCTATCGATTCGAAACAGGGTTTGACAGGGCTGAGGCTTTTAGCGGGGTTTATCCTGTTAACCTAAGTGGTTCACTGGAATCGAATTATGGATATAGAATAGGCTCAGACGCTAAAATTAACTTATTCGCAGTACTAAATTTTGATAATGACTTCAACTATCGCAATGGCGTTAGTAGAGGAAGTATTAATGACGCTGGTCTAGCTTATAAAGATTATGATTACGAGCGTTACCAATACGAAACCAACACAACTGGAATGGTCAATCTTTCATTTGTGCGTAGTGGGCTAAAAGTCACACTTTCCAATTTGTTTGTGAACTCGTCTATGCAAAATCAGCAAGAGTATATGGGCGTCATAGATATTTTTGATTTTGCTCCAGAAGGGGGTGGGTTTGTACAAAGAGCTGAATACGTTCAAACACAAATGTTAATGAATCAGCTTATCGGAGATTGGACCATTAACGAAAACTGGTCTGTTGAAGGGGGCGCTTCCTTTAGCCAATTGGACAATTCCATTCCTGACAGAAGACAAATTATCCTTACCCCTTTCGATTGGAACGATCCCGAGGGACCCAAGTCATTTGATAAATCTCTCAATGCAGGTGACAACCATCGTTTTTATCAAAACCTAATTGAAGACGAATTTAGTTATCGCGCTGTGGTAAGCTATGCGTTTGACAATGTAGGGGAAAAGCCGCTAACAACCCTTAAAGCAGGGTTCATGGGGCGAAATAAATCTGTTGCCTTTGATGCCACTCAAATCAATCATGCCATTTCTAGATCCATAACACAAGGCATTATAAACAACATTTATGATGTTGATAGTTATTTTAATCAAGCCAATTTGGTGGCTAATAATTTTTCGCTCTCAACATTTCGTGGTAAAGCATCCAATCCCATTGCTCTAATGCCACAAACCTATGACGGAACACAAGATGTCTTGGCAGGATTTGTTTCTTTAGAACAACCGTTGGGAGATAAAGTTAAATTACAGCTCGGGGTAAGATATGAGGACATTACACAAACCATTTCTTGGTCTACAACCCTAGACCCAACAGGCGATACTGCTACTTTATCTGACCAGCAAGTTTTACCTGCCTTATCGGTTTTGTATGCGCTAAATGACTCCAACAACCTTCGTTTTGCTGCTAGTAAAACATATACCTTACCTCAATTTAAAGAACGTGCTTACTTCCAATTTGAAGAAGTCACCCAGATATACCTAGGGAATCCTTCCTTGTATAGTTCCACAGACTATAATTTCGATCTAAAATGGGAGCGTTTTCCCTCAAGCAGTGAGCTTATTTCACTAACTGCATTTGCTAGAATTATTGAAGATCCTATAAATGATGTTTCTGTAAACTCTGCTAGTAACGATATCAGTTATGTAAATTCTGGAGACCAGGCAATGGTAGCAGGACTGGAATTTGAATTGCGTAAAAACTTGTTTGATAAAAGCGTAGACACAGGTAGTCAGTTGCTTAAAAATACATTGAATATAGGATTAAACGCATCTTACATGTATTCTAAGCAAGAATTGGACTCTGAAAAAGTACAACGAGAAACCGAAGCATCCGGGTTGTTGGATCTAAGTGTCACTTTTACAAACTCTGAAGAAAGATTAACTGGTGCGTCTGATGTATTGTTAAACTTAGACGCTACCTACGAAAAAGACTTTACTCAAGAACGTTCGTTACTTACTTCCATGTCATTAAACTACTTCTCTGACAAACTATATTCAATAGGAACTCAAGGCAAGGGGAATATCGTGGATAAAGGGGTTGCTCATCTTAATATGACAGCCAAATACAAACTAAACAATCTGATTGGATTAAAACTATCTGCAAAAAACTTGCTGAATCCTGTATACAAACGCTTTCAAGACACTCAAAACGTGACGGTACTAACCTACCAAAAGGGGCGTAGCATTACTTTGGGTGTTGACCTTACATTTTGATAATATTGGCTAAACCTTTATTTCATTAACTCATAATGATAGGTTAACAATTTCAAGAAAATTGGGAGCTACTTTTGGATTATAAAATTCAATACTAATGAAATACATATTTAACCTTTTATTGTTTATGATTGGACTTGTGCTTTTTTCTTGTACAAGCGAAACCAATGATTCCGAACCCACTTGTTTCGATGGAATTCTTAACGGAAATGAAACAGGTATTGATTGTGGAGGCTCATGCAGCCCATGTGATTCAAATGATTTAAGTGGTGAAATCTTAAGCGATCGTATTCTCGATGCTTCTGAATATACCCTAAGTGGCCGCTTGATTGTTAAAGCGCCTGCTAAGCTAACCATAGCAGCTGGAACAGTCATTAAAGCAACAGGGGGGACGCAGTCTTATATAGGCATTGAGCAAGGAGCCAAGTTAGATGTCCTTGGAACTTCTGAAGAACCGGTTGTAATGACTTCAGGCGAAGACAACCCCTCCGATAGTGATTGGGGTGGATTGGTAATCGCTGGCAAAGCACCCATCAACAATGGAGCGACTGCAGTTTCTGAAGTAGGAGAATTGACCTATGGGGGAACTGCCGCTGATGACAACTCCGGAACCATTCGTTATCTCAGAGTTGAGTATTCCGGTGCTGCCTTTAATTCCGAAAAAGAATTTAACGGTATCTCTCTTTTTGGTGTGGGATCTGGAACCACTTTTGAATATATTCAAGCTTACGAAGCAGGTGATGACGGAATCGAATTCTTTGGAGGCACTGTAAACGGAAACAATTTAGTGGTCACAAACAGTTATGATGATGGAATTGACTTTGCTGACGGCTGGAACGGAAACGGTACCAACTGGTATATCAGTGGCGCTGCCAAAGGTGCTATCGAAGGGTCTCACAATGGAACGATAGACTCAGCAACTCCAGTAACAACAACAACCCTTTCTAACATCACCGTAGTAGGACCTGTAACTGAAGGTGCTCTTTACTACAAAGAAGGTGGTGGAAAATGGACTGTTGATAATGTTTACACAACTGGAATCAATCTCGGCGTTAAATATAAAGACTCTGATACGGGTGCAGTGACACGTTTAGGTAATGGAGATCTTCAAATCACTAACATCCAATTTGCAGATGTAGCAACTGACTTTGAGAAAGTCACAGGAGGTTCCTCTCCTGACTGGCTTCAGGAAGGGACTGCTACAGGAGCGGGGAATGGTGCATCTGTTCCAGATTGGGCCTCAAGCTGGATTAAACAATAAAAATTTAAACCGCCCTTTTGTTAAATATTTAACGAAACCATAAAGTAAAAGCCCTCAATTGTTGAGGGCTTTTATTTATTATTGCCGAATGGAAAATTTGTACCTCTTTATGTTGATTGCCTTGGCAGTACTCGCCTTGGCAGACCTCATTGTCGGGGTTAGCAACGATGCGGTCAACTTCCTCAACTCGGCCATCGGTTCCAAAGCCCTCTCTTTTAGAGCGATTATGGTAATAGCCAGTTTGGGGGTAGCAGCAGGCGCTATTTTTTCCAGCGGACTGATGGAGGTCGCTCGTAAAGGCATCTTCAATCCGGAAATGTTTGTCTTTTCAGAGATCATGGTCATTTTTATGGCGGTCATGATTACGGATATATTGCTATTAGACTTCTTCAATACCCTTGGACTGCCAACCTCCACAACGGTTTCTATTGTGTTTGAGTTGCTTGGGGCGGCTGTGGCCATTGCGCTTATTAAGGTATACACAGGTAATGCGTCTTCTGAATTGGTAGATTTTATCAATGTCAGTAAGGCCAGCCAAATTATTATAGGGATCTTTTTATCCGTGCTGTTTGCCTTTACCATAGGCGCCATTGTGCAATATGTCTCTCGTTTGTTTTTGAGTTTTCACTACATGGACAAACCCCTTTGGGCAGGCGCTTTGTTTGGAGGAATGGCCCTTACGGCCATCACCTATTTTATTGTCATCAAAGGGATCAAAGGGACGCCATTTGCCGATGCCGATTGGCAAATTTTGGGAGGGCTGACCCTCAAAGAATTTGCCGAAGCACGCCTGAGCGTAGTGGTTCTGTGGGGATTGTTGTTTTGGACAACACTCAGTCTGGTGTGGGTCTATATCGCACGTTGGGATATATACAAAATCATCATTGGTGTAGGTACCTTCTCCTTGGCACTCGCTTTCGCCGGAAATGACTTAGTAAATTTTATTGGAGTCCCCATTGCAGCCTGGCAATCCTATGAGGCTTGGCAGGTCTCTGGTGCAGCAGCAGAATTGTTTAACATGGGTGGCCTGAGCCAAAAAGTAGCCACACCAACTCTCTTATTGGTGATTGCTGGATTTGTGATGGTCATCACATTGTGGACCTCCACCAAAGCTAAAAAAGTAGTTAAAACTACCATTGACCTGTCACGACAGGACAAGACTCAAGAACGATTTAAGTCCAATGCCCTCTCTCGTGGTTTGGTGCGTGCTTTTGTAGGGTCTGTATTTGTTGTAGAACGCATCGTTCCTGCTTCTATAAGTGGGTATATCAGCAGACAATTCACCCAGCCTGTTGTGGAAGAAGCAGTTGTCAAAAAAGGGGATATGCCGGCTTTCGACAACGTACGGGCATCTATAAATCTTACGGTAGCCGCCGTATTGATTTCGATTGCTACTTCCTTTAAATTACCCCTTTCTACCACCTATGTGACTTTTATGGTTGCTATGGGAACTTCTTTGGCCGATCGCGCTTGGGGCAGCGACAGTGCTGTCTATCGTGTAGCGGGAGTGCTCAATGTTATTGGAGGTTGGTTTATGACCGCGATGATCGCCTTTAGTGCATGTGCATTACTGGCAATCCTTATCTATTACGGAGGAATCATTGCGATTGTTCTGCTGCTGCTTTTGGCAACTTTTATCCTTTATCGAAACTACATCCGCAGTGTCAAAGAAAATCAAAGCCTAAAAGAAGAGGATGAGCTTTACCTAATTGAAAGCGGTTCGGTCCAAGGGCTTATCGCCGAAAGCGCCTATAACGTATCAAGAATGGTTAGCAGGGCAAACGAAATCTACGAGGCTAATATTCATGGATTGGCGACAGAAAACTTAGACAATCTTAAGAAAACCAAAAAAAGTGTGGTCAAATTGTCCAACGAAATCGACACCCTTCGTGATGAGTTGTATTATTTTATCAAAGAATTGGAGGAAGAGAACGTTTCTGCTAGTTCTTTTTACATCAACCTAATCGATTGTTTGGAAGACATGTGTCAGTCTTTAGAATACATTACCAAAAAATGCCACAAACACGTCGATAACAATCACAAAAAACTCAAATACACACAGGTCAAAGAACTCAAACAAACCCAAGAGCAGTTGGAAGATTTGTTTGGTGAAATTCGCTTTTCGTTTGATCTTAACGACTTTGACCAAATCAAAGAAATTCTTCCTAAAAAGAATCTATTATTCGATGACATCGTTCGAAAAATAGACGATCAAGTCTCCAGAACCCGCAAAGATGACTCTAGCCCAAAAAACACAACCTTGTTTTTTAGCTTACTCCTTGAAACCAAAGACCTAATTGCTGCCACTATGAACCTAATTGAGTTGTACTATCTAAAGTATGACAGTAAAGTAGATCCTTTGGTTTCCAAAGAAGGAAATAAATAACCAATAACCAACAACTGGTCCATATTTAATACATTTGTCTTCAGAAATGTACGCTGACTCATATTGAGTGGACTACATATATTATCACACATTATGCAAAGCTTTCGTTCCCAAATAAAAACAAAAAGCGATCGCTTCCTAAAAAACAAGGAAGAGATGACCGCCCTTGTCAAACAATTGGATGCTCATATGGCATTGAGTCGTAAGGAAGGGAACGAAGCCTCTATATCTAGAGCACGAAAAAGAAAAAAATTCCTAGCTAGAGAGCGAATCAATCTTTTGCTCGACAAAGACAGCCCTTTTATTGAACTCATGCCTTTGGCAGGACTCCAACACGAAAACGGATTTGGACCTGGTGGCACAACCGTAGCTGGTATTGGATATGTTAATGGCCGACTCTGTATCGTAAATTCTAACCTGAGCACCCGAAAAGCGGGTACGGTTGACTACGCAACAAGTTTGAAAATATTACGCCTAAGTCAGATTGCTCTAGAAAATGAGCTTCCTACCATTAACTTGGTTGAAAGTGGAGGTGCCAACCTTCCTGATCAAGACAGGGTTTTTAATAATTACGGAGCTACTTTTAAGCAGATGTCTATTAGATCCAAAAAAGGCATCCCAACCATCTCTGTTGTTTTTGGAAATGCTACTGCTGGTGGTGCCTATGTGCCTGGTATGTCGGATTATACCATCATGCAAAAAAGTGCGGCCAAAGTGTTTCTTGCCGGGCCCCCACTGGTCAAAATGGCGACCAATGAAGACACCAATGATGAAGAGCTTGGAGGCGCTTTGATGCACAGCCGCATATCGGGTGTTGCCGATTTTCTTGCCGATGATGAAATGGATGCCATCAATATTGCTCGAAAAGTGGTTGCAACCTTAAAACCTCAGACCCCCCATCTAGTTCCCTCTAAAACAGTCGTGGCACCCCGTTATAAAGCCGAAGAATTATTGGGAATCGTTCCTGCTAATTTGAAAAAACCCATCGACGTCAGAGAGGTGATTGCTCGAATTGTTGACAATTCAGCCTTTACTGAGTTTAAAGAAAATTACGGAATCACTATGGTGTGCTGTTGGACAGAAATCAATGGATACCCCGTCGGAATTATTGCCAATAACGGTGTCATCTTTGCAGAGTCAGCCCAGAAAGCCACTCAGTTTATTCAGTTGGCTAACAAATCAAACCTTCCTCTTTTGTTTATCCATAATACTACAGGCTTTATGGTCGGAAAAGCCTATGAGCAAAATGGAATGATTAACAGTGGATCACAGATGATTCATGCTGTAGCAGGAAGTACTGTGCCTCATATTAGCCTCCTGATTGGTAATTCGTATGGTGCCGGAAACTATGCCATGTGTGGTCGTTCCTTTGGCCCGAGATTCTTGTTTTCTTATCCAAACTCCAAGGCGGGTGTGATGGGTGCTGAACAGTTATCAGGAGTGATGGAGATTATCAAGCGTCAGTCTGCCCAATCACTCAATAAAGAAATCGACGAAAAGCTTCTAAAGAAAGAAAAAGATGCCATCAAAAAAGATGCAGAAAACAAAGCCAGTGTTTGGCATGCAACCTCAGAGCTCTGGGACGACGGTGTTATTGACCCAAGAGAAACCCGAAAGTACCTGAGTCTTTCCCTAGCGGTGGTGTATAACACCCCCATTGAAGGTTCGGATAGTTTCGGAGTTTTTAGAATGTAGTTTACCTTACAAACTTCGGTTTCTGTGGTCTCTAGTTAAGATCCACACATCAAGCAGTCATCATCTTCACTCTCTCTCGATTGAGCAAGCATGTCCTTAAGTTCAGATGGAGACAAAGGCTCCGCAACTACGGTCGATGCTGCGGTTTCCGCTTTTTTGGCGGGTTCTGCCTGTTTCTTCTCAAGAGTAAACTTAATAGCATCTACTGCCGACTTGGTTCTTAAGTAGTACATCCCTGTCTTTAGTCCCGACTTCCAGGCATAGAAATGCATAGAGGTTAATTTGGACATGGTAGCTCCCTCCATAAACAGGTTGAGCGATTGCGACTGGTCAATAAAGTAACCTCTTTGTCGTGACATGTCGATGATGTCTTTCATACTCAACTCCCAAGCAGTTTTATACAGCTCTTTGATGTCTTCAGGAATGATATCGATTTGCTGTACAGAACCGTTGGCGCGCATAAGTTCTTGTTTAAGGTCTTCGTTCCATAAGCCTAAACGTACTAAATCTTCCAACAAATGTTTATTGACTACAATAAACTCTCCAGAGAGTACGCGTCGGGTATAAATATTGGATGTGTAAGGCTCAAAGCACTCATTGTTTCCTAATATTTGAGAGGTTGATGCGGTAGGCATAGGTGCTACCAACAGAGAGTTCCGGACCCCGTGTTTTTTGACATCTTTGCGCAACTTGGCCCAATCCCAACGACCACTGAGTTCCTCATCTTTAATCCCCCAAAGGTTGTGCTGAAATTCTCCTTCTGAAATAGGTGATCCTTTGTAGGATTCATAAGGTCCTTCTGCTTTGGCAAGATCTTTAGACGCTGTTAAGGCAGCAAAATATAAAGTCTCAAAGATTTCTTGATTAAGCGCTTTGGCTTCGTCGGAAGTAAATGGCATGCGCAACTTTATGAAGGTGTCCGCTAAGCCCTGAACACCCAAGCCAACAGGTCGATGGCGGAAATTGGAGTTTTCGGCTTCTTTTACTGGATAATAATTGCGGTCAATGACCTTGTTTAGGTTTTTGGTTGCCCGAACCGTAACATCATAAAGTTCTTGATGATCAAAAGCGCCATCTTTGACAAACATAGGCAACGCAATCGAGGCTAAATTACACACCGCTACCTCGTCTTTAGAGGTGTATTCTAAAATTTCTGTGCAAAGGTTAGAAGAACGGATAGTCCCCAAATTTTTCTGATTAGACTTGCGGTTGGCAGCGTCTTTATACAGCATGTACGGGGTCCCCGTTTCTATTTGAGATTCAAGGATTTTCTCCCACAACTCTCGTGCATTAACCGTTTTGCGTCCCTTGTTGTTTTTCTCGTATTTGGTATAAAGCTTTTCAAATTCATCCCCATATGAGTCAAAAAGACCTGGGCATTCGTTCGGGCACATCAGGGTCCATGTAGAGTTCTCCTCCACACGCTTCATAAACAAATCTGGAATCCACATAGCGTAAAACAAGTCGCGAGCTCGCATTTCCTCTTTACCGTGGTTTTTCTTGAGGTTTAAAAAGTCAAATATGTCGGCGTGCCATGGCTCAACATAGATAGCAAAAGAGCCTTTGCGCTTTCCTCCTCCTTGATCCACATACCGAGCGGTGTCATTGTAAACCCGTAACATGGGCACGATCCCATTGGAAGTTCCATTGGTGCCTGCGATGTATGACCCCGTGGCGCGTATGTTGTGAATAGAAAGACCTATCCCTCCAGCAGACTGAGAGATTTTTGCAGTTTGTTTAAGTGTGTCATAGATGCCATCTATACTGTCGTCGCGCATGGTCAACAAAAAGCATGAAGACATTTGTGGTTTGGGAGTCCCTGAGTTGAATAGAGTTGGGGTCGCATGTGTAAAATACTTTTTAGACATGAGATGGTAGGTCTCAATAGCAGCATCAAGATCGTCTAAATGGATTCCAATAGAAACGCGCATCAACATGTGTTGGGGGCGTTCTGCAATTTGACCATTGATTTTCAAAAGATAGGAACGCTCGAGTGTTTTAAACCCAAAATAGTCGTACCCAAAGTCGCGATTGTAGATAATGGTCGAGTCCAGTAATTCGGCGTTGTCCTTCATCACTTTGAACACATCGTCTGCAATCAAAGGGGCTTTTTTTCCAGTACGTGGATTGACATACTCATAGAGATCTGTCATGGTTTCGGAAAAAGATTTTTTTGTGTTCTTATGAAGGTTAGACACAGAAATTCTGGCGGCCAAAAGAGCGTAATCTGGATGGGTGGTTGTCATCGTTGCGGCTGTCTCAGCCGCAAGGTTGTCTAATTCAGAAGTCGTCACCCCGTCATACAATCCCTCGATAACGCGCATGGCAACTTTTACTGGGTCTACTAGGTTGTTGAGCCCGTAACAGAGTTTACGGACGCGTGCTGTAATTTTGTCGAACATGATGGGTTCTTTGCGCCCATCTCTTTTTACTACATACATTTTTCTTAGGTCTTAAGGTTTGTCGGCAAACAATATTGTAGCCCAAAAGGGATGACAATATTATAAGCCAGAAACGGTGAACGGTACTTAAAAATCTTCGTCGAAGCTGTACTTTTCTGTTTCTTCGGTTTCTTGTTTGATCACACCCGCTTTCTGATATTCAGACACGCGCTTTTCGAAGAAGTTGGTTTTTCCTTGAAGCGAAATCATGTCCATAAAATCGAAAGGGTTGGTTACGTTGTACTCTTTTTCGAGTCCTAATTCCACCAACAATCGGTCAGTTACAAATTCAAGGTATTGGGTCATTAGTTTGGCATTCATGCCTATCAAGCTCACAGGAAGTGATTCGGTGACAAACTCACGCTCAATCGATAGTGCATCCAAGATAATTTCACGAATGCGTGCAGGCGGTACTTTATTTGCCAAGTGCTTGTTATGTAGGTGAACAGCAAAGTCACAGTGCATGCCTTCATCACGAGAGATTAACTCATTTGAAAAAGTCAATCCAGGCATCAGTCCTCGTTTTTTAAGCCAAAAAATAGAGCAAAAGGCACCAGAAAAGAAGATCCCTTCAACCGCAGCAAACGCAATCAAGCGCTCGGCAAAAGAATCCGAATCGATCCATCGCAATGCCCATTCGGCTTTGCGTTTAATGGCTGGAAAGACTTCTATGGCACGAAATAAACTGTCTTTTTCAGTCTCATCCTTAACATAAGTGTCTATAAGTAGAGAGTAAGTTTCAGAGTGGATGTTTTCCATCATAATCTGGAATCCATAGAAAAATTTGGCTTCGCTGTACTGGACTTCGTTCACAAAGTTTTCTGCCAGATTTTCATTGACAATTCCGTCAGAGGCAGCAAAAAATGCCAATATATGCTTGATGAAATAACGCTCATCATCATTGAGCTTGCTTTCCCAGTCGGTCAAATCTTGATGAAGATCTATTTCCTCTGCTGTCCAAAAACACGCTTCCTGTTTTTTATACCACTCCCAAATGTCATGGTGTTCAATGGGAAAAATCACAAAGCGATTTTTATTTTCTTGCAAAATGGGTTCAACAGCAGTCATAGTTTTGTTATTGTTTTGTAAAATTCTGTGAAAAAAGAACCTCACAAATCTTTCAATTTTTTTGGAAAAATAAAAGAGTTAGTTGTTCACAAACACACAGAGTTTTTAACATTCGTTCAGTTTTTTCCTACTTTTTATAAACACCCACACAGACATAACTATATGATATTCAGGTGTTTAAACATTGCTCTAAGAGAGTAGCGCAGATCGAGATATTTTGATGTGTAGCATCAAGTGTGTGTTTGTCTGTTATAATTTTGGGCGGTTTGCTCAAGCGCGTCGAACCATTCTTGACCAAATTTTCTCACCAATGCATTCTTTACAAATTGATAAATTGGAATTTTATTTTTTTGGCCCAAATCGCATGCTGCATGGCAAATTTGCCAGCGATGATAATTGACAGCTGTAAAAGTAGAATAGTGTTGAACCCTGACAGGATACAAGTGGCACGAAATGGGTTTTTGCCAATCAATCTCCCCTGCTTGGTGTGCTTGTTCGATACCACAATGTGCTACGCCCTGCGAGTCAAAGGTAGTGTAGGCACATTCTTTTCCATCAACCAAAGGGGTTTCCAGACTTCCGTCAGAAGCAACAATGGATGTGCCATGTTGATGGATGGCTTTGCGACCAGCATCATTGAGAAAAGGTGCAATTTTTGGATAAAGATTTTCAAGTATGGAAACTTCCTCTTTTTCAAGGGGGGCGCCTGCCTCACCTGCCACACAACAAGCCCCCTTACAAGCGTTTAAATCACAACAAAAGTGCTCTTCAAGCAATTCTTCGGATATCAATGTGTTGTCAAGTTGAAACATGCTACGAATCTACCAAATATTCCTTATCAATAGAAGTTGGTATTTCTGCGCTAATTGTATCTTTGTCAAATGTTTGATTTCAAGGAAATAGTAACCGCAAGTATGGTGCTTTTTGCAGTCATTGATATAGTAGGAAGCACCCCCATCATAATCGGTCTACGCAAAAAAATAGGTCATATACAATCCGAAAAAGCCTCACTGGTGGCGGGTCTTATTATGATTGCTTTTTTATTTTTAGGAGAGCAGATTTTGGCCTTAATTGGTATTGATGTAAACTCCTTTGCCGTTGCGGGTTCTTTCGTGATTTTCTTTTTAGCTCTTGAAATGATTTTAGGAATCCAGCTCTACAAAGAAGAGACCCCTGAAACTGCGTCTATTGTTCCGATTGCTTTCCCCTTGATTGCAGGTGCGGGTACTTTAACGTCCTTACTATCGTTGCGAGCCGAATATCATGTGGTTAATATTATCATCGCCATTCTGATCAACATCCTGATCGTATACATTGCACTAAAATCATCTAAATTCATAGAGCGGGTATTGGGGGCTTCGGGTATTGGGGTCATTCGTAAAATATTTGGAATCATACTGATGGCCATAGCCGTCAAGTTATTTACCGGAAATGTTCAACAACTCTTCACATGAAAAAACTTATTTATATTCTCGGAGTCCTCGCACTTGGTCTTATGGTTTTTAACCTTTTCCAAATAAATTATAACGATCCGTTTGTTGGTGACAGCCTTGTTGCAGTCATTGGTGTGGTGGCAAGTCTTTGTGCGATCATCTTGTTGATCATCTTGCTATTGGCCAAAAAAATTCAACGGAAAATCCGTAACTAGTCTTCTAGTTGTAAGTGGGTGAGCGTGACCCCTGCTTTGTCCAAAAACTCAAGTCCAGAGGTGTCTTTGTAGGCTTGGACATACACCACCCGTTTGATCCCAGCTTGATGTATCAATTTACTACATTCTTTACAAGGCGATAAGGTGATATATAAGGTCGCACCTGAACAGGATTGAGTCGAGGCAGCAACTTTCATAATCGCGTTGGCCTCGGCGTGCAATACATACCACTTGGTGTAATTTTCCTCATCTTCACAAGGGTTTTCAAATCCGGTTGGAGTGCCGTTGTATCCATCCGAAATAATCATTCGATCCTTAACAATAAGTGCCCCTACTTTTTTGCGATGACAATGCGACAATTGTGCCCATTCTAGCGCCATGCGCATGTAAGCACGATCATATCGTAGTTGTTTGGCTTGCGCTTTGGTCATGGCAAACGATCAATAAGGATTGGGAGTAAAATTCCAATGATTATACTAGAGCCCACCAACAACCAATCGCGTCGGCTCGATTTGAATAAATGAATCACGAGCACATTGAGGACAAGCACGAACAGTGCCAACAACAACTGTGCAAACTCTATTCCGATGGCAAATGCCAATAACGACACTCCTATTGGGCTGTCACTGTCTTTGATAAGGTCGAAATATGAGGCAAAACCGAAACCATGGATGATCCCAAAGAAAAGAGTAACCACCATGGGTATTAGAGTAGAACTGAATTTGGTTTTAGCAGCCCAAACAATGTTATAGAGTGCGGTCAATAGTATACTCAAGGGAATCAAAAATTCAATCCATGTCAGATTCACACGAACGACTCCATAAGTGGCTAATATCAATGAAAGGCTGTGCCCAAGTGTAAAAACCGTTACCAAGACTAGCAGTTTTTTCCACTGTGTAGCAGCAAAAGGCAAACACAAGGCCGCCAAAAATAACAAATGATCATAGCCCTGCCAATCCCAGACGTGCTGGAACCCCATCTTAATCAGTAACCAAAAATCATCCATGTTTTAATTTGAAAGTAAACATAACAAAAAGCAAACTAAAATCCGCGCTCGCTTTTGATTTGTTCATAGGCTTTTTGAATCTGTTGAAATTTTTCTCGAGCAGCCTTCACATAGGCTTCTCCTAAATGTTGCACTTTGTCAGGGTGGTGCTTTTTTGCTAAATCTCTGTATGCTTTTTTAATTTGACTGTCCGTAGCAGACCGAGATACTTCTAAAATTTTGTAGGCGCTATCAACCTGTTTAACAAACATGGCTTTGATGCTTTCAAAATCGATCATACGTACTTTCAAATAGCCTGCAAACGATTGTATCTTTTGCCATTCAGGCTCAGAAACAGATCCGTCTGCTTGGGCAATGCCAAATAAAAAATGAAGCAATTGCAGACGGCTCTCGTAACGTGCATTGAGTGCAAAAAACGAACAGACCTCTAAAGCGGACACGTCCGATTTGTTCAACTCACTGTTAAAAACCCTAAAAACCTCGTTCGCACGTTCTTTACCATATGCGGACACGAAATAACGACGAACATAGTCCAGCTCTTTTTGAGTGACTTTCCCATCGGCCTTGATTACAAGACCTGCAAGCGTGAGTAATTTAAGCTCAAAGTCTTGAATACTTATTCGAGTTCTGCGAAAACTGGTTTGAACAGAAGTGTTTTCAAAAAGGGACCCAATAAAAAATCCGAGTACTGCTCCGGGAAAACGAAACAATAAATAACCTATCAATGCAAAAATCCAACGCATAAGAGGCAAAGGTACAAAGGAATTTTAGAGAAATCAGGGGAATCTTCTAGCTTATATTGAAAGATAAAGAGCGTTTCTTTCTGCAGCCAAATCCGCATAGTTATGTATCTTTGTGGTCTAAAACTTTTGCTATGTATCCAGCTGAATTGGTTCAACCCATGCGCGACGAGCTCACCGCTGTCGGTTTTGATGAATTGGCAGATGCCTCTGCTGTAAAAAATGTACTATCACAATCTGGTACGGCCCTGGTAGTGGTTAATTCTGTTTGTGGTTGTGCGGCTGCAAATGCGCGCCCTGGAGTGCGTATGTCCCTAGACAACGAAAAGACCCCTAACCAACTCACAACTGTGTTTGCAGGGGTGGACCGTGAAGCTACGGATGCGGCGCGCCAACAAATGGTACCCTTCCCTCCATCTTCGCCGAGCATTGCGCTTTTTAAAGACGGTGAATTGGTTCATATGTTGGAGCGTCACCACATCGAAGGACGCCCCGCCGAGCTGATTGCCGAAAATCTTAAAGAGGCTTACAACAATTTCTGCTAAGTTTTGCAAACACTGCAAAAAGCAATCGCTTTTCCGTTAAGCATTCTGTATTATTTGTGCTTCGGATTTAACTTGCTCCTTTTTCATGCCGTACAATGGGTTTGTTTTTATGGGTTTGGCTACAATGCCCATAAAAAGAGTGTAGACATCATGAATTTTTTTCTCTTACGATGCCTAAATCTGTTGGGTACGCGTATTTCTTTTGACAATCCGCATGTTTTACTCAAAAACCAATCTTATATCATTGTAGCCAATCATCAAGGGATGTACGATATCCCCCCGCTGATTTGGTATTTGCGTAAAATTCATCCAAAATTCATTAGTAAAAAAGAACTCGGAAAAGGCATCCCGGGGGTGTCATTCAATCTAAAGCATGGAGGATCCGTGCTGATCAATCGCAAAAACCCCAAACAAGCCCTTGAAGCCATCACTGCTTTTGCCAAAACTTTGCAAAGCAAAGGTAGAAGTGCTGTCATTTTTCCTGAAGGAACCCGCAGTCGCACCCATCAACCAAAAAAATTTCAAACCCGTGGGTTGCTCACTCTGATCGAACATATGCCCAACGCAATTGTATTGCCTGTGACCATCAACCATTCTTGGAAATTGATGCGTTGGGGAAGTTTTCCTATGGGAATAGGTGTGCACATGAAGTTTAAGGTACACGCCCCTTTAAAAGTGTCAAAACACAGTCCGGAAGATTTGATCTTAGAAGCCGAAAAAAAGGTAGTTTCGGCTATAGAAAGCTAGTATTTGGGTTTTTGTTTTCGCAAGAAAGACTGTGTTCCTTCCCGAAAATTGTCCGTTCCAAAACAAGCTCCAAAAGCATCAGCCTCTGCATTATATCCATCGGTTTGAGTTTCATAACCGGCGTTGACAGCCCCAATGAGTTGTGTTTGGGCTTCGGGGGCATTTCCCATGATTTGATGGGTCAAAGCTTCAACTGTTTTGTCGAGCTCTGAAAGAGAACATACGTGATTTGCTAAGCCTATTTCGTAGGCTCGCTGGGCATCGATCATGGAAGCAGTTAGCATGATTTCCAACGCACGACCCTTACCCACCAATTGAGGCAATCGTTGGGTGCCGCCATAGCCAGGAATCAACCCCAATGATGTCTCAGGCATACCCACCAGGGCTGTGTTTACAAAGATTCTTAAATGACAAGCCATGGCCAATTCTAAACCGCCTCCAAGTGCATACCCATTGACGGCTGCAATAACAGGTTTGCTAAAGTTTTCAATGTAGTCAAAAACCGTGCGATTGTACTCAAGGACCAGGTCTTTCGCTTCTTCAGGAGTCAAATCGGCTAGCTCTGCAATGTCTGCACCCGCTACAAAAGCCTTTTCTCCAGCACCTGTTATAATCACAACTCGTACAGAGGAATCCTGTTCCAAAGACAACAACGCTTGATGCATTTCAGACAAGGTTTCTCTATTTAGCGCATTGCGTTTTTTTGGACGATTTACGACAAGCCAAGCAATCGCGTTTTTTTGACGAATTTTCAGTTGATTATATTTCATGACTCAGATTGTGACACTAAAGGAAAGCATACGGTGAAAATCGTTTTTTTATTGGGTGCTGAACGATGGTTTATGGTCCCGTCATAAGTTTCTACGATATTTTTTACCATCCCCAAGCCTAGGCCCATTCCGCTAGATTTGGTAGTGAATTTTGGTTCAAATATTTTATCGGCGTGTTTTTTTGGAATCCCAATACCATTGTCAGAAATGCTGACACAAGCTCTTTGATTTTTTTTAAATACACGAACTTCAATCGTCGGATTGGAAGTGTCTGCACAAGCCTGTACCGCATTTTTGACTAAGTTGGTGATCACTCTTATCAATTGGGTACGATCCAATCGTGCGCAAATGGCCGATTGGGGAGCTTCAAACGAAATGTTTTTGTCGTTAAAAATTTCAAGGGCCAATTTGGTGGTTTGACTCACATCCAAGATTTCGGTTTGTTGAGCAGGCATTTGTGCAAAGTTGGAAAAAGCAGAGGCGATGGTACTAAGAATATCGATTTGCTGAATCAGGGTGTTGGAAAAATCCGCAAGTTTTTCTCGGGAATCAGGCGCAGTGGGTTCAAACTGTTTTTCAAAGCTTTGCACACTTAGGCGCATGGGTGTGAGTGGGTTTTTGATTTCGTGGGCCACTTGTTTGGCCATTTCTCTCCAAGCGTGCTCGCGTTCGCTTTTGGCAAGTTTCACTGCGCTTTCTTCTAGCTGGTCGACCAAGCTGTTATAGGCGAAGATAAGCTGGGAAATCTCTTTGCTGGCACGCTCCACCAATATTTTTTGATTGGATTTGTTTAAGGCAATTTTGTTGATTTTAGTCCCTATTTCTAGTAAGGACTGGGTGATGTATTTTGACACAAAATAGGCCAGTAAAATAGCAATGCCAAGTATCAACACATAGACTTGAAGGAGTCTGGCCAAAAAGTTTTGGAGCTCCATGGCGCTCAAAGAATCATCGTCATAATATGGCAAGTTTAGCAGTCCGATGTGTTCTCCAGTTGGGCTTTGGATATACGAAAAAGAGGAGCGATATTGCTCATTTTCCAAGGTTTGAATTTCAATAAAATTCCCGTCTAGGGCAGTGTCTATTAGGTTTAGGGTTGATTGAGGTATTTGTGTGGCTTCTTGCTGTAAGGGGAACTGAGTGCTTGTAATTAATTGTCCTGAAAGATTATAAATTCGAAAGTTGACATTTTGTTCGTCGGAAATTTGAAAAACCACCTCTCCAAAAATAGAGTCTAAATAAGCTTCTGTTTGGGGAAATTCGGTTTGACTTAATATATATTCGATTCTTGTTTGGAGCTGTATCTCTTTTCGCTGAAGTCGCTGCTCGTGGTATTGGTTAGACTGCTCACGGTACTGGTAAATGGTTACCCCAGCAATGAGCAAAGAGGCTACTATGACCAAAAATATCATAGCCGTAAAAATGCGACCTCGCAAAGAGATTTGGGCTCTCATATCAGTCTTTGTTTCGGAGGCGTTTGTACAATCGGATGCCAAGCATAAGTAAAATCCCTAAGGCAATAAGGCCCAATACTCCAAAAACCCAATGAAAACTGTTTTTAAGTATGGCCAAAAATATGATGGCAAATAATAATAACGTAGCACCTTCATTCCACAGGCGCATAAAGTTAGAGCTATAACGAATATTATCGGCTTGTAGGGACAAATACATCCGGTGAGTTTTCAGATGATACACAAATAAGAGTCCAACGAAGCCAAGCTTAATAAGCATCCACTGCTGGGCCAATAAGCCAGGGTTGAGCACCAAGAGCCACAAAGCAAAAAGTAAGGTTAATACGGCTGAGGGCCATGTGATAATATACCACAATCTTCGACTCATCAGTTTGAGTTGTGGAATCAAAATTTGTGCTTCATCTTTGGTTTTATGACTCGCTTCTATGTGATAGATAAACAGACGCGGAATGTAAAACAAGCCTGCAAACCAAGTGACAACAAAAATCAGATGTAAGGCTTTGATGTAATTATAATACTCCACCTTGATGGTTTAAACCTTAAAAGTACCAATTATTCGGCAACTGCCCACTCATCAATCCAACGACTCAACACTTTGACCCAGTCGTCTCTATCATTAATGCATGGAACAACATGTAATTTTTGGCCGCCATTTTCCTCAAAATCTTCAGCGGCTTCCATACCTATTTCCTCTAAGGTTTCAAGACAATCAGAAACAAAAGCTGGGGTTACGATCGCCATCTTTTTAGTCCCCGATTTAGCAAAATTTTCAACGGTTTTATCAGTGTAGGGCTGTAGCCATTTGTCTCCTGCTAAGCGCGATTGAAAAGAGGTAGAATAACTCCCTTGCTTGAGTTCTAGGTACTCGGCTACTTGTCGAGTGGTTTCGTAGCATTGATGGCGATAGCAATACTGATGAGCTTTTGAAGGCTCCTGACAACACTGCCCGTCAATAGTACAATGAGATTTTGTTACATCACTTTTTCGGATGTGTCTTTCAGGGACACCGTGATAGGAAAACAAAATGTGTTCCCACTCTTTTTGCTGTAAATATTCTTGAATTGAGTTTGATAAAACCCTAACATAATCTGGGTGATTATAAAAAGCGGGTAGGTGTGTAAACTGCATCTTTGGGTAATGTTTGGCCCTTATTTCCTCAGCCAACACAACAATGGTTTCTGTAGTGGCCATGGCGTGTTGGGGATATAGAGGGATTAGCAAAACTTCATCAACCCCTTTTTCGTTTAGTTCAGCCAGCCCACTTGCGATGCTTGGCTTGCCATAACGCATGGCCAGCGCAATAGGAATCGATGTTTGTTGTTGAACTTTTTTCTGTAAACGTTCGGAGAGTACAATCAGTGGCGAACCTTCCTCCCACCATATTTTTTTGTAAGCCTTTGCAGATTTTTTAGGACGGGTGTTTAAGATAATCCCTTTAACAAGAAACGTACGAAGCCATTTGGGCACATCGATTACGCGCTCGTCCATTAAAAACTCTTCCAAATAGGGTTTTACGTCCTTAGGTTCAGGGCTATCGGGTGACCCTAAATTGACCATCAATACTCCTTTCATTTCAATTTTTTTACGAAGATACAGACATAATGTATTTTTTTGGTGTGGTGCCGTATTTCTTTTTGAAAGCAGAAATAAAGTGACTGGCAGTGCTGTAGCCAATTTTTAATCCTACTTCATTCACGTTTTGTGCACCTGATGACAGCATCTGACGAGCCAATTCCATTTTATGATCAAGTAAAAATTGATAAACAGGCATCCCGTACAATTGCTTAAAACCATCTTTGAGTCGCTTAAGGCTTAATCCAACTTCTTCGGATAGGGACTGAAGACTGGGCGGTTCGGACATACGCTCAATAATAATTTGCTTTGCCAAACGAATTTTTTGAACATTTTCTTCATCAACCAAAAAGGGACATTGAGTCACATCAGCCGTTTTTGAAGGGTTAAAATACAAGCTAAACAACTCATATACCTTGGCTTTTAAATACAAACGCCCCATAAGTGCGTCCGAATCGTTTTGTAGCATCTGACTCAAAACCACTGCCATAGCAGGGCTAATGATTTGATCTTGATAATATTTTTTGTTGATGTTCTCTTCATTGAGAAAGAGAATCGACTCGGCTTCGTGAGAAAAGAGACCATGAAATTTTTTTATCGAAATAAAAACACTCACCATTTTGGTGGCAGGATCTAAATCGCTTTGCATAGGAAGGTTTCGCTGAGGGTTGTAAAGCAATAGCATGTGCTCGTCTGCTAAGGGCAGGGTGTATGTCCCATTGTTAAAAGAGAATGTCGCTTGGCCTTTAAAACAAAAATGAAACTGTATGCAATTTTCTTCAACTTCACGAACCACTTTTTGAGGTTTTTGAGCGTTATTTTCACACAACAATACCCAAAATCCATTTTCAATTTGACAAAAGCGTTCCAAACTCATAGCGTTGTTTTTTTAACAATCTAATGCAAATTTAAGAATATTTAGGGGTTTAAAATAACTTATTTATATTGATTCTAATCTATTGACGGGTTTACACCCTCATAGCGATAGAAATAGTCCTTTTAGCGTTATTTTTTTGCGCTTGCCAAAAATAGTTTTGTGTCAAAATTAACACGGAATCTTTTGTCTTACCTATCCATGTTGCATTGTATTGGCGTGAGTTACAAAAAGGCAGATGTCGCTGCTCGCGGGCGATTTAGCCTTTCCTCATCCGCACAAATGTTATTGCTCAATCGTGCCAAAGAATTAAACATTGAAGCCTTGACCGTGCAGTCTACTTGCAATCGAACTGAATTGTATGGCTTTTGTGAAAATGCTCAGGATCTCATCGACTTGTTATGTGCTTTCTCTAATGGAACAGAACAGCAGTTTGAAGAGGTGGGTTATGTCTTTCATGGCCGCAAAGCAGTAGATCACTTGTTTCGGGTGGGTACTGGTTTGGATTCTCAGATATTAGGCGATTTTGAAATCATAGCTCAGCTTAAAAAAAGTTTCTCTAAGTCGAAAAAACAAAAGCTGATCAATCCTTTTTTTGACCGATTATTTACCTCCGTCATACAGTCTAGCAAAAGGATCAAAAATGAAACCAAACTTTCTTCGGGTTCTACTTCTGTTTCTTATGTTTCTGTGCGTTATATGTTGGACAGGATTCCCAACATTGACCAAAAAAACATCTTGTTATTTGGATTGGGTAAAATCGGTAGGAACACATGTGAAAATTTAATCAAGCACACTCAAAATGATCATATTACCCTTATCAATAGAACCAGAGATCGTGCCGAAAAATTAGCTGGTAAATTCAAATTAATCGTAAAAGATTATTCTGAACTACCCGTTGAAATACGTAAAGCTGATGTGGTGGTCGTGGCTACAGGGGCCGAACAGCCTACTCTGTCTAAGTCGCTTATTCATACCGACAAACCTCTTCTAATTCTTGATCTTTCCATTCCAAAAAACGTCGATGACGATGTGCTTGATTTAGCCAATGTGACACGCTTACACTTAGATGAGTTATCTAAAATGACAGACGCTACTTTAGAAGAAAGAAAGAAAGACATACCGGTGGCCGAAGCTATCAACAAAGAGGTCAAAACAGATTTTTACGCATGGTTAGACACTAGGAAATTTGCGCCAACTGTGAAAGCTCTTAAAGAAATGATGGAAGAGCTTAGCTATCAAGAGCTGTTACAACAACAGAAAAAACATCCTCACCTAGATCCCAAAGAAGCAACACTGGTTTCCCAATTTTTAATCCAAAAAATCACCAACCGCGTTGCCAATCACATTCGCGAAAGTGACAATCGTGAAGACAGCCTGAAGACCATTCAGGAGGTTTTTAATATTGATCCAAATGCATAAGCCCATACGAATCGGAACGCGCGATAGTGCTCTGGCGCTTTGGCAGGCGCGTCATGTCCAAAATTTGCTTCGAAATATTGACCTAGAGAGTGTTTTGGTACCCATCAAATCGTCTGGAGATTTAAATCTTTCTCAACCTCTGTATGCAATGGGCATCACTGGGGTTTTTACCAAAGAGCTAGACATCGCATTGTTGAATAACCAAATCGATCTGGCGGTTCACAGCATGAAAGATGTCCCAACCCAACTCCCCAAAGGACTTGTCGAGTCGTTTGTTCCCGAGCGAGGTACAGCAACGGATGTGATTGTGATGAAATCTGACTCGCTTAAGAATAACAAAAATGTAATAGCGACGAGCAGCCTGAGGCGTCAGGCACAATGGCTCAACCGATATCCCAATGATACGGTAGTACCCTTGAGAGGAAATGTACAAACCAGGCTGAACAAACTCAACAACCACGAATGGGATGGTGCCATATTTGCTCGTGCTGGACTTGAAAGACTGAAAATAAACCCCAAAAACACTCTTACTCTCGATTGGATGATCCCAGCCCCAGCTCAAGGCGCTGTTTTGGTGGTTGCAAGAAGCCATGATGCTCAAATGACAGCTGGACTTCGAGAATTAAATCATACGCCAACCACCATTTGTGTGAAAGCGGAAAGAGATTTTCTAAAAACTTTGCAAGGTGGGTGTTCTGCGCCTATTGGCGCATGGGCGCAAATCGTAAACGATAAAATACACTTTAAAGGAAGTCTTACAGCCTTAGATGGGGAGAATCATTTTGTCGTTGAAGAAGTTTTTGAAAAAGACACCAAAAACATCGGGGTTAAAGCTGCTGAATCGCTGCTCGAAAAAGATGGAGTGACTGCATTATTAAACAAGATTAAAGAATGAGCAAACCTCTCATTTTATCGACCAAAAAACTATCATTAGCGCAAATCGAACGTCTTACAAGTGCGGGCTGCGCGACTGTTGACTACAACGCCATCGAGGCTATTTCGGTTGCGTTTGAAATCCCTCAAGAACCAACCCACTGGGTGTTTAGCAGTCAAAATGCGGTTCGGGCGCTTTCAAAAGAAAACTCAAAAATTTGGGAAGGAAAAACGCTCTTTTGTGTGGGAGAAAAGACTAAAGAGCTTTTAGAAAAAAAAGGGTTGAAAGTGGAAAAAACAGCCAAAAACATGCGTTTTTTGGTCGATTTTGTTCAAAAAAACTTCAAAAATGAATTTTTTTTGCATTTATGTGGAAACCGAAAACTTCCGGATTTTGGGCTCGGAATGCAGGCAGAGAACATAAAGTATTGTGAAACAATTGTCTACCAAACCCAGCCAGTCACCCGCAAACAAAACCCCGAACCCACAGCTGTGTTGTTTTTTAGTCCTAGTGGCGTAGAAAGTTATCTATCAAATAACAATATTGGAAATAGCTGGTGCTTTTGCATAGGGACCACCACGGCTTCGGCTGTAGCAAAACATACGGATCGAATCACGATTCCTAAATCACCGAACATAGATCTTGTCATTGCCCAAGCGGCCAAACACTTTCGAAAATGAATAGACCCAACAACGATATATTGCTGAAAGCCCTAGCAGGCGAACCTCTCAAAAGACCCCCTGTCTGGATGATGCGGCAAGCCGGCAGATACTTGCCAGACTTTATGAAGCTTAAGGCTCAGTACGACTTTTTTACTCGTTGTAGAACACCCGAGCTGGTTGCAGATATCACCATTATGCCTATCGATCAGGTGGGTACAGACGCAGCTATTCTGTTTAGCGATATTTTGGTGGTCCCACAAGCTATGGGAGTCGAGGTCGAGATGAAAGACCATGTTGGACCATGGTTGCCCAAGCCTATAAGAAGTCTATCTGATGTAGAAAAAGTTGAGGTGCCTGATGTTGAGGAGCGTTTGAACTATGTGATGGAAGGAATCAAACAGACCTTGTCTGGGTTGGAAAATCGCGTCCCCTTATTTGGTTTTGCTGGAGCACCCTGGACCATATTGTGCTATATGGTTCAAGGGCAAGGATCCAAAAACTTCGACAAAGCCAAAGCGTTCTGTTTTGAACAACCCGAAGCAGCGCACAAACTTCTTGATAAAATAACTCAGACCACGATTGCCTATCTAAAAGCGAAGGTTCGAGCCGGTGTTCATGTGGTTCAGCTGTTTGACTCATGGGGCGGCATGCTTGGCCCAGAAGACTTCAATACATTTTCTTGGAACTACAGCCAACAGATTGTAGATGCCCTTTCTGAAGAAGTCCCTGTGATTATGTTTGCCAAAGGTTGTTGGTTCGCCCTGCAAGACATGGCAAAATCATCGGCCAGTGCTCTAGGGATTGACTGGACTTGCTCTGCTCGAAATGCACGTTATTTAACAGGCGGGCAAATCACACTGCAAGGAAATTTTGACCCTACACGATTGTTGTCGCCAATCTCCGAAATAGAGCTACATGTCAAAAAAATGATTGATGCTTTTGGTACACAAAACTACATTGCTAATTTAGGGCACGGTATATTGCCCAACGTTCCTGTGGCTCACGCTCAAGCATTTGTCAATGCTGTAAAACAATACCCCCAATAAATCCTACGGTCATGAAAACTGAATTTTCTGCTTTTATTGACAATCTTCAAAACGAGATCACCTCAGCACTAGAAAAAGTGGATGGAAAAGCTACTTTTATTCAAGACAACTGGGAACGACCAGGTGGCGGTGGCGGACAATCACGCATCATACAAAATGGAGCTGTTTTTGAAAAAGGCGGTGTCAATGTGTCGAAAGTATATGGAACGCTACCCGATTCTATGAAGACTTATCTCAAGGTCGAACATGGAGACTTTTTTGCTTGTGGCCTAAGTTTGGTCATACACCCAAAAAACCCATTTGTACCCACCGTGCATGCCAATTATAGATATTTTGAACTCTATGATGAGCAAGGAGAGGTTGTAGACCAGTGGTTTGGTGGCGGGCAAGATCTTACCCCTTATTATTTGTTTGACGATGATGCTGCCCACTTTCACCAAGAATGCAAAACCGTTTGTGACCGTCACGACAAAACCTTTTATCCAAAATATAAAGAACAATGTGATCGATATTTTTGGAATGCGCACCGCGACGAAGCCCGCGGCGTAGGCGGGTTGTTTTTTGACTATTGTAGACCCAATAAAAAGCACAGTCTGCAGCAGTGGTATGATTTTGTAACAGATGTAGGGCGTTCGTTTCTAAAAGCCTATTTGCCCATAGTCGAAAAACGTAAAAAAACACCTTACAAACAGCCTCACCGTCTATGGCAAGAAGTGAGAAGGGGACGATATGTAGAGTTCAATTTGATTCATGACAAAGGCACTTTGTTTGGCCTTAAAACAAAGGGACGAATTGAAAGTATTCTAATGAGTTTGCCCCCCGTAGTGCAGTGGCATTACAATATAGAGCCAACACCCGATAGCGATGAAGCTCGATTGGTGTCCGTGTTAAAAAAACCAATAAATTGGATTTAAAATAAAGCAATATGTATCCCTTTGAACGAAGCAGAAGATTGAGAAAAAGTGCAGCATTGCGCGACCTAGTGCGCGAGACCCAGCTTAGCTCCAATGATTTTTTAGTGCCCTTGTTTGTAGTGGAAGGGAAGAAAAAGCGCGAGGCCATTCCTTCCATGCCAAATTATGCGAGACTGAGTTTGGATGAGCTGGAAAAAGAAGTTAAGTTGCTTTGGAGCATGGGGCTCAAAGCAGTCTTGTTATTTGTCAAAGTAGAGGATGCTTTGAAAGACAATGCAGGAACCGAGGCGCTGAATCCGAACGGTTTGATGCAACGCGCCATACAAACGGTCAAAGCTGCGGTTCCCGAAATGGTGGTCTTTACAGATGTTGCTTTGGATCCTTATTCCTCATTTGGCCATGATGGAATTGTAGAAAACAACATCATTCTAAATGATGCAACCAACCAAGTGCTGGCGCAAATGGCGT
>Ga0208880_1000021_pt1 | contig 29291 bp, 26 predicted proteins | sample Knorr_S23_td_Sur_FD_185606 | JGI IMG/M metagenome (GOLD analysis project Ga0208880, IMG submission 185606) | Marine microbial communities from Southern Atlantic Ocean transect - Knorr_S23_td_SurfaceB_ad_5m_LV_B (SPAdes) (version 2) | ecosystem: Environmental > Aquatic > Marine > Oceanic | place...
ATAACCTTTCTAACTCCGACGACACTCAAGCCATGCAAAACGGCCTGTCCTCTAATGCGTCAATAATTGACATTGGTCATGCGGGTACTACCATGCGATTTTTGACCGCATTCTATGCTTCGCAAGAAGGTATTGAAAAAGTATTGACAGGCTCCAAACGTATGCAGGAGCGGCCCATTTCTGTATTGGTAGATGCCTTGCGGCAATTGGGTGCGGACATATCGTATGAGAAAAACGAAGGGTATCCCCCTTTGCGTATTCGTGGAAAAAAGTTCACTAATCATCAAGTTACACTGGCTGCAAACGTAAGCAGCCAATATATTTCAGCTTTGCTGCTGATTGCTCCCAAACTACCCAATGGCCTTCATTTAAAATTGCAAGGAAAAATTACTTCTGTGCCCTACATCGAAATGACTTGTGCGTTGATGCGCCAACTGGGGGTAGATGTGGTTTTTGAAGGTCAAGACATTCGTGTTGCACCTCTAGGCAACCTAGTTTCTAAAGAAGTATGGGTTGAGTCAGATTGGAGTTCAGCCTCCTATTCATTTGGGTTGGTTGCCTTGGCTAAGGATGCAAATCTTTCGCTGACTACTTATAAGTCTGATAGCTTACAAGGAGATCGGGTGTTGGTGGATATTTACAGACAGTTGGGAGTTTCTGCAGGATTGGGTGAAAATCAATTAGCTCTTTCTAAATCGGCTGATGGTGTTAATGAGCTGGTTTGTGATTTGGCGAATGCTCCTGACATTGCGCAAACAATCGCGGTAAGCTGTTTTGGTATAGGTGTTGGTTGTCATTTGACGGGATTGCATACACTCAAAATCAAAGAGACGGATCGTTTGTTGGCCTTGCAAACTGAACTGTCTAAACTAGGAGCAGACATTGATGTTACCGACAATAGTTTGCACCTAAAACCTCGTCTTGGCGCGATTGTTCCTAATGTAGCCATTGACACCTATCACGATCACCGCATGGCCATGGCCTTTGCCCCTTTGGGTCTGTTGGTGCCCATCACTATCAACGACCCAGAAGTGGTTTCAAAATCTTACCCTAGTTTTTGGTCTGACTTCGAGGATTTGGGTTTTGTTTTGAATTAAACTCTAATTATTCGTCGATTCACTTGACAAGCCCCCCTTTGGGATAGTATATTTGCGCTCTTAAATAACTAAATGAAATTATCGCACTTTAACTTTGACTTGCCCAAGGATTTACTTGCAGAGTATCCAGCAGACCATAGAGATGACTCCAAACTCATGGTTCTCCACCGTGAGACAGAAACCATTGAACACAAGTACTTTAGAGATATTGTCAATTACTTTGACGAGGGAGATGTGATGGTGCGTAACAACACCAAGGTATTCCCCGCTCGTTTGATAGGTAATAAAGAGAAAACAGGTGCGAAGATTGAGGTTTTCTTGCTTCGTGAGCTCAATCAAGATCAACGGTTATGGGATGTGTTGGTTGATCCGGCTCGAAAAATAAGAATTGGTAACAAGCTTTATTTTGGAGATGGCGAAGAATTGGTCGCTGAGGTTATTGACAACACTACTTCCCGAGGACGTACACTTCGTTTTTTATTTGATGGGTCTTATGATGCTTTTCGATCTAAACTTCACGAAATGGGTCAAACACCTTTGCCGAAATACATAAAAAGGCAAGAAGAAGATTTTGATCGCGATCGATATCAAACGATTTACGCCAAACATGAGGGTGCCGTTGCTGCACCCACCGCAGGTTTACATTTTTCTAAACATGTCTTGAAGCGTTTAGAAATTATTGGCGTTGATATGGCAGATATAACGCTTCACGTAGGTTTAGGGACTTTTAACCCTGTTGAGGTTGAGGATTTGTCTAAACATAAAATGGACTCTGAAGAGTTGATAATAGACGATGCTGCTGTAAACCTAGTCAATCGCGCCAAAGCAAATAAAAAGCGCGTTTGTGCCATTGGTACCACTTCTATGCGGGCATTGGAAACGTCTGTTTCTTCTAGCAACACGCTCAATACCTATCGTGGTTGGACTCATAAATTTATTTTTCCACCCTATGATTTTAGCATTGCAGATAGCATGGTCACCAACTTTCACTTACCAAAATCAACCTTATTGATGATGGTGTCTGCCTTTGCTGGTCACGATTTTGTTAAAAAAGCTTACGCTGAAGCAGTGAAGAAAAAATATCGCTTCTACTCTTATGGAGACGCGATGTTAATTCTCTAAAGATGACACCTGCACGCAAAGACATTCGCACCCTTACGAAGGATGAATTGCGTACTTTTTTTAAAGACAAAAACATTCCTGTTTTTAAAGGCGATCAAGTCTATGAATGGCTTTGGAGCAAGGCTGCTCAAAGCTTCGATTCTATGACCAACCTGTCTTTAGCACACCGTGATTTGCTGGAAGAACATTTTGTAATCAATCATATAGAGGTCGATCAGCAGCAGAGGAGTAACGATGGGACAATCAAAAATGCCGTTCGATTGCATGATGGTTTAATTGTCGAATCTGTGTTGATACCCACAGCTACACGAACCACAGCTTGTGTATCTAGCCAGGTAGGGTGTAGTTTGGATTGTACTTTTTGTGCCACGGCAAGCCTTAAACGAATGCGTAATTTGAATCCGGATGAGATTTTTGATCAAGTTGCGGTCATTCACAAACAAAGCTTGTTATATCATGATCGTCCGTTGAGTAATGTCGTATTTATGGGTATGGGTGAGCCCCTTATGAACTACAAAAACACCTTAGATGCCATAGAAAAAATCACATCACCCGAGGGTCTTGGCATGTCCCCAAAGCGTATCACAGTCTCCACTTCTGGAATTTCTAAAATGATTTTAAAAATGGCAGATCAAAAGCCTAAGTGGAATCTCGCTGTATCATTGCACTCTGCCATCGAAGAAACACGTCATAAAATCATGCCTTTTACCGAAAAATTTCCATTAACTGAGCTTAAGACCGCCTTGCTGCATTGGTATGCTCAAACCAAAAGTAAAATCACTTTTGAATATGTTGTTTGGGAAGGGATAAACGACACCGAAAAGGAGATGGAAGCATTGGTAAAGTTTTGTTTGGACGTACCTTCAAAAGTCAATTTAATCGAATACAATCCGATTGATCAAAGTGATTTTCGCCAAGCTTCTGAAGAGGTTGTGAATCGATATATAGATCTTTTGGAATCCAATAAGATTCCAGTTACCGTAAGGCGGTCACGAGGCAAAGACATTGACGCAGCCTGTGGTCAGTTGGCCAATAAGACTGTGTAATCGACACATTTTCAAAGTCTTTTTAGGGAAAGTCAATGGTGTATATTGTATCTTTACCCACCCATGAAAATCGTAGAGCAACTTAAACGTCCCATCTTTGAAGAAATGGAGCTTTTTGAAGAGAAGTTTTCTTCCGCCATGTCTTCTAAAGTAGCCTTGCTCAATCGTATCACCCACTATATTGTGAATCGAAAAGGAAAACAAATGCGCCCGATGTTTGTCTTTTTTGCAGCCAAGTTGGTGTCAGAGCAACAACAAGTCAATGAGCGTACTTACCGGGCTGCTTCGGTTATTGAGTTGATACATACCGCAACTTTAATTCATGACGATGTGGTAGACGACAGCGACCGAAGACGAAGCTTTTTTTCAATCAACGCATTATGGAAAAACAAAATTGCAGTTTTGGTTGGAGACTATCTGTTGTCAAAAGGATTGCTGCTTTGTATTGATCATAAAGACTTTGACCTTTTGGACATCATTTCTACAGCGGTTCGTGAAATGAGTGAAGGAGAGTTGCTACAGATCGAAAAAGCCCGAAATCTTAGCATCGATGAACAAACATATTATGAGGTAATCCGTAAAAAGACAGCCTCTTTGATTGCTTCGTGTTGTGCATTAGGAGCTTCGTCTGTTTATGGAAATGAACAACAAGTGAATATTCTACGAACATTCGGCGAATACATAGGTATGGCTTTTCAGATTAAAGATGATTTATTTGATTACGGAACTCAAAAAATTGGTAAGCCAACGGGAATAGATATTAAGGAACAAAAAATGACCCTTCCATTGATTTATGCTTTTCAACAAAGCAATCACCGAGAGCGACGTTGGATTAAAACCACAATCAAAAAACATCATAAGAATCGCAAACGTGTCCGCGAGCTGATTGAGTATGTGAAGGAAAAAGGAGGTTTATCGTATGCCGTCAAACAAATGCATGCCTACAGAGACCGTGCACTGACCCTTATAGAGCCCTTCCCTGACTCACCCACAAAGGACAGTCTGACCCGTATGGTTGCCTACGTAATCGATCGAAATTATTAATCTGAAGATTTTTGTACTTTAGGAAGCCTATTTGAACACCTTGATAGATAAGTCAACCATAGATGCTGTTTTTGAAACTTCTCGCTTGGAGGAGGTGATAGGGGACTTTGTTCATTTGAAAAAATCGGGCTCTAATTATAAGGGCTTAAGTCCCTTTACCAACGAAAAAACGGCAAGTTTTATGGTCTCACCAGCCAAGCAGATTTGGAAAGATTTTAGTAGTGGAAAAGGAGGCAATGTAGTGGCTTTTTTGATGGAGCATGAACACTTCACTTATCCAGAGGCGATAAAGTATCTCGCCAAAAAATACAACATTGAGATCGAGGAGACAGAGCAAACCGACGAACAGAAACAAGCTGCTACAGCCCGAGAGAGTATGTATCTTGTATCTAGTTATGCTCAATCTTATTTTTCGGACACACTTCACAACAGTGAGGAAGGAAAATCCATTGGGCTTACTTATTTTAAAGAAAGAGGTTTTCAATCTGAATCCATATCTACTTTTTTCCTCGGATATGCTCCAGATAAATGGGAAGCATTTACCCAAGCGGCTTTAGATGCAGGTTTTCAAGAAGAGTTTTTGATAAGTACAGGTCTTACAATTGCTAAAGAAGAAAAACGATTTGACAGGTTCAAAGGACGCGTAATATTTCCCATTCACAGCATGTCGGGTCGTGTGATGGGCTTTGGAGGTCGCATTTTGACTCAAGACAAAAATGCTGCTAAATACCTCAATTCTCCTGAGAGTGACATCTATCAAAAGAGTAAGGTCTTGTATGGTCTGTATCAGGCCAAGCAAAGTATTGCCAAAGAAGATAATTGTTATTTGGTCGAAGGCTATACTGATGTGATTCAAATGCATCAAGCGGGTATCAAAAATGTAGTTTCTTCTTCCGGAACTGCCCTCACTGCTGATCAAATCCGTCTTATTAGAAGACTAACACCTAATATTACCCTTCTTTTCGATGGCGATCCGGCCGGTCTTCGTGCTGCTTTAAGAGGCGTAGACTTAATATTAGAGGCAGGTATGAACGTCAGGGTATGTATGTTTCCTGAAGGGGAAGATCCAGATAGTTTTGCTAGAAAAACGGAGTTAGAAGGCTTGTTACTTTATTTAAATGAACAGGCGCAGGATTTTATTCAATTCAAAGCAACGCTCTTGGCCGAAGAAGGAAAAAAAGACCCTATTCGCAAAGCAGAAACCATACGTGAAATGGTACAGAGTATTGCCAAAATTCCTGATCCTATCAAACGCGAGGTGTATGTGCAGAACTGCTCTTTTTTAATGGACATAAGTGAAGAAGTGTTGTTTTCTACACTTGCTCAGCTAAGTAAAGGCTCAAAAAAACCGAGTGTTCGCAAAGCCCTCAAGCCCACAATGGAGTTGGTCAACACGCCTACTCAAAAGGTCGATGTTCGGTATGAGTTGGAATACAATATTATCGCTTTGTTATTGCTCCACGGTCAAGAAGAAGTTGAAATCAACGATGTAGTCATCGATACGGAAAGTGATGGTGAATTAAGCTTTAAAACCACCAGTTTGCATGTAAAAGTTTATGAGAAAATATATTTGGACTTACAGCAAGACGAGGTAGAACTGTCTACTCCAACGTTTCGAAAATTGTATGAGGAATTGCTTGTTAAATACACTACCGAGCAGCCTTTAGTTGTTGAGACTTTTATAAGAGATTTGGCTCCTGAGCAGTCTGCGTTGGTTACCAGCATCATGATGCAAGACGAGGGCATACCGCTACATGACTGGGCTAGAAAAAATATTTTTGTTAAAGAAAAAACCAAAGAAATTGGTCGTTGGCTTACTCAAACCATATTGAATTTTCGCTGTCATTTAATCCAAGAAAAAATCGGAAACCTACAACAACAAACGACAGAAATACAACATGAAACTCACAATGAGGTTTTGGAAGAGGTCCAGGCTTATGTTGGCTTACGAAAAAACCTCAGCGAGCGCTTAGACAGGGTTTTATTTTAATAAGTATGGATGTGCATCGATTGCGCTTTCCGAATCAACTCAACCATATTTCTCACCTTCAATTTCTTCATGATCCGACTTCTGTAGGTGCTTACTGTTTTTTCGTTGATGCCAAGTTCGAAAGCGATGTCCTTATTTCTTTTCCCGCTACTGAGAAGTTTTAACACTTCGATCTCCCGCATTGATAATTTTTTAAACAGTCTTCTAGGATTCCCTGTTGTTTCGTCAAAAGCAATGCTTTGTGCAAGCTGATTGGTTATATACACTCCTCCAGAACTTATTTTGAGTATGGCATCTCTGAGATAACTGGTTGGAGCCGACTTGTTTAGATAGGCTGATGCGCCTGCTTTTAAAGAAGAGATCGCATAGACCTGTTCAGGTTGACTTGAGAAAATAAACACACGTACAGCTGGATATTGATTTTTAATTTTCTTTAAAATCGATAAACCATCAACATTAAAGAAATCAAGTTCCATGATTACAATATCAACAGGGTTCTCTTCTAAATAAGCATATAAATCTTCATCGTTTGTGACTTTCTCCACAATGGATATTTCTGTAGAATTGCGAAAAATAGCTTTAATCCCTTTATGGACAATAATATGTGGATCCGCAATCAGAACTTTTATCATGGGATGGTTTTCTCAAGTATAAATAAACAATAAATGACTTAAACTACAAAGTTTGTAAGTAAATTCTTTAAAACAATCTGTTATTTACCTTAACGAATCAGGAATTTCACAAACTGGAATGGGCACCATTTTATGTTTGTTGGCATTGTGATGTTTTAAAAAGACTTCCAACACTTCCTTTTCTCTACTATCAAATTTGTCTGGAGTTATTCCTTTGTCATGTTGGCTCATCGCCCATTCAAGTTCTTTATAGCTTGCTCCAAGCTGATCCTCATCGGTTCTTCCGTCATCCCAAAGTCCATCAGTGGGAGCCGCTTGTACAATGCTGCTGTCAACCCCAAGATGTTGTGCGAGCATTCGAACTTCGGTTTTCATAAGATCTGCAATGGGGCTTACGTCTACACCTCCATCTCCGTATTTTGTATAAAAACCGACTCCAAAATCTTCCACTTTGTTTCCAGTGCCTGCTACCAAAGCGCGATTAACTCCTGCATAATAGTAAAGCGTAGTCATTCTTAACCTAGACCGACTATTGGCCAAGGCTAAGAGTCTTTCAGAGGAATTTATATCTTTTGAATCGAGCTGTTGAAATGCGTCAAAAAGCTCGTTGAGATCAACTCTTTTGACAGAAACATTTGGGTGGTTTTCCTCGAGCCATTTGTTGTGAATCTCGGCTCTACTTACTTGGTCAGTGGCTTGTTGAATAGGCATTTCGAGACACAATGTAGGTTTCCCTGTCAGTGCACATAAGGTTGATGTAAGCGCTGAGTCTATCCCTCCAGAAACTCCTACCACAAATCCCTCGAGCTTTGATTTGGTTAGGTAGCTGTTAAGCCACTGAACGATGTGGTTGGCTAGGAGTTGATTTTTCATAGTATTTTTTGTTTATTAAGTAGTAGTTTCGTGCTAGGATTCAGTCATGATTCAAAAGTAATGGATTTATGTATTTATTGAAAAACAGATTGTATTTTCTTTTGGTTGCAGGTGTGGTTTTTCAGACGGGCTGTACACCCAAAAAAGAAAACCTTCCTGTGGTTCCCTTTGACTTGGTTCGTTTTGAACAATTGTTTTACAATGGATCTGAGGCATCTTTGGAGGAACTTCAAAAAACATATCCATATTTTTTTCCCTCTGAAACACCCCTTGAAGTTTGGGTTCAAAAACAAAATGACAGCCTTCAAAGAGCCCTGTTTAATGCTACTAAAATTGTAAAGACAGATGACTTGAATCAAGACCTACAAAAGCTACTGGGTAGGTTTCGAAGCATCTTTCCTGACACCCCTACTCCAAAAAAAATATTTACCCTTATTTCAGATGTTGATTATGAAAATAAGGTTATAAATGCAGACAGTTTGCTTTTAATTTCTGTAGATGTTTTTTTAGGCGAAGAACACCCTTTATACGAAGGTATTCCGCTGTATATAAGACAGAATATGAGCCCAAAACAGATGATGCCTCAAATTGCGGAGGCTATTTCAATCAAAAAAATCCCTGTTGAAAGAGAGCGCTCTTTTTTGGCACATATGATTTATAATGGCAAAAAGCATTGGCTTAAACATCAGCTTCTTCCAAATCTCGAAACGGAAGACATTCTAGGCTTTAGTGCTCAACAGCTGTCTTGGTCAGAGGATAATGAAAAAAAAATATGGAATTATTTTATTGCTAACGAGTTATTGTTTAGTACTCAATCCGAACTGTTGAGCCGATTTATAAGACCAGCCCCCTTTTCAAAATTTTATCTTGATATTGACTACGATTCTCCTGGCAGAATCGGACAGTGGTTGGGTATGCAGATTGTTATGTCGTATGCAAAAAACACCAATAAAACAGTAGAAGAAATAATAAATACACCCTATATGGACTTATACAGGGCATCTAAATATAAACCTCGTCGATGAAAAAAACTACGATTAGTATTAATGTTAGCCTGGATGTTAACCAGGTTCCTGAAAAATTAAGTTGGTCTGCTCCTGATGGAGGCGTCCGAAATCAAGAAGCTGCCGCTTTGTTTATGAGTACATGGGACAAAGACCAGCAAGAAAGCGCTCGGATAGATTTGTGGACCAAAGAAATGCCGGTAGACCAGATGCGTGTTTTTGTGCATCAAACATTGGTAGGTATTCGTGCATCTTATCTAAAGGCTACTCAAGATGCTAAAATGGGTGAGGCATTCCAGCAATTTTGTGATTTCTACGCTTCTGAATTAAAACTTGGAAGTGTTCAAAAAACTAAAGACTCGAATTGATTTCTTCGATATAATTTAGAACATCGTCTCGGCCTGCCTTTGACTGGGCAGAAGTAATAAAAATAGGAGGGCATGCCTCCCAGCCTTTTGCCAGGAGTTGTGTTTTGTATTGAGCTACGTTTTCTTCGATTTGATGGGGCTTTAGCTTATCGGACTTTGTGAATACTATTGAAAACGGAAGTCCGTTATTTCCGAGCCATTGTATAAACTCCAAATCTATTTTTTGGGGCTCATGTCGGATGTCTATAAGTAAAAACGTATTGATCAACTGCTGGCGTTTTTCAAAATAATCTGTAATCAGTTTTTGAAATGTTTTTCTTGCTTTTTTTGAGACACGCGCATAACCATAGCCAGGCAAATCCACTAAGTGCCAAGAATTATTGATCAAAAAATGATTGATCAATTGAGTTTTACCAGGAGTTCCAGATGTTTTGGCTAATTTTTTATGGTTTGTTAACATGTTGATTAACGACGATTTACCGACGTTCGAGCGCCCTATAAACGCATATTCTGGCCACATGGTATTTGGGCATTGGTCTACGTCAGAGTTGCTAACCACAAATTTGGCCGACTGGACAGGCATGATGTTATAGCTTCTTGGCGGTGAGCCATTCTTCCATGAAAACATTGAATTGCTTTGGGTGCTCCATCATCGGGGCATGCCCACAAGATGCAATCCAATAAAGAGTAGAATCGGGCAAAAGTTTTTTAAATTCATGAGCAACGTTAGGAGGCGTTACTCCGTCATTCTCGCCCCAAATTATTGCCACAGGGTTTTTGATGTTTGGCAGTTCTTTGGCCATGTTGTGCCTTATGGCACTTTTGGCAATCGTAAGAATTTTGATGAGTTTTTTTCGGTCATTAACCGTCGCAAACACTTCGTCTACAATTTCAGGCGTAGCGACTGCAGGATCAAAAAACACCTCTTCGCATTTTTGTTTTATATAATCATAGTTTTCTCTCTTAGGGTAGCTTTCCCCCATAGAGTTTTCATATAAACCAGAACTACCAGTGATGATAAGGCCTTTGACTTTTTCAGGAAATAGTTTTGTAAATAACAACCCGATATGACCACCCAAAGAGTTGCCAACAACCAGCACATCATCTAAATCAAGGTGCTTGACAAATCGGTTGACATAAAGAGCAAATTGTTTTACGTTGGTTTTTAAAAGGGGCAAATCGTATATAGGCAACATTGGGATGATCACTTTGTAGCCTAGGCCTGGAAAATGATCAGTAACCCCTTGAAAATTACTAAGTCCTCCCATAAGACCATGTAAAATTACAATGGGTTTGCCTTCCCCTTTTTCTAAATACTTGAATCCTGCGGATTCCAACAACTGTCCTTTCATGAGCAGTAAATAGGCGGCAAATATAACCATTTAGTACGACAGCAAACTCTTTAGACCTTTATAATCTTGCAAATCAATTTTTTTCAAATTTCCAATTCAACAAAATGAACACATCTTTAAAGCGCAGACAAACAGTTAGTTACGATAATTTAAAGCTTTTAATGGAACAACTTATCAACAAAGTGGTAATAAGTGGTAAAAAGTGGTAATTAATTGATACCTTTGAATCAATTCGATTGATTTTATCACAGATGCACATCGTTGGCACATATGAGTGTAAGTTAGATCCCAAAGGACGTGTGAAGCTTCCTGTGGCTTTAAAAAAACAGCTTCAAGGGGTTGGTGTCTTTGTGGTAAAACGTTCTGTTTTTCAGCCTTGTTTGGAAGTGTACACGAAAGAGGAGTGGTCGTTATTGATGCAGAAAGTCAACAAGCTCAATCGATTTAAGAAGAAAAACAATGACTTTATTCGTCGATTTACTGCAGGAGTAAAAGTGGTTGAAATCGACGCAACGGATCGGATGTTGATCCCCAAAGACTTATTGGGTATTGCATCTTTAGAAAAAGACGTGGTGTTGTCCTCTGCGATCAATCTGATTGAGATTTGGGACAAGTCTCTTTATGAGCAAGCCATAGACGATGCAGCCGTAGATTTTGCTGAGCTTGCAGAGGAGGTAATGGGTAACGAAGATCAAGATGTATCATAAACCTGTTTTATTGACGGCCTCCCTAGAGGGCTTGGCTCTCAAAAAATCAGGCACTTATGTCGATGCAACTTTTGGCGGCGGAGGTCATACAAAAGCAATCCTCTCGCACTTGGGTCCTGGAGGAAAAGTAGTTGCATTTGATCAAGATGAAGATGCTTTGGTTAATCAATGGGAAGATGATCGATTGTTGTTGGTTCATCAAAACTTCAGATACCTGCAAAAATTTTTACGATTTCATAACATCGAAAAAGTAGATGGAGTGCTGGCAGATTTGGGTGTTTCTTCCTATCAGCTTGATACGCCAAATCGAGGTTTTTCAATTCGATTTGAAGGTCCATTGGATATGCGAATGAGTCATAACATTGATAATACAGCCGAGAATATTATCAACACCTATGATGAAACATCTCTTGGAAATATTTTCTATCGGTATGGAGAGTTGAGATCTGCTCGTCGTTTTGCAGCTGAAATTATCAATCAAAGAAAAAACAACAAAATAGCCACCACACAAGATTTAATAGAGCTGTTAAAACCCATGATTCCTCAAGCGCGGTTCTTCAAAGAATTGGCACAAATATTTCAAGCCCTTCGAATAGAGGTTAACCAAGAACTGTCTGCTTTGGAGTCTTTGTTGGAACAAACGGCTTATGTTCTCAAGCCGCAAGGTCGGTTGTGTGTGATTAGCTACCATTCTTTAGAAGATCGACTGGTCAAAAGATATATGCAATATGGCTGTTTCGACAACGAGCCAAACAAAGATGCTTTTGGAAACAGCCATATGCCATTTAAAAAGATTGGTAAGATGTTGTTACCCGATTCAGAAGAGATTAAATCAAACAAAAGGGCACGAAGTGCTAAGCTTCGAATTGCAGAAAAAACATGAAGAGAGGGTTGCTAGAAATATTGCGTGGTTCGTTTTTGGTGCAAGAGGGTGCCACAAAGAACTGGCGTTTTATTTTGTTCATTTTTTTTCTAGCGGGGCTCATGATAGGAGCTTCACACCGGGTCGATAGAAAGGTCATGCAGATTGCCAGCCTTAACAACGAGATTCAGGATCTAAAGAGTCGTTTTGCAGAAATACGCACCCGATCAATGCATGTAAAATTAGAGACTGAAATCAAAAGGAATTTATCCCAAAGAGGGTTTGTTTCGTCGACCAAACCACCAACAAAAATTATTGTAACCAAAGCACAATGATCAAGAAAAAGCAGTTCGTGACTAAAATGGCATTTGTAGCTGTGTCTTTGTTGTTGTTGGGGCTTTCTGTTGGTTATAAGCTGGTGTATTTGCAGTTGGTCGAGGGAGAGAAATACGAAAAACTTTCAGAGAAAACGACTGTAAAAAACTTTGAGATTACTCCTATCAGAGGAAATATTTATGCGCAAGACGGAAGTTTGTTAGCAACTTCAGTTCCCCGTTATAGCATATATTTTGACGCTGTTACCGTCAAAAACAGTGTTTTCAAAAATCATATCGAAGCCTTATCAGACTCTCTTTCATCTTTGTTTGGTAAGTCCAATGATCATTATCGCAATTTATTGGTTGGAGCTCGCAGTCAAAAAAACCGATACAAACGGTTGGCTTCTGACCTGAGTTTTGAACAGATGAAGAGAGTCCGTACGTTTCCAATGTTCCGTTTGGGGGGCGTAAAAGGAGGTCTTATAGTCGAGCGAAAAACAGTACGCGAACGCCCATTAGGAAAAATTGCTGAGCGAACAGTTGGTTACGAACAACGCCAACCCAATGGGCAATACCTTCGTGTTGGTCTTGAGGGTGCTTACGGGAGTCGACTTCGTGGTGTGCCGGGACTTCAGCTCAGACAAAAGATTGCTAATGGTGAATGGAAACCCTTGACCAATTCGTATCAACAAGAACCCTTAGACGGATATGATGTTTTTACAACCATTGATGTTAACATACAAGACATTACTCATCATGCACTACTCAAGGCTTTAGAGGATTTTGAAGCAGAACATGGCACTGCCATAGTAATGGAAACACAAACGGGAGCCATCCGAGCTGTGGCCAATTTGGGCAGAACTCAAGAAGGTAAATACTATGAAAAGCTCAACTATGCCATAGGCGAGTCACATGAGCCAGGATCCACCTTCAAACTGATGGCACTCGTAGCTGCTCTTGAGGACAAAGTAGTCGATACAACCACAGTCATCGATACAAAAAACGGGATTCTCACTTTTTATGGAAAGTATCATGTGCGTGACTCAAAAAAGGGAGGCTATGGAAAGATCAGTCTGGCGGAAGTGTTTGAACGCTCTTCAAATACCGGGATGGTTCAGGCAATTTATGAGAATTATAAAGCTCGCCCAGAGTTATTTGTTAATAGGCTTATAAACATGGGGCTTAGCGAGCCTTTAGGAGTTCCTGTTTTGGGGGAAGGGGTTCCAAAAATTCCTCATCCAAAAGATCCAGATTGGGATGGTTTGGACTTGCCTTGGATGGCCTATGGTTATGGAGTTTCTTTGACTCCCTTGCAAACCCTTACATTTTACAATGGTATAGCAAACAATGGAGTGATGGTAAAGCCTAGGTTTGTTGATCAAATTAGGAGTTTAGGAGATGTTCAGAATCAAAAATTACCTGTTGAAGTATTGAACGCTTCGATATGTTCTGAAGAAACATTAAGTAAAGTACAAGCACTCCTAAAGGGTGCTGTTGAAAAACCGTGGGGAACGGCTAGAAACATCTATAATCCTGAATTTGCAGTTTCGGGAAAAACAGGCACTTGTCAGGTAGATTACACAAAAGATGAGGTGCAATATGTGTCTAGTTTTGTTGGTTATTTCCCATCAGAAAAACCCAAATACTCATGTATTGTTGTTGTTCATCGACCCAACAAAAGAAAAGGGTACTATGGCAACCGAGTGGCTGCACCTGTTTTTAAAACCATTGCCCATAAACTCTACAGCGCCATCCCAAAAGAAGCATCTATTGATATAAATAGAATTCATGAACTGGCGTCTACACAAGTTACCCAACCTGTTGTTTCTTCAACCTCGTTTAATCAGTCTCGTCCATGAAAGCACTCAAAGATTTATTGTATGGAGTGTCTATCGATTCGGTGATTGGATCTACCGCTCTAAGGGTAAGTCAAATTCAATATGACTCAAGATTGGTTGGCAAAAAGAGTGTTTTTATTGCCCTTCGTGGTCAGGACAGTGATGGTCACGATTATATAGAATCAGCTATTGGTCTAGGAGCAGTGTGTGTGGTTTGTGAATCAATTCCCGAAAATTGTCTCAAAGGGGTAACCTATATTCAGACAGAAAACCCCCGCTTGGCTTTGGCAGTAATGGCAGCCAATTTTTATGGTCGGCCTTCTGAGCAACTTCAGCTTGTTGGCGTAACGGGAACCAATGGAAAAACTTCTATTGTGCGCTTGCTGTTTGGTGTCTTTCAGCGTATGGGTCATTCAGTAGGTGTGATTTCTACCATTGGCAACGCGATCAATGAAAATTCTTATCCTGCCACCCACACCACGCCAGATCCTTTGGCTATCAACGCATTTTTACAAAAAATGGTGCAAGCCGGTGTTGGTTATTGTTTTATGGAGGTGTCTTCCCATGGAATAGACCAACACAGAACGACAGGCTTGACTTTTTCGGGGGGTGTATTTACCAATTTATCTCATGATCATTTAGATTATCATGAAACCTTTGCTCAATATAGAGACACTAAAAAAAGATTTTTTGATCAGTTGCCAAGAGAAGCTTTTGCTCTGAGTAACAAGGATGATAAGAACGGTGCATTTATGTTGCAAAACAGTGTAGCCAATCCTCATTTTTATGGAGCAAAAACGTCAGCAAACTTCAAAGTTAAAATACTCGAGCGTGACTTTGCAGGAATGCTGCTCAATATAGACAATAAAGAATTCTGGACATCTCTTGTTGGAGATTTTAACGCTGTCAATTTATTAGCTGTTTACGCTTGTTGCAAATTACTCGGAAAAGAAGCCGAAGAGAGTTTGCATGCTATGAGTGCCATTGAACCTGTGGCTGGTAGATTCAACACATTTACGGCTTCTGACAAAATCAAAGCCATTGTTGATTTTGCTCACACTCCAGATGCTTTAGAAAACGTATTGAGTTCCATCAATAAAATACGAACAGGCAATGAAATGCTGATCACAGTTGTAGGCTGTGGTGGTGGCAGAGATGTTGACAAACGTCCTAAGATGGGTCGTATAGCAACCCTGATGAGTGATAAAGTAATTTTCACTTCGGATAACCCTAGGGATGAGGACCCTCAATTGATTATTCAGCACATGGAGCAAGGAGTTGCACCTGAAGATTTCAAGAAATTTTTATCGATACCAGACAGAAAACAAGCAATCAAAGCTGCTTGTCAGATGGCACACCCGCATGATATCATTTTGGTGGCTGGCAAAGGACATGAAACCTACCAAGAAATTCAAGGCGTCAAAATAGATTTTGATGATCTGAAAGAGTTGAAATCAAACCTAAAAATCAGTGACTGATGTTATATTATTTGTTTGAATATTTAGAGCAGCATTATCAATTTCCTGGAGCAGGCCTTTTTCAGTATCTGTCATTCAGAGCTTCTGTAGCGGTAATTTTGTCTTTACTTATCTCTTCCATTTTTGGAAAAAAAATCATCCGTCTTCTGCATAATTTCCAAATGGGAGAAACCATTCGAGACTTAGGTTTGAAGGGGCAAAAAGAAAAAGCGGGAACTCCAACAATGGGTGGCCTGATTATTATATTGGCAACCTTGGTTCCTGTATTGTTGTTGGCCAAGCTAGAAAACATTTACATCATTTTGTTGATTGTAACCACCCTGTGGATGGGGATTATCGGTTTTGTCGATGATTATATCAAAATCAAGAAAAAAGACAAAGCTGGGCTTAAAGGTAAATTCAAGGTAATTGGTCAGGTTGGGTTAGGGCTTATTGTAGGTGCGACTTTGTATTTTCATCCAGAAGTCACCATTCGTCAAGAAGCTCCAGACACCCAGCGTTTTCAAATCGAGGAGCGCTCTACCAAAACGACCATTCCATTACTTAAAAACAACGAATTTGATTATGCAGATATCATCACATGGGTCAACCCCTCATGGGACAAATATGCATGGTTGGTTTTTATACCTATAGTAATCTTCATAGTAACCGCCGTTTCAAATGGTGCGAATCTTACAGATGGTATTGATGGTTTGGCGGCTGGTTCAGCAGCCATCATTGTACTGGCGCTTGGCATTTTTGCTTGGGTATCTGGTAATATTATTTTTTCCGAATATCTCAATGTGATGTACATCCCCCAAATAAGTGAGCTGGTGATTTTTATTGCGGCCATCACGGGGGGCTTGGTCGGATTCTTATGGTATAATGCTTATCCCGCACAAGTATTCATGGGAGACACTGGTAGTTTGACTATAGGTGGGATCATTGCGGTTTTGGCATTGGCAGTGAGAAAGGAATTGCTGATTCCTGTTCTATGTGGTATTTTTTTAATAGAGAATGTTTCTGTTGTTCTTCAGGTAGCCTATTTCAAATACACTAAGAAAAAGACAGGGACAGGCAAAAGGATTTTTCTCATGGCTCCTTTGCACCATCATTACCAAAAACTCGGATACCACGAAAGTAAAATTGTATCTCGTTTCTGGATTGTAGGAATTGTTTTGGCGATTGTTTCACTTGTGACCCTAAAAATCAGATAACATGAAAAAACGCTTGGTAGTATTGGGAGCTGGAGAAAGCGGAGTGGGTGCAGCCTTACTAGGCGAGCAGCTTGGCTTTGAAGTATTGGTCAGCGACTCAGGTTCCATTTCTCAAGCACATACCGAACAGCTCAATGCCAAGGACATCCAATGGGAGAGTGGTCACCATACGCTAAATCAAATTTTAAAGGCCGACTTGGTTGTTAAAAGCCCTGGAATTCCCAGTCATGTATCCGTTGTTAAGGCCATACACAAGCAAGGGATTGAACTAATATCTGAAATCGAATTTGCAAGCCGTCATACCCAAGCAACCATTGTGGGAATCACGGGAACCAACGGCAAGACAACCACAGCAATGTTAACGCATCATGTACTTAAGTCCGCCGGTAAATCGGTGTCTTTAGCAGGTAATGTAGGACTGAGTTTTGCTAAAGCAGTAGCTAACGAAAATCCGGATTACTGGGTTTTAGAGTTGAGTAGTTTTCAATTGGAAGACCTTCGTGATTTTCACCCTCACATAGCCGTAATGACCAACCTAAGCCCCGATCATTTAGACCGATACGAAAACAACTATGAGCGTTATATCGACGCCAAGTTTAACATGCTTACCAATCAGACTTCGGAAGATTATTTTGTGTATGACGCCGAGGATAAAGACATACAACTAGGGATACAAAGAAACAGTCCAAAAGGTACGTGTATTCCATTTACAGATACAACCATTAACTACAACAATTTAAAATCAATTGACATGAACAATATTGACAACACTTCGCTTTGTGGCACTCATAATGCAAAAAATGCCATGGCTGCTGCGGCCATCGCACAGTTGGTCAACATTCGAAAAGAAACCATCAGGGAAAGTTTAAAGACTTTCAAAGGTGCTTCTCATCGACTAGAGCAAGTGCTTCAAATTCTTAAAGTCGACTATATCAACGACTCCAAAGCGACTAATGTAAATGCAGCTTACTATGCTTTGGAAAGTATGAATCGGCCAACTGTATGGATTGTAGGCGGTGTAGACAAAGGCAATGATTACAGCGCCCTAATGCATTTAGTGCGACAGAAAGTAAAAGCCATCATTTGTCTGGGATTAGACAATGACAAACTTATCGATGTTTTTTCGCCAGCTGTCAATCTGATGGTCGAGGCATCGAGCATGCAAGAGGCCGTTCAAGCCGCTTATCACCTAGCTGAAAAAGGGGATGCGGTTTTGCTATCTCCTGCCTGTGCCAGTTTTGATTTATTTGAAAATTATGAAGATCGAGGCAATCAATTTAAAGAATATGTACGTCAATTATAATGCGTAAAATCAGTCATTACATACAAGGAGATCAGGCAATTTGGGGTATTGTGGCTCTGTTGTCATTATTCTCTTTTTTACCAGTTTATAGCGCCAGTTCCAATTTGGTTTATGTCCTTGGTGTGGGTTCTGTTACAGGGCATTTGGTTAAACATATTGCCATTGTTTTAATCGGTTTTATTTTGATGTATGCTGTCCACCGAATTCCTTTCAGATATTTCGGAGGTTTGTCTCTTATTGGATTGCCGATTGTCTGGTTGTTGTTGGTCTACACTGCATTCCAAGGAACTGTTATTGACGGTGCAAATGCCAGTAGATGGATTCAAATTCCGATTATCGGAATCTCCTTTCAGACATCAACATTGGCTTCGGTTGTATTGATGGTCTATGTTGCTCGTTATTTGTCTGTCAATAAAGAAAAAGTTATAACCTTTTGGAGAAGTGTTTTGGTTTTGTGGTTGCCAGTTGCTGTAGTTGTAGGCACCATTTTACCGGCAAACCTATCTACTGCGGCTTTGTTAACAGCTTTGGTGGTAATGTTGGTTTTTATTGGTGGATATCCAGTGAAATATCTTTTGGCTATGAGTGGCGTAGCAGTGGTCTTACTCACCCTATTTGTCATGACAGCCAAAGCTTATCCAGAAGCATTTCCCAATCGTGTTGATACATGGATGAGCCGAATTGAAAGTTTTACGGGAGGTGGAGACATGAATACTGATTACCAGATTGAACGTGCCAAAACAGCCATCGCTACCGGAGGTGTACTAGGGAAAGGAGCTGGTAAGAGTGTTATGAAAAATCTATTGCCCCAAAGCACATCTGACTTTATTTACGCCATCATCACCGAGGAGTATGGTATGCTAGGTGGTTTGTCCCTTTTGTTTCTCTACCTATTGCTGCTCTTCCGAATATTTAGGAGTGCTTACAAAACAGAACATTTTTTCGGACAACTACTCATCATAGGCCTTGGCCTACCCATTATTGTTCAGGCGTTGGTCAATATGGGTGTGGCGGTCTCTATATTTCCTGTCACTGGACAACCCCTGCCGCTTATTAGCAGCGGAGGTACATCTATTTGGATGACGTTTCTGGCTTTGGGCATCATACAAAGTGTCCTAGCCAATCGAACAAACAACGAAGAAGACAAAAACAATCCTTTAGCAATATTAAGTGAAACCTTATAAATTCATCATATCGGGAGGCGGAACAGGTGGGCACATTTTTCCAGCACTTGCCATTGCAGATGCGCTCAAAGCTCAATACCCTTCTGCTAACATTCTTTTTGTGGGGGCAAAGGGAAGGATGGAGATGAGTCGTGTACCCAAAGCAGGGTATGCTATAAAGGGTTTGTGGATTAAAGGGATACAGCGAAAATTTACTTTAGAAAATATTTTATTTCCTTTTAAGCTGTTTGTAAGTCTTGTTAAATCTTGGTTCATCATTCAAAAATTTAAACCTCATTTGGTAGTGGGTACAGGAGGGTTTGCGAGTGGTCCTTTACTTTATGTGGCATCTCAAAAAAACATTCCTACCCTAATACAAGAACAGAATGCATGGCCAGGCATTACCAATCGTTTGTTGGCAAAACATGCAAATCGAATATGTGTAGCTCATTTGGGAATGGATCGTTTTTTTCCAGCTCAAAAAGTAATACTTACAGGAAACCCTTTACGACAAACTTTGATAAATCCTTCGATTGATTCTAAACAAGCTCGCTCCAAATTAAACCAACATCAAGATCGCACGACGCTCTTAGTGTTAGGTGGGAGTTTGGGAGCTAAACGCATCAATCAATTGATGGCTGTTCATGCACAGAAACTTGTCGAACAAAACTTACAGATTCTGTGGCAGTGTGGTTCGCTCTACGAACAAGAATACATTTCTTACAATCAAGATCATATTCGGGTGGTCTCTTTTTTAGAGGACATGGCATCAGCTTATGCTTCTGCGGACATTATCCTTTCAAGAGCGGGTGCTTTGGCTGTTTCCGAGTTGTGTCATGTAGGTAAAGCGGTGATGTTTGTGCCTTCCCCAAACGTAGCTGAGGATCATCAATACAAAAATGCAATGTCGATCGCAGAACAAGATGCCGCAATTGTCATAAAAGAAAGTGAACTCGACGATGCCTTTTTACCGAGCATTACGCAGTTGACACAAAATCCCTCTCGTCAACAGCAATTGGGTGCCAACATTAAAAAACTGGCAAAGCCTAATGCCACTCAAGATATTGTAGAACAGATTAAAGAACTGCTCCATGACTAAGCCTCATGTATATTTTTTGGGAATCGGAGGTATAGGAATGTCTGCTTTGGCTCAATACTTTTTACAAAAAGGACACAAGGTGGGTGGTTATGATCGAATGGCATCCTCACTCACAAACAAGTTGGCCTCTATGGGGGCGGAGATTCACTTTATAGAAGGGGTTTCAAATATTCCAACGGCTTTCACAAATCCTGAAAAAACAACGGTAGTTCGAACGCCAGCAATCCCATCAAACTCAGTAGAATTATCTTATTTTCAAACCGAAGGATTTGAGGTATTAAAACGCTCAGAAGTTTTAGGAGCTTTAAGCCAGGAAATGTATTGCATCGCTGTTGCGGGAACCCACGGAAAAACAACAACTTCTGCCATACTAACTCACTTGTTGCGATCTAGCGGAAAAAAAATTACATCATTTTTAGGCGGAGTAGCTCATAATATTGATTCTAACTATGTAAGCGAGGGAGATGAGCTTATGGTCGTTGAAGCCGATGAGTTTGATCGTTCTTTTTTGCAATTACAACCCGATTTGGCTTGTGTGACTGCCATGGACGCCGATCATCTGGATATATACGGAGAGGTGGCAGCACTAGAGTCGAGTTTTAAGGAATTTGTTGCGTTACCTCCATCTTCTGATAATGTTTGGATTCGAGAAGGACTAACACTGTCAGGCCGTTCTTTTGGATCGAATCGCTCATCAGAAGCTTATGTTGATAATGTCCGTATCGAAAACGGCCAATATCTATTCGACTTTCATTATAATAAAACACATATTTCGGATCTTGTTTTTTCCTTGCCAGGCCATCACAATTTGTTAAATGCCGCGGCAGCGCTTTGCTTGTCATTGGATGTCGGATGTTCTGAGGAGTATTTAAGAGAAGGGCTTAATACCTTTTCTGGAATAGACCGCCGTTTCAGCAAGCGTTTGGAAACCCCAATGGTTGTGATAGATGATTATGCACACCATCCTGAGGAGATTAAGGCCATGCATGAAGCGGTACGCACATTTTATCCTTCATCAAATATTTTGGCAGTCTTTCAGCCGCACTTATTTTCACGTACAAGAGATTTTTGTGCAGATTTTGCAAGCAGCCTTTCGATGTTTGATCAGGTTATTTTACTCGAAATATATCCGGCACGTGAACTTCCAATTGAAGGGGTTTCTGCTAATAGTATTGCCGAAAAAATGGCGGTTCGTCCCAAAATAATTGATAAACAAAACTTGGCCACACAGATTTCAGCTATGGGTGCGGATGTTGTGGTGTTGATGGGCGCAGGAGACATTGCTGATGAAGTAGAAGAGGTTGTTGCACATTTAAAAAATTGTAAACATGTGGGTTAGGATTGCTTTTTTCGGTTTCTGGGTGCTTCTTTTAAGTGTGGTTACGGTTTTTTCGTCATACAAAAACCATCTACGTCCTGTAGAGAAAATATCGGTTTCGATAGAGGCTCAATATCCTCCAATGATCTCTTCGGACTCCGTTAATAAATTGTTAACACTTGCTCAGCATGATTCGCTTAGCCCTCAAAAAAGTGCAATAAATTTGAGGGAACTTGAAGCTAAGCTCGAGTACAACAACTTAATCAAAAAAGCAGAAGCATTCTTGACTATCGATGATATACTGCACGTAAATGTGCGTCCCAGAATACCTGTATTGCGTATTCTCGGAGATGGGGGGTATTATTTGGACCACGAAGGGTCGATGATTCCTTTTTCTCCATTTTTTGAGGCCGATGTTCCAGAGTTTTGTGGTGTGTTGAATGAAGAAAACCACGCAGATGCAGCTGCTTTGGCTGTTGAGTTAGGTAAGGATGTTTTTATGCGTTCACATTTGGGTTGTATGTATAGCCAATCGGATGGTATTCAGATCGAGGTTCCTCAACATTCCTACGTGATAAAAATCCGTACCATAGATCAGCTTAAACAAAAATTTGACAATTATAAGGCGTTTTATGTCTATGGGACAGACAACGATCTATTAAATAAATACAAAGAGGTTGTGTTAGACAACACCAACCAGATAATTGGCACAAAAATTTAGATATGGAATCACATAAAAATTCAGTTGGATTAGATATCGGAACCACCAAAATTGTGGCCATGTTAGGCCGCACCAACGAATATGGTAAACTTCAAATAATTGGCACAGGTAAGTCTCAAAGCCTAGGTGTTCATCGAGGAGTGGTTAATAACATAACTCAAACCATTCAGTCTATTCAGACGGCTGTTCACGAGGCTGAATCTTCTTCAGGTACCAAAATTGATGAGGTGGTGGTTGGAATTGCTGGGCAACACATACGCAGCTTACAACACAGTGACTACATCATCAGGCAAAACCCCGACGAGGTCATACAAGAATCTGATATTGAATCATTGATCAATCAGGTTTACAAACTCGTTATGTTGCCTGGTGAAGAAATTATACATGTTTTGCCCCAAGAGTTTAAGGTAGATGGTCAGTCCGAAATCAAGGAACCCATCGGGATGTATGGTGCCAGGTTAGAAGCCAATTTTCATGTGGTTGTAGGTCAAATATCTTCTATTAGAAACATTGCTCGGTGTGTCAAATCTGCTGGTTTGGAGTTTGGAGGCATCACTTTAGAGCCTTTGGCATCATCGGCAGCAGTTTTGAGTCAAGAGGAAAAAGAGGCTGGTGTGGCTCTTATCGATATTGGAGGGGGAACCACAGATTTGGCGATATTCAAAGATGGAATTATTCGTCATACTTCGGTAATTCCTTTTGGCGGGAATATTATCACAGAAGACATCAAAGAGGGCTGTTCTATCATCGAGAAACAGGCCGAATTGCTCAAAATTAAGTTTGGTTCTGCATGGCCTGGTGAGAATAAAGACAACGAAATTGTGTCTATTCCTGGACTTCGTGGACGAGATCCTAAAGAAATTACCCTAAAAAACCTTTCAAAAATCATTCACGCTCGAGTCACTGAGATTATTGAACAAGTTTATACGGAGATCAAAAACTATGGTCATGAGGAGCAAAAAAAGAAACTGATCGCTGGGGTTGTATTGACTGGAGGAGGGAGCCAGCTCAAGCATTTAAAACAACTCGTAGAATATATTACGGGTATGGATACACGGATTGGTTACCCCAATGAACATTTGGCAGGAGACACTCAGGCAGAGACCGCCAGCCCAACATTTGCAACGGCTGTAGGTTTGGTGATGAAAGCCGTAGACCAACAAGTGGTTGAAGTGTCTAGCGAAGCATCAGATGGAATAGATGAAACACCAGATGAGGAGCAAACCGTAGAAAAACAAAGCCAGAGAAGACGATCCATTTTTGATCGTTTCTCAGAAAGCATAAAAGAATTTTTAGACAACGCAGAATAAACAAAGGAGTTATGGAATCAGATTTTCAACAAATTGATTTTGATTTACCAAAAAATCAAAGCCACGTCATCAAGGTAATTGGTGTTGGTGGTGGAGGTAGCAATGCGGTAAACTACATGTATCGACAAGGTATTAAAGGAGTAGATTTTGTCGCTTGTAATACAGATGCACAAGCACTTCAAAACAGCCCAGTGCCCAATAAGATTCAATTGGGGGTTTCTCTCACTGAAGGTCTTGGTGCAGGAGCCAACCCAGAGATTGGGGAGCGTTCGGCTTTAGAAAGCATTGATGACCTTGGCCGGATGCTTTCTGTAAACACAAAAATGATTTTTATTACCGCCGGAATGGGTGGTGGCACGGGCACAGGTGCCGCTCCAGTGATTGCTAAAATGGCTCAAGATTTAGGAATTTTGACAGTGGGTATCGTAACAATGCCTTTCCAGTTTGAAGGTAAAACTCGAAACGATCAAGCCGAAACAGGTCTGAATAAACTCCGAAGACATGTTGACTCCTTGATTGTAATTAACAACAACAAACTGCGTGAAGTGTATGGTGATTTGGGCTTTAAACAAGGGTTTGCCAAAGCAGATGAAGTGTTGGCTGGAGCTTCTCGTGGTATTGCGGAAGTCATCACACACCACTACACACAAAACATTGACTTGAGAGACGCCAAAACGGTGCTGGCCAATAGCGGAACCGCCATCATGGGGTCTGCGACATCCTCAGGAACCCATAGAGCTCAAGAGGCTGTTTCCAAAGCACTAGACTCTCCGCTTTTAAACGATAATAAAATTATTGGCGCAAAAAATGTCTTATTACTTATTGTCTCTGGCACAGAGGAGGTTACCATAGACGAAATAGGTGCCATTAACGAACACATACAGCTTGAAGCTGGAAATAGCGCCAATATCATTATGGGGATAGGGGAAGATGAATCTCTGCGCGAGGCGATCTCTGTTACGGTAATAGCTACGGGCTTTAATGCTGAACAACAAGACGAGATTGTGCATGTAGACCCAAAGAAAATCATTCACACACTCGATGAAGAGCAAGCGGTGGTTCATACTCTTGAGAGTCAGCAAATAGACATGTTTACACCCGATGCGCCGCCCCAAGTGCCAAAAGAAGCAGATGACATGTTGATACCTACCAACGAGGTACTGCGTGATATTGAAGTGGTTTACGAGACACTATCATCTAAAAAAACTCAAATAATCCCTACTGTTAAACTAGAAGATTTCATTATTGACGAATTGCCACCTCAGCTGAACAACATTGAAGTTGTTGACCCTGTTGAGGTTACACCTGAACGGGTATTTGAGGCTCCCATTGCGCAGAAAGAAAAGGAAGAATTAGAGAGTGCTGCGCCAATATTATTCCATTTAGAGGATGAGCCAGTAGTTTCTAAATCTCCCCTTCAAGAACCTGTAATAAAGCATGAGACTGTGCCAAGTCCAACGACATCAGAATCTGAAATCAAACGCTACAACCTTGAGGACTTTATGGAGCCCACCCCCGAGTTGGTGTCAGAAATTGAAGTGAAAGAACCTGAGCATGTGCAAGCAGACGAAGAGCTAACCCCAATGAATAGTACAATCACCGAAGGTTTGGCCAAACGATCTGAGGAACGTCGCCAGAAGCTAAAGGAGTTTAACTACAAGTTTTATAATAATAGAGTAGAGGAGTTTGAAAAAGAACCTGCTTATAAACGTGCTATGATTGACTTAGATGAAGGAGCGGAAAATATGTCGGCTTCTAGGATGTCAGTCAATAGAGACACAAACGATGAAATGCGTTTAAGAACCAACAATTCATTTTTACACGATAACGTAGATTAATATGGGACTACAAAATGAAGTCATGGCCAGACTAAAAGATGCCATGAAAGCCAAAGACACAGTTGCTCTAGAGTCTTTACGGGCCATTAAATCGGCCATCCTTTTAGAACAGACTCAGGCAGGGGGTCAATCAGAGTTGACTCCTGAGGCAGAGATCAAGTTGTTACAAAAACTCGTCAAGCAAAGACGTGACAGTGCCACAATCTTTAAGGAACAAGGCCGCGATGATTTGGCTGGTCCTGAAGAAGCTCAGATTGAGGTCATCAGTCAGTTTTTACCCCAACAACTTTCGCAAGAAGAAGTAGCTGCTGTCATTGTCCATGTGATTCAAGACATAGGTGCTAGCAGTATGAAAGACATGGGGAGAGTTATGGGAATGGTCACCAAGCAATTGGCGGGCCAAGCCGATGGAAAAACCATTTCAACTTTGGTAAAACAAAAACTGAATGCTTAGCATCGAAAAATTGCAAAAAGCCCTATTTTCGCTTCACCAAAAATTGGCCCAGTAGTTCAACTGGATAGAATATCAGATTTCGGCTCTGAGGGTTGGGGGTTCGAATCCTCCCTGGGTCACGCAATCGGAGAATTGATTCACAGGAATTGGTTCTCCTTTTTTTATGTTTGAGATTTCCTTCGATAAAATCGGGATTGAGCCAAAAATAGCGTTCACTTTTGGGGTTCGAACTTGGTCGTTTGACTTGTCGTAACCCAATCCGGATGGAAAGACTAAATTTTGCAGTTTTTGTCGTTGTTTTAAATCTCCATCTACCCAGATCTTCTCGAGAGATTCGGATAATGTAAGGGCTTTATCAATGGTCAGTTCAAGGTTCGAACTACTAAGTGATGGATTTTCAATTTTTGACAGTAATTCTTCTTTTTGAGTTTCATACTTTTCTTTAAATTTTTTGTAGATGGTATTATCCACCTCACCAAGGGCGTATCGCTCTTCAATGGATTCTATTTTAGTCTTTTGGGGTGTTGCTGATTGCAGCGCTTTTATATGCGTTGTTTTGGTAGGAAATCGGGTTAAATATCTTTAAATACTTGTAAGAAATGTAAAAAACAGATATTAAAAATCTGTATAATTGTTAGATTCGTTTTTCGTGCTTGACCCAATCTACTTCCATGACCCATTCGCCAGTCATAGGAGTATCTGTAATCTTGGCATAATTTAAAATAGCAAACATGGCTTCGGGGTATTTATCTCCCTCTCCTTCGTTGCGATACACCTCAACACCATCCAGGCGATAAACCAAGTCGCTTCCCTCCCATTCGACCGAATACTCATGGTATTCATCGAGTGTGGCAGGAACACCTTTTCTCAGACTCCACCAGTCGCCCTTATCACAAGCACCCAAATTTTTGATTGCACCCGTAGTATAGTGATCGTGATGGTGATCACCGTGATGTTCAAAAATATCAATTTCACCAGAGCCTGTCATTGGCCAACAAACATCTTCGTTGGTCTCATCTACCGGAGGCTCGTTGTTTTGAGCGCCCAAGATCCACCATGCAGGAAACATACTTGGCGTACCATTACCCCAAAGACGAAGCTTGGCTGTCCATTTCCCCTTCACAAACTCCTTGCGGTTTTTAGAAGCGATCCGACCGGCAACATAGGGGGTGGGAGATTGTTGTTTACCATGTTTGTCCATGTTGTCACAGTCAATTTTTTCACCGATGTTAATTAATTTGATCTTGAGAGCTCCATCGCTAACCTCTCGTGTGCCATACATATTATCAGGAACGTAACATTGCTTTTCATTGTTAACCCAAATAGGTTGATCTTGCCAATTTTCATGATCAAATGTATCGAAGTCATCAAAAAAATCGACCTCCCAAACCTGAGTATTTCCTTCGGGGACGGAGGTATTTGTAAATAGGTTCTTTTCAAAAGAAAAAAAAGCAATACAAAAAAGTAATAGAATAATAGCGGCAGGGGTTTTCTTCATTTTTGGTTATTTTTTAATAAATGTTTTGGTTAAACTGTATTTTTTAGAATCAATTTTCAACAGATAAATACCTTTTTGGATGGAGTTTAACTGAATTGTGGATTTGTTATTAATGATTTTAAATTCTCCTTGTTTAACATTTCTTCCATTGATGTCATATATGGTATAGTTAGTTGGTGATATGTTATTGAAAATAATGTGTAAAGTATTGTCAACAGGATTTGGGTAGTAAACAACTTGATGGTCATGTAGATCGTCAATTGAAAGTTGATCGTTGATAAATTCAAAATCAATCCAATTGATATTAAACTCTGGTTTATCGATGTTTAAAATCAAGTCATAAGTTCCTTCTGTCAATGTTACTTGTCGGGTTAAAGTTTGCCAACTTTGCCAGCCACCTGTTTGAGGGGTGTCAATCGACACCAAATTGGTAGTGGACATACCATTGTTTAAGTCTAAACTCATTTTACCAACCGAGTTTTGTGAAGCCAAACGAAAATGGAGGTCATAGGTACCAGATTGGGAAACATGAATTTTGTATTTAGCGAAGTCTCCAAAATTTGTATATGCGAGATTTTTACCCCCACCAATGTCAGAAGTATTTTCCAACTCAAATCCCATCTGATAATAGAAATCCTCAGCTTCCAATCTTCCTGGAATTAGGTTGTATTCAGAGAGGATGTTTTGCACAGGGAAAGAACTGAAAACACTTAACGGAGTGTCATTTGAAGCTACAACATTACTTCCCACATAAGAGACCATAATGTTGTTTGAGGCTGTTAGGGTTAGTGGTAATTGAAAATGTAAAATGCGATTTTCAACCTGGACAGAAAGTGGTGTCATTGTTTGACCATTAACAGTGACTTCAAACTGTTCTGCACTAAGTCCTGCTGTCGAAATAGCTTGATTAAATACCAGTTTTATAGAATTAAAGTTGGTTGAAGTCTTAGCTTCAATCAAAGAAAACTCATCAGGTTCTGTTTGGACATGACTGAACTCAAATCTTGAGAGATTGTATGCTACGTTTCCTGTCACTTCAAATTCAAAAATATTTTTACCTGCTTCCAAATACAAGGACGGAATAGATTTTGCCGCGAAATTTGTGTAACTGGTCGTGTTTGACAAGCTTATTTCGGGAAACAACAAATTACCATTGCTTTTTAATTGGATCTTACCACCACTTTGAACGCTTGCATAATAAAGGTCTAGGTCATAAAAACCGGTTTGAGCTACATCTATCGTGTATTTTACCCACTCGCCTTGATTTAAGAACCCAAGGTAGAATCCGTTGCCACCAACAGATCCACTTTGAATGTCTACCCCATCGTTTCGATAATTCCAACCCTGATTCCATGGAGAGTATGATCCAGTAGAAAGACTAAAGTTTGCATAATTTGTATCATGATAAGCTACACTTTGAGTACCTAGATCATAGTCCGAAGCATTGACAATCCCGGGCACCAAATTGGGAGCAAAGGGTTTTAATTCAGATGAGTTTGGTTGTCTTATCAACGCATCTACTACATCCTTATAATAGGTATTGTTTTCTACCTTGGTATCTTCTGCCAACTGCATTACACCAGCGATAGCGTCGCCGACATAAGGGGCAGGTGACTCTCCCTTCCAGTAACTAAGAATGGCATCGTAATTGGAATTTGACG
>Ga0208880_1000022_pt1 | contig 28809 bp, 24 predicted proteins | sample Knorr_S23_td_Sur_FD_185606 | JGI IMG/M metagenome (GOLD analysis project Ga0208880, IMG submission 185606) | Marine microbial communities from Southern Atlantic Ocean transect - Knorr_S23_td_SurfaceB_ad_5m_LV_B (SPAdes) (version 2) | ecosystem: Environmental > Aquatic > Marine > Oceanic | place...
AAAAAAGTGAATTGCATAGACCACTTGGTTACCGGAAAATCTTTCAGCTTAACTCCTGACGACAAGTATCAAGCATTGCGTACATCTCCTGTCCCCAACAATATAGAGCCATACTATGACCACCCCGATTATATATCTCACCAAACCAAACACAAGGGTTTGTACCATAAAACCTACTCTTTTCTTCGCCGCCTAAACAACCGGTATAAGCTCAAACTCATTAAGCGGCATGTTTCGGAACAAGGAGCAATTTTAGATTTTGGATCAGGAACCGGCGCCTTTGTCGATGAAGCCCATAAACAAGGTTGGACAGCAAAAGGATTTGACCCCATCATGCCAGCCAGTAAGAAAACAAAGGGCCTATATGTGAATAATTGGGTTAAAGAAAATCATTACGACTGCATTACTGCATGGCACGTTTTGGAACACCTCTCAAAGCCTCAAGAGTTTTTTTCTCAAGCACACAAGTCTCTTTCCGATAAAGGAACTCTAGCGATAGCACTACCCAATTATTTGTCATTTGATGCGGATTATTATGGCGAAGATTGGGCTGCTTATGATGTCCCAAGACATTTGTGGCATTTTACCCCAAAAGGAATTGTTGATATGGCAAACGATTATGGGTTTGAGTGTATGGAACAACACCCACTGCGTCTAGACGCATATTATATTTCTTTATTATCAGAAAAAATTCGCAAATCTCGTTTTCCATGGATCCGTGCTACAATAATTGGTGCACGCTCCAATTGTAAGGCAAATCGTACAGGAATGTATTCATCCATCATTTACATCTTCAAAAAATCAAAATAAAGCGCCCTGACGCAGAATAATGGAGTCCTATAGGGTGTCAATCGAAAAAAAACAGAACCGCCAACACAGCGTAGCTATGAAAGCCTTTTTTTAACTCAATTTTGGTTGGGTATGGATAAGTCGAGTAAGGGTTAAAGAAAGTTCTGAAAAAATCATTTTTGCGTTTCCGTTTCGTTCTATGTGAAAGAAACTGTCCTCTAAAGATTTGATAATCAGAAAGATGTTGCCGTTGTGTACAAAAGGGGCAAACTTTTCCAAGTCAAAATCACCCTGCGAAACAAAGTGTGTGAGATCCTTCAAACCATAATTTGTGATCAGTGCCTGTCGAAACAGCTCAATACAATATCTTAAGTATTGTTTTTGGGTCTCTCTTCCTGTTCCAGCAATTTGCTGACTCCAAGCCATTAATTCCAACACTGCACTTTTGTTGCCCCGTGCCTTAAACGCTGTTCTAACCCAGCGCACAAACCATTCTTCAAATGGCGATTCCGTGTTTTTAAACATGGACAACGCAAGGTTATAGTTCCCGTTTGCTTGGTGAGCCAATTGAAGAGCGGTCTCTTTTGAACAACCTTTAGACACCAAGCCCGAAGCAATTGTTTGCGGCGGTAAAGCCGAAAAGGTGGTAATTTGACAACGAGAGCGCAAGGTTTCCAAAACCTGATCCTCCTGATTTGTTATCAAAAGAATAAGGGTTTTCTCAGGAGGCTCTTCAACCATTTTAAGCAGTTTGTTTGCCGCAGCCATGTTGAGTTTGTCTGCTCCCCACACTACAACACCTTTCCAACCTCCTTCATAGGATTTTAACCCTAAGGAATTTATGATCTCTTGCGCATCTGCGACACCGATTTGCCCCTGCTTATTCTCAACGCCTAAGTGTTGATACCAATCAAACAAACTTCCATAAGGTTGCTCACTCACAAAAACCCTCCAGTCTTCCGAAAAAGCTCGTGAAACCGGCTTTGATTTTACCCGATCGTTTGTGGCTGTTGGATAAACAAAATACAGATCGGGGTGTGAGAGCGCTTCAAACTTTCGATTACAGCTTGAGTTCCCACCCGTGTTTTCAACACCTGTGTTTTGACAAAAAACATATTGAGTATAAGCGATTGCCATGGACAATAAACCTGAACCCTCTGGTCCCACAAATAGTTGTGCATGAGGAACCCTTCCTTTTACCACACCATCTAGCAAGGATTCTTTTTGAGCTTCGTGTCCGAGAATTTCTGAAAAAAGCATCAACAAATATAGTCAACACAAGTACCCTTTATGTAATAATTGATGTAAAAAACAACCCTCAAAACTTCAAAAAAAGGTACATTTGCCCCCAAAAATAGGCCATGCATACCCTTGATGATTTTTCTTTTTCAGGCAAAAAAGCCCTTATCCGTGTAGATTTTAACGTTCCTTTGAGCGGAGACAAAAAAGTAACGGACAACACCCGTATACGTGCAGCAAAACCCACGATAGACAAGGTTCTTTCGCAAGGGGGTAGTTGCATATTGATGTCTCATTTGGGCCGCCCAAAAGGAATAGACGAAGCACTTTCTTTAAAGCATATTGTATCAGAAGTTTCTGATGTATTGGGTGTCAACGTACAGTTTTGCTCAACCACAATAGGAGCAGAAGCAAAAGCGAAAGCAGAGGCATTACAACCAGGATCGGTTCTTCTTTTAGAAAACCTACGATTTCATTCCGAAGAGACACAAGGAGACGAAGCGTTTGCGGCTTCGTTGGCGGAGCTTGGAAACTTTTACATCAATGATGCATTTGGTACCGCACACCGCGCTCATGCCTCAACAACCATTGTTGCGCAACATTTTCAAAAAAATAAATGTTTTGGCGCATTATTATCTCAAGAAATCGAAGCGATTGACAAGGTAATGCAGTCAGGCGAAAAACCAGTCTTAGCTATTTTGGGAGGCGCCAAAGTATCTTCCAAGATTACGATTATTGAAAACATTTTAGACAAAGTTGATCATATGATTATTGGAGGCGGTATGTCTTTTACCTTTGCTAAGGCATTGGGAGGAAACATCGGAAACTCAATATGCGAGGATGACAAAATGGATTTGGCACTTTCTATTTTAGCTTCAGCCAAAGAAAAAGGTGTTCAAATTCACTTACCAGTCGATGTAATAGGCGGAAATCAGTTTTCTAATGATAGTGAACAAAAAATCTTTAGTGTTGACAACATTCCAGACGGTTGGGAAGGAATGGACGCTGGGCCAGAAAGCGTGAAAAACTTCTCAAATGTTGTAGAGCAAGCGAAAACCATTTTATGGAACGGACCACTCGGTGTTTTTGAATTCTCCAATTTTGCCAAAGGCACCATAGCCTTAGGAGAGGCAATCGCCAAAAGCACACAAAACGGCGCATTTTCATTAGTGGGTGGAGGTGACTCTGTTGCCGCCGTAAAACAGTTTGGTATGGAAACCAAAGTAAGTTATGTGTCTACCGGCGGAGGTGCCATGCTCGAAAGTCTAGAAGGGAAAACCCTTCCAGGAATTGCTGCGATTTTGGCCTAATTTTTGGTAAATTAGGGCGTGTATCATAAAGTTTTACTTTTCGTTCTGTTGACGGCCACTTTTTTGAGTTGCGATCGCAAAAGCCCCCCAATAATCCCCTCTTCTAACGGAAATATTAACAGCGTTAATGTTGTAATGCCTACAGATTTATGGGAAGGCGAGGTGGGTCAAGTGGTTCGTGATATGTATGCCTACCCCGCAGAGGGGCTTCCCCAACAAGAACCTTTGTTTGATTTAAAACAAATGCCCCCCGAGGTATTCAGCGGTTTTGCACGATCAGGAAGAAACGTAATATGGGTTGGATTGAGCAACCAAATTGAAGTACGAATCGACGAGGATTACTATGCCCGCCCACAAACCATGGCGGTATTCAGCGCACCTCAACCCGCTGCCCTTATAGAGAGCATCATTTCTCAGGCCCCCAATGTCATCAACAGGTTTAAGGATCAAGAGCGAAAAGAAAGACTTAGAAGAATTCAAAAATCAACTTTTAGTCAACACGGTCTCGAAAAACAGTTTGGATTAAAAATGACCATTCCATCGACTTACAGCGTTGTAAAACGATCAAAAGAGGCGGTCTGGTTACAACGAGAAATTCAAAAAGGGCATATAAACCTGTTGATCTATACGACTAAAAATAAGTCTGAATTGATTAGTGAAAAAAACCTTGAGGGCGCAATTGCCTTACGGGACTCTGTCGGAAAAGCGTTTGTGCCAGGCAGGCTGCCAAACACGCATATGATTACGGAAGCCGCTTATGAGCCTTATATTTATAGAAGTCAGTTCTTTGGCGAAAGCGCCTTAGAGGTTAGAGGCACATGGGAAGTAAAAGGTGATTTTATGGCAGGCCCCTTTTTACAATACATCACAAATGATCCACAGAAACAACGACAGTTGGTGTTAGAGGGATTTGTATTTGCTCCTTCTACCGCAAAAAGAGACTATATATTTGAGGTAGAGACCATATTGAGGTCGGCACAAAGCCTAGAAACGCCTTAAGCCTCTTTGTCTTTGGAAGATTCTTCGTCTTTGGAAGCCTCTTTAAACTCTTTGATGCCGCTGCCTAGGCCTCGCATCAACTCAGGGATTTTACGTCCGCCAAAAAGGAGTAAAACCACAAGAACAATCAAAACGATTTGCCAAGGACCAATGGCTAAAGGAAGGATGTGTAAAGGCATAATCTTTTCTTTATTGGCAAATGTACTAAGTTTTTGGTCATCACACTAAGAGGAGTTGTCTATATTTGCGCAAATGACCCAAACGACTAACAAACCCAAAAAAAAGAACTTCGTCAAAAGAATTTTGGCCAAGTACAGACTTGTTGTGCTCAACGAAGACACATTCGAGGAGTTACTTTCCTACAAATTGAGCAGATTCAATGTTTTTTTAATCGTTGGATTGTCTGCCATTTTTTTAATTTTGGCTACTTATGCCATCATTGCGCTCACGCCGCTGAGAGAATATATTCCTGGTTACGATTCTACAGAACTGCGTAGACAAGCTGTTGAAAACACCTACATTCTCGACTCCTTGCAGCACCAACTAGAGCGCAACCAACGCTTTATCGCCTCATTTACCCAAGTCCTAACCGGTGATCTTAAAGCAACCGATTTTGAACAAGACTCTTTGCGCAATACCCTTTTCCTGCCTCCAACAGAAGCAGACTTTGTGACCAACGCTCAAGACTCTATTCTTCGTCAAGAGGTAGCTCGAGAAGATCGGTTTAATCTGCTAGAAACCGCAGAGAGCAAGGTAAATTTTGTGCTGTTTACCCCAGCTACAGGAACCATTTCTCAGGGTTTTGACCCAGCAACAAACCATTTTGCTGTAGATGTTGTGGTGACCAAAAACACACCTATCAAAGCCGCAGCTTCTGGAACAGTAATTTTTGCTGACTGGACCACTGAAACAGGATATGTTGTTATTATCAAACACGCCCAAAACATTGTAAGCGTTTACAAACACAGCGAATCATTGGCAGTGTCTCAAGGAGACTTGGTGGTTTCTGGAGAAGTGATTGCCTTTGCGGGCAGCACGGGAAATTTATCTACAGGACCACACCTACATTTCGAGCTTTGGAGTGATGGCTATCCGATAGACCCAACTGAGTTTATAGAATTTGAATAAAATGTCGATAAAAACATTTTTTGCAAAAAAGCTTGCCAGAAAAGCAGTTAAAGAAGTCCAAAAATGGGCCAATAAACCCGTTGAGACCCAGCAGAAAGTTTTTAAAAGCCTTATCGAATCTGCTAAAAACACTCAATTTGGCCAAGACCACGCATTTGATCAAATATCCAACCACGCAGATTATGTAAAGCGTGTCCCGATTCGGGACTATGAGGGGCTAAGGCCTTATGTGGAGAAGGCGGTTGCTGGAGAAGCGGATATTCTTTGGCCAGAAAAACCTTTATATTTTGCTAAAACTTCTGGTACGACTTCTGGCATTAAATACATTCCAATATCAAAAGCTTCCATGCCCAACCATATAAATGGAGCTAAAAACGCACTATACTTTTATATTCATAATACTGGAGATGCGTCTTTTGTGGACGGCAAATTGATTTTTTTGCAAGGTAGCCCTGTGTTGACTGACACCAATGGAGTTGCTACAGGAAGGCTGTCGGGGATCGTTGCGCATTATGTGCCGAGTTATCTTCAGAAAAACAGATTGCCTTCTTGGGATACAAACTGCATAGAAGACTGGGAAACCAAGGTAGACGCGATCGTTGAAGAGACTTACAGCGAGGACATGCGTTTAATAGGAGGAATACCCCCGTGGGTAAGTATGTATTATGAAAAATTAATTAAAAAAACAGATAAAAAAGTAGGGGAGTTGTTCCCGAATTTATCCTTGTTCGTATATGGGGGTGTAAATTTTGAGCCCTACAGAAAAAAATTAGAGGATTTGGTGGGGCGCAGCCTGCCCAGTGTAGAACTTTATCCGGCCTCTGAGGGTTTTTTTGCATTTCAGGATCAACCCGATCAAAAGGGGATGTTGCTCCAACTTGATTCAGGAATGTTTTATGAGTTTGTTCCAGCAGATAAGTTTTTCGATGACGACCCTCACCGCCTTACCATTGGTGAGGTCGATATAAACACTAACTACGTAATGCTGGTATCTTCCAATGCAGGTCTGTGGGCTTATAACATTGGAGACACAGTAATGTTTACAGACCTCAAACCGTTTAGGGTGGTGGTCACGGGGCGCATTAAGCATTTTATATCGGCATTTGGTGAGCATGTTATAGGTAAGGAAGTAGAGGAGGCGATGAATAAAACGATACAGGGTACCGATGTGGGCGTCTCAGAATTTACCGTCGCCCCGCAAGTAAACCCCTCAGGGGGTCTTCCGCACCACGAGTGGTTTGTAGAGTTTACAAAGCCCCCGAAAAACATGGATAAATTCGCCGCTCAACTCGACGAAGCCCTATGTCAACAAAACACTTATTATAAAGATTTAATCGATGGAAAAATTCTTCGTCCCCTAGTTCTTCACTCTCTGCCGCAAGGGTCATTTGAGCGATATATGAAAAGAATCGGTAAATTGGGAGGACAGAACAAGGTGCCAAGACTCACAAACGACCGCAAGATTGCGGATGTTTTGGCAGAAGAAAAAGAACCGTGATGAAAGAAGAGGTATCTCCAGAAATCCGAAAACGCGCACGAGAATCATCCAACGCCATAGCCAGGATGTACGTTAGCATGAGACACCTACTTAACAGAGGCTTTTATAAGCCCATGGGAATCTCTGGGGCTTCATTACGCAACGCACTACTCACACTTAAACCAGAAATTTATGGCGCCATTTCTGAGAATAAAACCGAACTCAAAGGACTACACTACATCATAGATCGCCTGCCTGAGGGCATTACAGAATGTGTTTCTGTTAACCTCACTTCTGAAGAGGGCTTGTCAGGGTCTGGCTTTACTCCGATTGTCCCTGCCAAGCGCCGCCGCAATTGCTATCGAATCGACAATGATCAGATGGTCATCGAAATCACCCGAGGCAGATCAGAGGTATACGACATCCTAACTCATTTGACATTTTTATACATAGAAGCGGACAAAATATGTGATCGTATATACAACGAAGACACCCAAAGCACTTCTAGAGAGTGGAAAAAAATTGAAGAAGCGGCATTAAGCAAAAAGAAACTCAGCCAACAAACCCTTCAGACAACCCTGGCTTATCTCTCACAAGTTTTGGAGTGTAGCTTCGATGAAGTAACCAGCTTTTATCAAAAATTCCAAGTCCCCAATCAGCCCACCCGCCTTGTGAATTTAATCTATCACATGGGCAAGCTAGCGGTTAGAGAGCGCATGGAGTTAGAAAAGCGCGCCATTACATTTAGCGCCTTGTTAAGGGATCGCATAGGCCATCACGAACACGGAGAAAAGTGGGCGTCAGAAATGGGTCGCATTTTCAAACAACACCAACTCAACGACAGACCGATACACATCATATCCGCCAACATGCACAGTGTGTTAAACATGCTGTATGCGCCACTTGCACTTAACAACAATCCAGATGAGGTAGGCTGGTACGGACAATTTATTGACAACCCCAAAAAACAAGAAAAGGTAAAATCGTATGCCGCAAAAAACGGAACCGTTTTTGTGGATGACAAATCGGGTTGCAATGTCGATGCACAGATAATAGATACGGACAAAATAAAAGGCACCCCTTATGCGTTTAAAAAAGGAACGGTGCTTTTGGTGATAGATTATGCTTTTGGCGAGCAAGCGTATGAAATAATGGATGAGTTCTTAAAAATGCAAAACAAATTATCGATGCAATTGACATCTATATCCATTATGGGCAAGGCAGGGATCTTAAACGGAAAAAAAGGAGACATTATGTTACCATCCGCTCATATTTTTGAAGGCTCTTCGGACAACTATCCTTTTGAAAACGATTTATGCGCTTCTGACTTTTCTGACACAGGAATTCCCACCCAAGAGGGCACTATGATTACGGTATTGGGAACCTCCCTACAAAACAAAGATATTTTAACGTATTTTTACCGCTCATCTTGGGAAGTTATAGGACTCGAAATGGAGGGCGTACACTATCAAAAAGCAATTCAGTCAGCGATGCGGATTCGGAAAACCATATCCCCAAGCACTAAACTTCGTTATGCTTATTATGCTTCCGATAACCCCTTAGAAACAGGAAGTACTTTGGCCTCAGGCTCTTTAGGAATGGTAGGTGTTCCAGCAACTTATACAATCACCAAAAAAATACTGTCAAAAATCAGTAACAACTCACAAGAAAATGAAACACATGTTTTCTAGAAAATCCAATTTAACATCACTTAGACTATCTGCTTGTTTTTTGTTGGCAAGCATTTGCACAATTGCTCAAATTCCCGATGTGGACTTGTCATCTATTCGGGCACTTAGCGAGCAGTACCAACAGAAATACGTAGCTGCCGCAAAAGACAGTGGTTACACCCTCCCCCAGCTCGAGGCATTGGCTAAGATTAAAGGAGCGTCCTTAGACGACATAACAACCTTGCGAAAAGTATGGAACAAAACAAGCCTCTCGTCTACATCTTCATCAATTTTAGTTCAGGAGGCCACAACGGAATCTTCCCCTACGGATTTTGGGCAGCGGACACACATCAAACCCGACGCTTCGCCAGAAGAAAATGTTTTTGGGAGCTCTTTTTTTAGGAACCCAAACATCAGCGAAACCCCCCAATTGTTTTTAGCTACTCCTGCCAGTTATAAATTAGGCCCGGGAGATGAGATTACAATCGATGTGTGGGGCGCGTCTGAAACGCGCTATGAGGGCACCCTTTCCAGGCAAGGGGTAATTAAAATAGACCGGTTGCCCCCTCTTTATTTATCGGGATTGACCCTAGCGGCTGCACAAAAACAGATCCGCAAAACATTTTTGAAAATCTACACAGGATTGGCCTCTGATGCCTCCGATACAGACAAGGTTTTTTTGGACGTAAACCTTAAAAAAGCCCGAAGCATCATTGTCAATATTACAGGAAGCGTTCAGGCTCCGGGGACTTATACACTATCTGGCTTCACTTCGGTGTTAAATGCTCTTTATGCAGCAGGAGGACCAGATAAAAACGGAAGCTTTAGAAAAGTGAAAGTTGTTAGAGGCGGAAAAACAGCAGTCACTGTAGACCTATACGATTATTTTTTAGAGGGAAACTACCCTGACTTTTTCCTAAACGACCAAGATGTCATTTTGGTAGCGCCTTACGACAACCGGGTTCGAGTGAAAGGATCTTTTAAAACTCAAGGAATTTTCGAAACCAGATCCAACGAAACGGTTCAAGACATATTGCGATACACGGGAGGGTTTACATCTAACGCACACAAAGACGCCATGTACTTGGAACGCATAAACGGTCTAGAGCGCTCAGTTTTAAAGGTAGCGTCTAAAGATTATGACACGATGATTGTCCAAGACGGAGACGTGATTGAGGCCAAGGCAGTTTCAGACAAATTCACCAACCGTGTAATTGTGTCGGGAGAAGTTTATTTACCAGGAAGCTACCCCCTTGAAGAAGCCCCCAACCTAAGTGCGCTTCTCTCCTTGAGTAGTGGACTCTCACCAGACGCTTATACAACCTCCGCGCTTTTGTACAGAACCAACAACGGGGTGTTAAACGAAATGATATCCGTTGACCTACAGGCTGTTTTGAGCAACGAAAAAGATATTGATTTACAACCTGATGATAGGCTTGTGGTATTTAATGCCAACAAAGTGGCGCCCGAACGAATAGTAACGGCACAAGGTGCCGTTAACAATCCAAACAGTTTTGTGTATTACGACGGGATGACAGCACGCGACTTGTTGTTGTTGGCTTCTGGATTTAAACTACGCGCCAACAAAACGAGTGTAGAGGTCTATCGAAACCAATCTCATTTAAACAACAATCAACAGTTAACCTCGCTCGTGTTTTCGGAAACCGAAGCCGACCAAATTTCCCTAGAGCCAGGCGACTTAATGGTTGTGCGTTTGATGGAAGGCTTTCGACCTACTGAAAATGTAAGACTCACAGGCTATAGCAAGAACCCAGGCACATACCCCATCAAATCCAACAAATACACCCTATATGATTTGTATATAGACTCACAAGGAGCGCTTGACGGATCCAACCTAACCGGGGTGTCTATCAGCCGTTTGATAACAAACGAAGACCAAGACAAACTAGAAAATGTTTCGGATAGTTTAATAGGCGAAATTGATGCCGAAAAACGCCTTTCCATAGGGGTTAACTTAGAAGAAATCGTTCTAAAGAGAGGAAATCATAAAGAGAATATTGTGCTTAAAGCCAATGATATTATCAACATTCCTTCTATGGAGTCTACGATATCTCTTATTGGTGAAGTGCAACGCGAAACGGTTATTCCCTTTACCCGCTTGACTACCAAACAAGCAATAGCTCGCGCAGGCGGCTTTTCACAAAACGCCAAGCGCAGCCAAGTATATGTCGTATACCAAAACGGATCGATTCGTTCAACCACTAACTTCTTGTTTTTTAGATTTAGGCCCAAACTAGAGTCCGGCGCCATTGTAGTGGTGCCACAAAAAGCACAAAGGCAAAAAATAAGCCTTCAAGAGGGCATAGGCATCACAACAGCCGTGGCATCTTTAACCGTATTGATAAGAACTTTAATCAACAACTGATATGAACACACACACCAAAGAAGTTGCAGAGGACGAAATCGACTTGGTTGAGTTGCTTAAAAAAGTGTTTGCCTCACGCCGATGGATTATTCGTTTTACAGCTGCTGCATTTTTTGTTGGAATCATACTGGCGATTTTAGCCCCGGTTCGTTTTACAGCCGGAACAAGCTTTGTCCCACAGACCTCAAGCGATCAACCGAGCTCTTCTTTGAGTGGGCTGGCTTCATTAGCGGGAATTAATTTAGGCGGGCTCATGGGCAGCGGCTCAGAGATCCCCCCGATGCTCTACCCAAACATTGTAAAAAGTATCCCCTATAAACGAGCACTTTTAGAGTCAACAGTAGGCAAAAACAATCAAACGCTTCGCGACTACACCCTTGCTCAGGGCGGAGGCACAAATGTTTTGGGAACCATCAAAAAATATACCATTGGACCTCCAGGATTGTTGCTAAACAGCAAAGAACAAGACACGCTTAACGCACCACAAACCTTATTTAAAATCACAGAAGAAGACAACAACCTTTTTGAATTTTTAAACAACAGCCTTTCGGTTGAGGTGAATGAAAAAGAGGGCTATGTGTCTTTGAGCTTTGAATCTGACGACCGCAACATCGCCGCAGAGGCGGCCCAAGCGGCCACAGACTTGCTGCAAGAAAGAGTGATTAAATACAAAAACCAAAGCGCTCTCGAAACGCTTAAGTTTGTTCAACAACAACACGATGCTAAAAAAATCGAATTTGAAACCCTACAAGACTCCATAGCGCGTTTTAAAGACCAAAACCTAAACATTGCCTCGTCTTTATACCAAAACAAACTCACAAGGTTAGAGGCCAATTTTTCTATCGTTTCGTCTGTTTTTCAAGAGCTTTCAGGTCAATTAGAGCAAGCGAAGCTACAAGTCAGCAAAGACACGCCCATTTTTACTGTGATAGAGCCTGTAAACATCCCTTTGGAGCGATCCAAACCCAAGCGCACCTTGATGGTGTTGATTTGGACGTTTTTAGGTTTTGTGCTTAGTACAGGCTGGGTGTTGGCGCGCGATGTGTTATTTCAGATAAAACAAGAAATCACGAGCCCTTAGGGACTCTGCGGAGTATTGCGACCACAACGAATAAAAAAAGCAGCAGGCCAAAAAACAAAGCAATGGTGCTGTTAGGAGGGATTGTAAAGCTCAAGCGGGCGAACACAAAAATGATAAACACCAAGCCTCCTACCAATAGTAAAGAAGCTTTGAGATGGCTTTTTGCATAGTGCAAAGCCAAATGATGTAGGTGGTTGTTGTCAGCGGCAAAAGGACTTTTCTTGCGCAACGCACGAAAGAAAAACACACTGCCCGAATCGATTATTGGAAGAATAAACAAACACATACTTGCGACATACACCAAAGACTTTTTTGGTAAAAAACCATCTAAAATAATGCTTTGGTCAGTCACGAAATACATGGTAAACAAGTAGAACATAAAGCCCAAAAACAAAGAGCCCGTATCGCCCATAAACACTTTTTTCTTAAACGAAAGGTTGTAGCGCAAGAATCCTGTCAATAAACCCATCAGTACCACACAATAAGCCATAAACAAAATGTCTTCTGTTATGTAGAAGAGAATTGCATAGCAAAAAGAGATCACAACACCCATCAATCCCGCAAAGCCGTCTATGCCATCACAAAGATTAAAGGCATTGATCATAAATACCCCGATAAAATATGTGAGGAAGTAAGCGGCAAAGGCTGGGAGCTCATAAAGCCCAAGAAAACCATTTAGGTTCCAGACGACTAGGTTCTCACCAAACACAAAAAGAGATATTGCCACAAGCTGCAACAGAAGTTTTGCCCAAGGAGACAGTTCAAAAATATCGTCTCTTATACCTACATAAACAATAATAGCTCCTGCACATAAGAGCAAAATGAGCCTGCGCGGGTCAGTGAAAGACACAAACGCAAAGGAAATCACCAAAAAAGCCGCATAAAAAACAATACCTGTGAGCTTGGGAACCAAACGCCAATGTAAATCTCTCTTAGAAGGCTTTCGGTAGATTTTATATTTACGAACAATCTGAGCAACCCTAGGGATGGTCAGCCAAGAAAAAACAGCACCGTACACAAATAAAAGACAAACAGTTAATGCTCCCATGGGAACAAAAATACATATATTTGCCGAAACAATTAGACAATAGTCTTATGTTTATGCGAATATTATTTTTGTTTCTTTTTGTGCTTTCTGTGAGAGGACAATACGATAAAATATGGTTCAATGCTCAAGATTCATTGATTTATTTTTTTGAAGAGCAACACATTGTAAAAAAAACAACAGCGGGGCGCTTGGTGGACAGCATTTCACTAGATCCGATCCCTGAAAAATATCCTGATTATGAACCCGCATGGATTGATAACACGCTACACTTAGGAGCTAAATTCGGGGGACATGTGTATAAGGTTTTACAAGACACAACCTTACGCATTGACTTTTCTTTTGAGCACAGGAAACAAAGTCAAGCAGCCCAATTCGTTTATAATGACACTCTCTTCAGGTACGGTGGTTATGGCTTCTGGCGCGCCAATAATTTTTTCACCTATTTTGACACCACAACTTCAGAATGGGAATATTATGCCACTCACGGAGTAAGCCTCCCACCTGAAGCGTATAATGGAATCTCTCAGCTGGTAGGAGATCATTTCTATGTTTTGGGAGGCCAGGAAATAAATCTTAATTCAGGCTTACTTGCGACCTACATTAAGGAACTGTGGCGATTTGATTTTTCAACACGCAAATGGAAAAACCTTGGTCGATCAGGTTTCGACCCACGACAACATGCGGTTATCTCTAAAGGCGACAAAATGGTTTTTTTCAACAAAGACCCAGAACAATCCCTTTCAGCTTTGGTTGACTTCCCGAACAATCGCATTACCTATTATAAATCTAACTTAATCAATTTATACACCAATCACATCTATCAACCCTTTTTTTGGGAGGACACACTTTACTCATTAAAAGAAGATCGGATTCAAAAAGCCATTTATCAAAAAGATTTTTTTATAACGCCTGTTAAATCTGAGCGCATCTATTTTGATGCGAATGGATTGTTCATTTACTTGACTTATTTTGTTTTAATCCTATTTGCTGTTATCATATCCATATTTGTGGTAATCAACTACCGAAAAAGACAAGCACCCACTTTGGTTCGTGGTGGCATTCGTTGTCAAGGAGTCTTTTATGCACTTCGACCTGAAGAAGAAGCCATCCTCAGGTTTTTGTACGCCCAAAAGCAAGCAACCAATGATGAAATTTTGTCACAGATTGCCAACGCCCAACTAAGTTATTCCCAAAACAGCAAGCGTAAGTCTGACGCCATTATAGCAATCAATAAAATCACTGAGCAATTATCCAACAAAGCCCTAATCATCAAAAAAAAATCTCCAAAAGACAGGCGCCAAACGATTTATTTCCTTACCCCCAACATCCTTCAACAATCATGAGATTTCTTTCAAATTATATAGAAAACCAAAGACTACATACAACAAGGCTAAGTTTTGTTTTAACAATGACAGCGTATGCTCTTTTTTCGCAAACTGAAATCAAACTAAACCTAGCCACCGCTCCTTTGCTACTACCCAATGTGGGCATCGAGATCCCATTGGCGGATCGCAAAGCTGTTCAGCTCGATGTACTGGGCTCCTTTTGGGACGAGATGCCTTTGCTCGACGACGCGCCACTACACATTACACAAACGTTCTTGGAGTACCGTTGGTATCAAAAGCCCAATCGCGAGAAATGGTTTATAGGGCCCCACATAGGCTTTGGGATGTTTACCCTACAAAAGCCTAAGTCGTTGATTTTGTTTGATTATTATGAAGAGACCAAAGCGTCTAGTGGATCCATAGACGACGATGAGTATCAGTCTGGAAGGGTGGCTTTTTATGGAGTCACTTTGGGCTATAAAAAGGGTTTAAGTACTTCGTGGGCGTTGGAAGCCTTTATAGGAGCAGGGCTGAGTCAGTCTTGGTACAAAGGCTACAAGGGTCTAGAAAGAGTCGATCATTTGGGAGAACCGGAGATACGACCTTTCAATGGATCGGGCGAAGTGTTAATGTATCGCGGAGGTGTGATGCTCGTGTATAAAATCCCTAATTTTGCAACCAAAGAAAAAACAGATGCCAACTAAAATTTGTTGTATCGGAGCTGGATATGTGGGTGGCCCCACCATGGCGGTCATTGCGCGCCAGTGTCCAGACATTGAAGTCCGCGTGGTGGATATCAATCCAGATCGTATTGCGGCTTGGAACCACCCTGACCTAGACCAATTGCCCATCTATGAGCCAGGCTTGGCAGAGGTGGTCAGTAAACCCCGTGGCAGAAATTTGTTTTTTTCTACGGAGGTAGACCAAGCCATAGCGGAATCAGATATGATTTTTATTGCTGTCAACACCCCGACTAAAACTTATGGCAAAGGCAAAGGCATGGCTGCCGATCTTACCCATGTAGAACAGTGTGCACGTCGGATTGCTCAAGTGGCAACGACCCCAAAAATTGTCGTCGAAAAAAGCACTTTACCCGTTCGAACGGCAGAGGCCATACAAACCATTTTTGCGCAGTCGGGAAATGGCATTGCACATGAAGTCTTGTCCAATCCTGAGTTTTTGGCGGAAGGGACTGCTATTGAAGATTTGTTTAAATCGGACCGCGTATTGATTGGGGGCGACAGCACCCCTTCAGGAACCACTGCGGTAGAAAGTTTGGCATCGATTTACGCTAGATGGATTCCAAGAGAAAAAATTGTCACCACCAACATCTGGTCATCTGAGTTGTCAAAGTTGGTATCTAATGCTTTTTTGGCGCAGCGCATCAGCTCGATTAACAGCATTTCAGCCTTGTGTGAAGCCACTGGAGCAGATGTTTCGGAAGTGGCTCGTGCTGTCGGAAAAGACAGCCGTATCGGCCCAAAATTTTTAAAAGCTTCTGTTGGTTTCGGAGGCAGCTGTTTCCAAAAAGACATTTTGAATTTGGTGTATTTGTGTCGTCATTACGGCCTCGAAGAGGTGGCCGACTATTGGCAAGGGGTGATTGATATCAACAACTACCAAAAAAACCGTTTTGCAGCGCGCATCCAAAAAGAATTGTTCAACACGGTCAATGGTAAAAAGATCGCTTTTTGGGGCTGGGCCTTTAAAAAGGACACCAACGATACCCGCGAGTCTGCGGCCATTTACGTAGCCGACCAATTGTTGAACGAAGGGGCTGAAATTGTGGTCTATGACCCCAAGGTTTCTTTAGACCGTATGAAACTCGACTTGCAGTTGCTTTGGGAGTCACGCGGTGAAAACAACATTGAAAAAAGATTGCAATCTCTCAAAAGCGCTGATAGTGCTCAAGCTGCATGTACGAAAGCCCATGCATTGGCCGTTATTACCGAGTGGGATGCGTTTACAACGCAGGATTTTAGTGCCATTTACGAGCAAATGGAAAAACCCGCTTTTGTGTTTGACGGAAGAAAAATGTTAGACCAACAACAACTCCAATCCATTGGATTTAAAAGCTATGAAATTGGAACACCCAACTAAAAACAGCAAACTATGTGTGGAATAGTAGGATATATTGGAACCCGGTCGGCCTATCCTGTCATTGTACAGGGGCTTAAACGACTGGAATACCGTGGTTATGACAGCGCCGGTGTGGCTTTGCTCAACAGCGGTTTGCATGTGGTCAAAGCCAAAGGTAAAGTAGCAGACATGGAGGCTGAGGTCAAAAACCAACAAACAGACACTACTGGTACCATGGGAATTGGACACACCCGATGGGCCACGCATGGGGTGCCTAGTGATGCCAACTCCCATCCGCATATGTCAAACTCAGGAAGGCTGGTGTTGGTACACAACGGTATTATAGAGAACTACGAATCTTTTAAAGCCTATTTGACAGAAAAAGGCTTTGTGTTCCATTCCGAAACGGATACGGAGGTGTTGGTTAACCTGATCGAACACATCCAACAAACCCAAGGTCTAAAAACTGGAAAAGCGGTGCAGATTGCCCTGAACCAAGTGGTAGGTGCTTATGCGATTGCGGTTTTTGACAAAGAGCGCCCCGGGGAGGTTGTGGTGGCCAAACTGGGCAGTCCGCTAGCCATTGGTATCGGAAAAGACGAATATTTTGTGGCTTCTGATGCCTCGCCTTTTATTGAGTACACCAATCGCTCGGTCTATTTGGAAGACAACGAAATGGCCGTGATCAACCTTAAAAAGGGATTGAAGATGTATGCCATTCCAGACAACACCCCTTTGGATCCGGAAGTGCAAGAATTACAATTGAGCTTAGAAAAGATTGAAAAGGGTGGCTTTGACCATTTTATGCTTAAGGAGATCTATGAACAACCCGATGCCATCATAGACACCTTTAGAGGCCGTCTGAATGTAGCCGAACGCAAGATCAAACTGTCGGGCTTTGAAGCACACGAGGACAGGTTTCGAGATGCGCAACGCATCATTGTGGTGGCTTGTGGCACCTCTTGGCATGCGGGGTTGGTTGGAGAATATTTGTTTGAAGATGCGGCACGCATTCCTGTAGAGGTAGAGTACGCCTCAGAGTTTCGCTACCGCAACCCGGTCATCAACGAAAAAGATGTGGTGATTGCCATCTCCCAGTCAGGAGAAACCGCAGATACCTTAGCGGCCATCAAATTGGCCAAAGAGTCAGGAGCTTTTGTGTTTGGGATTTGTAATGTGGTGGGCAGCTCCATCGCACGCGAAGCGCATACGGGCGCATATACCCATGCAGGCCCAGAAATCGGGGTGGCATCGACCAAAGCATTTACCACTCAAATTACTTTGCTGATGTTGTTGGCCCTACGTATGGGGCAATTGCGCGGCACATTGACTGACGAAGATTTTGACCGTGTAACCTCTCAAATGGAGGCACTGCCTAAATGCATTGAAATGGTTTTAGAGATGGACAAATCCATTGGCAAGATTGCAGAGATCTATAAAGACGCAGCCAACTTTTTGTATTTGGGTCGGGGTTATAATTTCCCCGTAGCGCTAGAAGGCGCACTCAAGCTTAAAGAAATCTCTTACATTCATGCAGAGGGCTATCCGGCTGCGGAGATGAAGCACGGTCCCATTGCGCTGATCGACAAAAATATGCCCGTGGTGGTGGTGGCCACCAAAAAAGGACACTATGAAAAAGTAGTCAGTAATATTCAAGAAATCAAATCAAGGGATGGGAAGATTATTGCTGTGGTCACTCAAGGCGATACTTCAGTGCGGGCTTTGGCAGACCATGTGATTGAAATCCCCGATGTGACAGAAGCGCTTACGCCTATTTTGGCTTCGGTTCCTTTGCAATTGTTGGCCTATCACATTGCGGTGCTGCGGGGGTGTAACGTGGACCAACCCAGAAACTTGGCCAAATCGGTAACGGTGGAATAATGAAGAAAAAAGCTATCATCGTATCGGGTTATTTTAATCCCCTGCACAAGGGTCATTTGGAGTATTTTAACAACGCCAAAGCCTTGTGCGACGAACTTTTTGTGATTGTCAACAACGACCACCAAAGGGCACTCAAGGGTAGTAAGCCCTTTCAAGACGAGGAAGAGCGTATGTTGATTGTCTCCAACATAAAAGCGGTGGACAAAGCCATACTCTCCATAGACCCAGACCGAACGGTATGCCAAACGATTGCCAACATCGCGGAGGACTATGGCGACACCCACGAACTGGCCTTTGCCAATGGGGGCGACCAAAACAATCACACCATCCCCGAACGCACCATTTGTGAGCAAAAGGGCGTTGCACTAATAGACGGGCTGGGAGAGAAGATACAGAGTAGTAGTTGGATTTTAAAAAATAAACATGAACAAAGAAAACATTAATATTGCTATTATTGGACAGGGGTATGTAGGGCTGCCTCTTGCAGTAGAGTTTGGAAAAAAATACACTACCTATGGGTTTGATGTTAACACAGAAAGAGTAGGTGAATTAAAAAAAGGCCTTGATAAAACCAAGGAGGTTACGCCAGAACAATTAAGCAATGCAACCAAGCTTAAATTTAGTGACAGCCTAGACGAGATAAAGTTTTGTAATATTTTTATTTTAACTGTTCCAACCCCAATAGATGAATTCAAATCCCCAGATTTGTCGCCTTTAAAAAAAGCTACAGAAATGGTAGCGGGCATTCTCAAGCCCAATGATATAGTCATCTACGAGAGTACAGTTTTTCCAGGTTGTACCGAGGAAATATGCGTTCCAATTTTAGAAAGTAAAAGTGATTTGAGTTACAACAAAGAATTTTTTTGTGGTTATTCCCCAGAAAGAATTGTTCCAGGAGACAAAGTAAACACCCTAACTAAAATTACAAAAGTAACGTCTGGTTCCACAGAAGTAGTCGCAGATTTTATTGACTCTCTTTACGGAGAAATTATTGAAGCAGGAACACACAAAGCCCCTAGCATAAAAGTTGCAGAAGCATCCAAGGCTATAGAAAACGCTCAACGGGATTTAAATATCTCTTTCGTAAACGAGCTAGCTTTAATTTTTGATAGACTTGGAATAGACACTCAAGATGTCTTAGAAGCAGCGGGTACAAAATGGAATTTTTTAAAATATAAACCAGGACTGGTGGGCGGTCACTGTATAAGTGTAGACCCTTATTATTTAACTTATAAGGCCCAAAATTTAGGCTATTATCCTGAAGTCATTTTGAGCGGAAGGCGGGTTAATGATAACATGGGCTTTTTTGTAGCCAACAAGATGATTAAAATGTTAATTAATGCTGGAAAACAAATTAAAGGGTCAAGAGTTCTTATACTCGGGTTGACCTTCAAAGAAAATTGCCCAGATATAAGAAACACAAAAGTCGTAGACGTATATTATGAGCTTCAAGATTTTGACATTAAAGTTGACATATATGATTATGAAGCAAATCGAATTGAGGTGAAAGAAGAATACGGAATTGATCTTGTTGACAATCTATCCAACTCATATGACGGTATTATTCTTGCGGTCTCACATAGAGACTTTGAGAATATAGATTTAGAAAAACTAAAAAAAGACAGCTCAACTGTTATTTATGACTTGAAAGGTTTTCTTCCTAGAGAGTTTGTTAACCAAAGATTGTAATCGTTCCCTTTGAAGAAGCAATTCAAAAAAATATTTGCAGGAGCAGCCATAGCAAAAACATTTGGGTTTTTAAGAGAGGCCCTATTTTTAGTTTATTTATCAGACAATATACTCTACTCAGAGATACTATCACTTCTAGTAATATCATCATTTGTGATGTCTTTATCGGATTCATCTTTTCTTAACCCAGTTTTTTATCCAATTTGGAAACAAAACAATAATGAGAAAGTGGTTTTTAACGCCAATCACCTGAGTTTAATCATCATACTTTCTTTCTCTTTTTTCCTTTTTAATGAAATAACCCTAAAACTAGACCAGCCGCTTTACGTAAAGGTAATTTGTTCTGTTTTATGGGTTCCATTAGTACTGCATGGCATTGGTTATTCTAGTCTCTTGTATAGAAAGCAGTTTGTTAAGTATAATTTAATGCTGAACATAATAGCTTTTGCTTTTTTGGCATCATTCTGGATCATAAAAGATTTCGGCCCAGAAAGTTACATTATATCAAGAGGACTTTCGGTTATCGTAGGGGCTGTTATTGTTTTATTATTCTGTAAAGGAAACTTTTCAATCGAATATAAATTCAGGCTGCCTGACTATTCAAACACTTTAACACTTCTAATTAGATTTTTGAACGTAAATAGTTTTATCATATGCGTTTTTATAATCCGCTTTGTTGTCTCACAGATTTTCATTGTTGAGGTTGCTAAACTGAATTATGCTCTAGTTATTGTGTTTATTTTTTACACACTGATTAACAAAAATTTAAACGCATTAACAATTATTGAAAAAAAATCATCACAACTTAGAGCAAGGAAGATACAGGTTCAGTTCATGTCAATTTTTATTTTTATCCTATTTTTTTCCCTTATAATTTTAAACTTTTTACCACCCCAACAATTTCCTTACATTGATATGGTTCTTCTTAGTGAAATTATAAAAACTGCAATTTGCTTTATTCCCTGCATTCTGCTTTGCGGAACATCCGATTTGTATAATTCAGAAAAAATATTGCAATCATCAACATCCTTCAAAAGGAAAAACCTTGTAATCATTTTGGTTTCAGCAATTGGTTTTTTGATTCCCTTTTACCTATTAAATGCATAAACTTAAAATTACATACCCAGTCTTTGTTTTATTGTCTATGCTCTATGGGCTTTCTTACAATTTGCCTATATATGTAACCTTGCCCGCTGTTATATTGTCATTTTTATTAATTCTTAAATTTCTTTCATTAAAACCGCTATCAAGAAATTTTTTAATGTTATTTTCATTTTTACTGGTATATGCATTTTTTTCTATAACACCATCTATTTTTGATAGCTCCCTAGATGGCGGGGTACGTAACGGATCTTATTTAGCCTTTTGTTTACTGCCGTTATTCTTACAAGCTTACTTCATTAAATTAAATAAAAAGGAATTAGAAACCGGGTTGTTGATTAGTTTCACGATTCTATCATTATCAATTTTTTTACTATTTAATTTTGGGATAATTGACGGCACAAGGTATCAACAAGTGGGCAACTTATTAGGGGCACTTTCAGTTTTATTGCTCATTAATAGAAATTACAAGCTAAAACTATTATCCCTTATACCCTTAATTCTAATGTTGACAGTAGGCTCAAGACAGGCTTTGGCTGGGGTACTTGTAGCGGTAGTCACCCCCCTTATACTTCGTAATTTGAGAAAGTCTATAATAACAATAACCCTTTTATTTGCCCTCGGTTCTACCTACGGAGACAGCTTGTTAAGACCAGAAAAAAAGTTAAGCATAGGGGATTATGAATTAAGAACAGTTACAAGGTTACTGTATAAGCTTAATTCAAACGAGCAAAATCTTAGAACAAAAATTTGGGCTACATTTTTAGATAAAAGCGGAGTTCTTCCAAATGGGGTTTTTTTTGGAAATGCAACCAATTGGAAAGACCAGCCCCACAATTTTTTTATTGAATATATTTACGTGTGTGGGTATATTTTTGGAATCCCCTTTTTTCTCATAGTCTTCAGAATGGTTGTTTTATCGATAAAGAGAAATCCAACAATTGGAAGTCTTGTATTGTTTTTCTTTGTCCCATATAATCTTTCATCAGGACTGACTGCAGCCAAGTACTTTTTTTTGTTTATTTTCATTTTGTTCGGTAATTATAACCCCAAAAACAGATCTTATTTCAACTATAACCAAGTCTAATAATGAAAAAGAAAGTTTTATACATACACCAGTATTTTAATACCCCAGAAGATAATGGTAGTATACGTTCTTATATGATTGCAAAGGCATTTATTTCGTATGGTTATGATGTTGAAATGTTAACGACAACTAGATTAAGAAAAGACTTGCCTAAATACATTGAGGGAATTAAGTTAACATGGATTAAGTCTGATTATAACAATCACATGAGCTACATAAATAGGGTCTTTAAATTTCTACATTTCTCAATCTTAAGCTCATATTATGTTTTGGTAAAAAAGTATGATTTTATTTATGCAACCAGCACCCCAATCACAATAGGGATTCCAGCCCTACTCGCAAAAACTTTAAAAAGAAAAAAATTCATTTTTGAAGTTAGAGATGTTTGGCCCGAAGTTCCAATTGAAATGGGCATTATTAAAAGTATGATAATAAAGAAAATCAGTATTTGCTTAGCCAGTCAACTCTACAGAAAGGCAACCATTTTAGTGCCCCTTTCTTCAGGCATGAAAAAAAAGATATTAGATAATTATAATTTTGACTATAACAAAACCGTTGTTGTAGAGAACGGCTCTAGTGAGAAATTTTTCGAACTCAGTAAAAATGACATTAAAAACTGTAAAAAAACCTTTAATTTGTCTAACCAAAAAAAGAACATCATTTACCCTGGAACTTTTGGGGCTGTAAATAACCTCGAATACGTATTAAGATTAGCGGCCAGATTGATTAACACAGATATATGTTTTTATTTAGTTGGGACAGGCAGTGAAGAAAAAAAACTAAAGAAATTAGCCATTAGAAACAAAACACTTAACAACAACGTCTTTTTTTTAGAGCCAGTCTCTAAAACATTAATATTTAAACTAATCAAATCATGTGATGCCCTAATTTCTACGGTAAAACCAATACCGGCCTTGTATGATAATTCAGCCAATAAGTTTTTTGATGGATTAAGAGCTGGTAAAATGATAATAATTAATCATCCGGGATGGCAAAGTGATTTTATTAATGAAGCCCAATGTGGACTTTCACTTTCAACAGATCTAGATTTAGCGTCAAAAGAAATTAAGAAAGCATTTTACAAGAATGATTATGTAAAAATGGGGCTAAATGCAAAATTAAATTCTGAAGTTTTTGAATATAATGAGTTGTTTTCTAAATTAATGAACAGAATAAATAAGGAGATTTTGTAATAAATGTTTGATTAGATCACAAAATAATGGAAAAATTAGCTGTAATAGGATATTCAGGGCATGCCTTCGTTTGCGTTGACGTTGCAAAATTAATGGGAATTGAAATAGAAGGATATTACGATATAAAAAAAAAGGAGCATAATCCATATAATTTAAACTATTTAGGAAAAGAAGATGAAATAATATCCACAAAAACGTTATTTGTTTCTATTGGCGATAACAACATAAGACATAAAATTTATAACAAACTAAAATTTCATAACAATTTTAGTGTTAATCTTATCCATCCAGCCGCTATAGTTTCAAACGCAGCACATATTCAAAGCCAAGTTTTGGTGTGCGCTTCTGCAACTATTAACACAGGCGTGGATGTAGGCGTAGGCAGTATTATTAATACAGGGGCTGTTATAGATCATGAATGTGAGATAGGTAGCTTTTCACATATAGCACCTTCCGCGACATTATTAGGGAATGTGAAAATCGGGCAGGGGTGTTTAATAGGGGCTAACGCGACTGTAAAACAAAATGTAAAAATTGGAGATTATAGCACCATTGGCGCTGGAGCAGTTGTGTTAACGGATGTCCCATCTCATACAACATATGTTGGCAACCCTGCAAAAAAAATATATTCTAAATGATTTTACTTTCATCCCCTCATTTTTTCAATAATGAGAAAAAATACGTAATGGAATGTCTGGATACAGGCTGGGTGTCTAGTGCGGGATCCTATGTCTCGAAATTCGAGGATTTAATAATGAGTAGAGTTAAATCCAAAAATGCTATAGCTTGCATGAATGGTACAGTTGGACTACAGACGGCGTTAAATTTACTCAACGTGTCACAAGGAGACCTAGTTCTAACTACCAACCTTACCTTTGTTGCTACACTTAATTCAATATCTTACACTGGGGCTGAGGCAGTTTTGTTTGATATAGATGAAAACACGTGGCAAATTGACTTGGACCTTGTTAGAGAATGGCTTTCTTCGAACACTCAATTACAAGAAGAAAACGACAACATAGTATCAAGACATATAATTTCAGGAAAAAAAATAGGTGCAATTGTACCAGTACACGTTTTAGGAGGACTTGTCGACATTGACAAATTAAATTCAATTTCAAAAGAATTTCATATACCAATTATTGAGGACAGTACAGAGGCATTGGGGTCGTATTATAAAAACAAACATGCTGGAACATTTGGAGATATTGGAGTTTTCAGCTTTAACGGTAATAAAATAATAACAACTGGAGGAGGGGGGATGATAGTGACAGATAACCATGATTATGCCAAAAGGGCTAGGCATATAACCACAACAGCAAAAACAAACTCGTTAGATTACTTTCACAACGAAGTAGGCTACAATTACAGACTTGTAAATGTATTAGCCGCAATTGGAGTTGCACAATTGGAGAATTTTCAAAAGATTTTAAAAAACAAAAAAAGAATTGATTCAAACTACAAAAGTTCACTGTCGTCTATTGACGGGGCTATTTTTCAAGAACATTATCCTAACACCCACCCTAATTTTTGGCTATTTACATTTAGGGCACCCATGATGAGGGATTTATTAAAGCATTTAAACAACAACGGGATTCAATCTAGGCCATTTTGGACACCAATGAACCTTTTGCCAATGTACTCAAAACTTGAGTATGTTCACATGAACAATGTTACTAATAAAATATTTTCTGAATCAATCAGTATTCCAAGCTCTTCAAACCTTACCAACGTGCAACAGGAATTGGTTGTTTCTAAGATCAAAAAATTTTACACAAAATGATATTTCTAGACACAGAAAAATTCACTGTAGAAAAAGTTATAAAAAAACATTCCGGTTTTTTTTCCACAGATATAGGTTTTTGTAAAAGAAACTTATTAGAAAAAATTAAAAACAAGAAAGTTCTTATAATCGGAGGGGCAGGGACCATAGGGTCAAGTTACTTAAAACAAGTACTAAATTTTAAGCCTAAAAAGGTCGTTATAGTCGATGTCAACGAAAATGGCTTAACAGAATTAACCCGAGAGCTCAGAAGCTCAAATATTTTAGATTACAACCCAGAATTTATCACCTACCCAGTAAATCTGCTCAGTAAAACTTTCGATAAAATATTTTGGTCTGATAACTTTGATTTAGTTGCAAATTTTTCAGCCCATAAACACGTAAGATCAGAAAAGGATAAAATTTCCGTAGAGGCTTTAATCAAAAACAATGTATATGGGGCCATTAAACTACTCGAACTTTGCTCTAAAAGACCTCCAAATTATTTTTTTAGTGTCTCTACGGATAAAGCCGCGAATCCTGTCAATATTATGGGAGCTTCTAAATCTTTAATGGAAAAACTAATCTTGTCAAAACAGAATGATTTTAGAGTATCAACGGCAAGATTTGCTAATGTAGCATTTTCAAACGGAAGTTTGTTAGATGGGTTTTTATATCGAATCCAAAAAAAACAACCACTTTCTTGCCCTTCAGACATTAAACGGTTTTTTGTTACCCCCGAACAATCAGGACAAATATGTTTATTGGCAACCCTACTGGGTAAGTCTGGGAACATCTTTTTTCCAAAACTAGATTTTTATAAAGATCAGATATATTTTAAAGATATCGCTTTAGATTTTTTAAAAGAAAATGGACTAGAGCCTGTTTTAGTCACAACAGAACATGAAGCAAAATCCTTTGATTTTGAACACAACCAAGGGAAATACCCCATTTATTTTTTTAAAACGGATACTTCTGGAGAAAAAACTTATGAAGAGTTTTATACCGAGGAAGAGGAGTTTGAGGTTAACGAGTTTAACTCTCTCGGTTATATTAAAACAAAAGAGATAAAAATTTCTTTTGATGAAGTGAAAAGTGATTTTGACAAGGTGTTTGATGAGCCTGAATCAACAAAAGATGATATTGTAGCCGTCATAAAGAAATATGTTCCAGATTTTCAGCATTTTGAAACTGGGAAGCATCTTGACCAAAAAATGTAATCATGTATAAAACCTCTAAACGCTTACTAGATATTTTTGTAAGCCTTCTCGCACTTATAATTCTTCTCCCTTTATTTATTCCAATCGTAATTCTTTTAAAACTTACAGCAGAGGGAGAGGTGTTTTATTTTCAGGAAAGGGTTGGAATTAATAATTCGAGATTTCTGATATGGAAATTCGCCACAATGCTTAAAAACTCGATGAACATGGGAACAGGGAGTATTACCCTTCAAAACGATTTTAGAGTGACGAAAGTTGGAAAGTTTCTTCGAAAAACTAAAATAAACGAGCTGCCCCAAATAATAAACATAATAAAGGGAGATATAAGTTTGGTGGGACCACGACCTCTAGTGGCCAAAACATTTTCAGCCTATGGTGAAGAAATTCAGTCTAAGATTTACAATGTTAAACCGGGGCTAACCGGAATAGGATCTATAGTGTTTAGAGATGAAGAGTCCCTAATATCTTCTGTAAAGGATGAGGACCCGCACGAATTTTACAAAAAAGTTATTGCTCCCTACAAAGGAGAGTTAGAAATTTGGTATCAAGATAATAAATCTTTTATTTTAGACCTACAACTAATATTTACTACCGCATGGGTAATTATCTTTCCTAAAAACAGGCTCTACGAGAAGTGGTTTAAAGAATTACCAAAGCGAAAATTTTAGCACCTTTCAAAACTGGCGGGGGAAATAATACGATTCATTACCACGAATTTATTTTGTGGTGCTTAAATATGATAAAGACCCCAGAAGTAGAAGATGTAAGGTTAAAAAAATTTAGTATAAAATCAAGGGTAAACGCCCGCCCTTTGTTTATACAAATGTCTACTTTTAGAGTAGTTTATTGTAACCATAACAACGAAATAAACCAATAACCCTATGGGAGCCTCATAAATTCCGCCTGCAAAGCAAGCTACAAACAAAGGAATGCCCCAAGCCCATCTTGGAATTAATTTAAAATAAAACACCCCTATTAGTAAAAGCCCTGTTAAACCATAAAAAAACAAAACATCAACAAGCATCATCTCTACCCTAGTAGGAAATCGAACAGCCCCCCCTAACAACCAATCAAAAAAATTAGAACTTACGCTTATTTCATTCCAAATCATGCCAATATTTTCGTTTCTTAAAGAAAATACCACACCCCAAACACCATATTTATGATAAACATTTTCCCAAAACGGCAGGAAAGAAACGACATATGGCAACCATAATGGAACCGTAATAACAGTACTGACTCCCCCCATAAAAAGCCCCAATCGCAAGTAATGATTTTTAATAACCACAAAAACAAAAATTAACGACAAGTAAAGCAAACCGGCTTTTTGTCCCAGGAGTAATAAGGACAAACTAAAAAGTAAAATTACCAGCCATTTTTTTCTCTCTTTTTCCAGTAGATTAATAAGTAGTATTCCGTATGAAACTGAATGGAAGTTCAAATGCCACAAGATTCCACTATAGCCCCAACGCCCCGTCAATGGGTAACTTTGGAATAAATAAATTCCAAATAATGCTCCAGCAATTATCAAAACCGCATTGACAGTTAAAAACACTTGTAGCTTATGAATAAAAAGCCCCCCATAATGATTGGCATTTTTTAATGCCGACCACACCCCCCAAAACAACAGCGGCATTGTAAACTTAGCGGTATAATAGCCTTGGCTTTTGGTAAGGCTTTCAATAAGACTATAATCACCATTCCCCCAGGCAAAACGAAACTCGTTAATCAAGAATATAAGTACGATACCACCCCAACATCCTAACACATAGCGGGGTATTTTTCTGCGCAAATACCAGGCGCTTATCAAAAGGAATCCATAAGCCACAGCAAACAAAAGCCCTTCTCCCGTTTTAAGGATGGTCCAACGATCATCAAAATACAAATGGGACAATTTTTGCAAAAACCGGTTAAGCAAAAAATAGCTTGTTAGCACCACCAATACCCCATAATAAAACCTGGCACTTTCAAAAACATGCTTACGGGCGTATGTGGTAATGGCTGGTATGTTCATCTTTTGGCTAACGTTTAGGCGGGTGGGTTTGTTGCTTGTAACACCACCCTTTTTGGCCTGTGGGCAACTTCAGGCGAAGTGGGTCGTTCCGCAATGGTTTCCATGGGAAACCGTTTTCGAGCCAAGTCGAGCCAGGTCATTACCTCTGGTCCGCAAAAATGGGAGACGCCCTTGGGTAAAGTTTCTTGGGAAATTCCCGTGAGTAGGTGCTTGGCTAGGTCTTCGGCACGGGTGGGGCAACCCCATTGATCGGCCGTAACGCTTACCGTTTTTCCTTGGGTCAGTTGGGCCTTTATTTTGGTGTAAAAGTTTAGCCCAAAGGGCGAGTGCA
>Ga0208880_1000023_pt1 | contig 28735 bp, 54 predicted proteins | sample Knorr_S23_td_Sur_FD_185606 | JGI IMG/M metagenome (GOLD analysis project Ga0208880, IMG submission 185606) | Marine microbial communities from Southern Atlantic Ocean transect - Knorr_S23_td_SurfaceB_ad_5m_LV_B (SPAdes) (version 2) | ecosystem: Environmental > Aquatic > Marine > Oceanic | place...
TGCTCTTCTGTACGCGGGAACTGTCTGTAGAACTCATTTAAAGCATCCTGGTCGCCTTTTAATCCTTCTACCTCATTATCCCAGTGTTCAATAACCCCAACCTCGATAAGGTCGCCGTGTGGGCCAAAGCAATCTTCTGATGGGGTTTCGAATACAGGCATTCCATAAGAATCAATGAACCCCTCGTAGTTCCATTCCATAGGTATGAACAAAGAATATAATCCTGACTTAGTTTGTCCATTACGGTTTCGTTTTGTAACATCTGAGTCATTGTATAATTTTTTAAAGTTTTCACCACCTTTGTCTAAAGCATTTGACGTTGATCCCATCATACACTTACCAATAACCCTACTACCCAATCTTAATGTAGTTTTTGTTACACGCCAGTTGTTTAATATATTATCCGGCTTTTCCCATTTACCGCTTTCATCGTGCACTAACAGTCTTAATTTTTCACCATCATAACTGTTGTCACCTGTATTTTTCCAGTCAATAGTTGTATCCAATCCTTCTAGCAACTCTTGATCCTGTTTGTTTTGTATAGACTTTCTCGTAAGTCTTGAGGCTGGTATTCTGTACGCTAATTCCGTTTTTGGACGGTCCATACCGTCTTGTATTGGTTTAAAGAAAAAAGGATAGTTAACCGATATTGGCACTACCTTGTCTGTAAACATTTTTTTAGCGTCAGCCCCTGATTTTGATAATATTCCAAACCTTGCGTCGCTTGATATTGTGGCCATGTTAACGGTTTCGCCGCTTGCCATAAATGAAAACCCCGAGCGCCTGTTTTTGAGATAGCACATACCGTAGCACCTTTGGTCTGCTTTGCAAGCTTCCCAAAAGATGAAGAATAATCTGTTTGCTTCCCTAAACTCTGGGAGCCCAACGTCAATTTTAGACCACTGCAAGTACATAAAGTGAGTACCAGTAATGTAAGTATCCACACCTTTATTATTGAACCAATGGCCTTCTTCGCGGCGTCTGAACTGTTCATCTATATATGGTTCCCATTTTTCTTTAAAGTCGTCTGGATAATCGCGCCAATCAAAAACACTTTGTATGCGTTTTAACTCTTTTGGCAACTCCTCAACAACCCATTTGTCTTTCGACTTATCTATTTTAGCAGGCGCTTTTGGTAAAGCTATTTTTAAATTCTGTATTTGATAGACTTCGCCTATTTGCCCAGTTTTACTAATAACAACGACATCGTTTTCTTTGTTGTATCCATACTCCCATTTTTTGCTTTTGTTTAGTCTAGATATTGTATTTTGCTTTATGGGCGTTATTACACTATATAAAGTTTGTTCGTACATTATTTAGATCTTCTTTCAGCAAAACCTGAAAATGTTTTTTGTTTTTCTTCAGCTATCGGCTTATTCTCAAGTATAGCTTCTTCTTCTTGAATACGTGACAATATTTCAAAAGCATCAAATATAGCTAGCTTCTTTGTTGCGGCAGCATTCTTTAATCTATCCGCTGATATGTCGTCATCCGAATCAACAATAGCTTCTTTAGCTACCTTAATAAGCTCCTCAACTGCTTTGTGCCCAGCTTGGATTATATTCTTCTTCGTCTCCTTGATATTCATATTTAATTGTAATTAGATTTGTTGGAACACGATATAATTTTTGTTTGTCAATTAAGAACTCATACTCAGCCCCGGGCTTAAACCCAACTAGATCACCTTCTTCAACTTCTTTAAGCGATGGGTCTTTGTATTTTAAAATGCCAACCAAGGGCTTTTCAAAATCAGTAGAAAACATTTTTGTTTCCTTTATGGGCTTCACAAAATTAAAACCATTAAGAGGTATCCATTTAACCATTCGCTTATAAGCAAATATTTGGTCAGGAGATACAAAGTACATATCGTTTTTATAATACGACTTACTCTTTTTTTCCACACCCCTTATGTCTCTAAATGTTCTAAATACATTGTGGTGCAATATTACTTCATCACCTTCACGTACTCCTGTAGGATTCGGATTGGGTGTTGCTAATACAACCCCGATTCTTGAAACAAAGCTATGATTCTGTAATTCAGTATTTAATATCAACTTTTTATCACCAACTTTTTTTGTATTTGAATATTCCCCGTCTCTTGGTTTAATTATAAAATCAAATACACCTTTCATTAGTAGTCAATATTATATTCAACCGCAATTGCCATGTTCTTATTAAAGTCTTTCCAGGGTATAATGTCGTCGTCTTTTTGAATATAGATAGAGTACTTTTCTTCCTCTTCTATAATATTAACTATAGTATGACCGCCATACACTTCCTGCCCAACAGAATAGTGCATGGCGTCATTTTTATAGTCTTTCCCAATACTAATCTTCCTTAACAGGTTCACGTAATTCTCCGGTATTAATGTCAATTACCTTATCCCCGTACTTTTCCTGTAGCTCTTTCTGCTGAGTATCCAGCTTAGCTTTCATCTGAGCAAATGTATGCAATAGCTCATGCTTTTGCAATTCTAGCCCACCAATTTGCGATTGAGCACTGTTTAATTGACTGATAGTATTCTTTAGAGTGTCTAACTCTTCTGACGTTAATTTTTCTGGTACTAAATCTACTGTTTTTGCCATTTTTATTTAATTTAATTGTTATTGTATAAGTTATTAATTACGTGCTATTTGTTTTTCTTTATTGCCGCTCCAAAGAAATAGCCAAATATGGAGAGTACAATACCTTCGCATATACCAATAAGATGTATCCAAACTTCTTTATTACCTTCTGGTATTTGCAGATATACAATTGCATATATAATAAACGCAAAAGCCCCTAAGCCAACTACGCCGGTAAGATTAAACATAAAATCAAAACCTCCGGTTTTAGCTTTTTCAACTTCGCGTTTTCTTGCGGAATCACGGTCCGCAACTTCAAGCTCGTATATCTGCACAAGCTCTTGATGTAGCTGAGCTTTATCTTCTGGCGTAAGGTTTGGTTCATTGTCAATTAAATTCTTAACAATACCCAGTACCCCTTTATCCGGCAATGTACCCGCAACAAAACCAGGAAGCTTATCTAATAAAAACTTCCCGACTTTAGTTTCTTTGAATGGTTTTTTTGACATACACTGTACTATTCAGATTTTGTATCTTTATCCGTTGCTTCGTCCATTGCGTCGCCCATTGTTTTTGCTACGTCTACAAATTTACTATTCTCCGCGCCGCTCATTAAAGACGCATCAGCCCCGTAGTTTAACTCTTTTTTGTTAGGGCTACCTAGATCAAGTAGGGGATCTTGTACTTTCATCCCTTTATTTGTAGAATGCTGAATTCTTGCTGTAATTGGTTTATTATATCCCATTGTTTTATTTTTTATAAGGAAACATTTTGTTTAACTTTTCTTTGCGGTGCTGGCACCCACACGGGATGTTCAAACCTTCAGATACTTTATCAACCACAGTCTTTATGCCTGTAGCTTTAGTAAATTTTTCTACTGTATCACCTAAACCCTTAGATTCCATAATTAACATTTCCATCTACGCCTTGCAGCGCAGATTCTTTTTTCAGGTGTTTTACTACAATTAATATTGTGCATTTCCATTTGCCCCTTTGAACGAGCGCAATATGATGTACGTCTTTTGCCTCCGCCTGGTTGTGGTGCTTTAAGATTACCACCGGTTTCTTTGTTATATGCTTTTCTACCGGCTTCAGTCATTCCAGCTCCCTCTTTAGCGGTTAAGAAATGACGTCCTTTACCTTTTGTTGTCTTACGGAGCTTCTGCACCATAGAGCTTGCTGGTCGCTGATCGTACATAATTATTTATTAAAATAGTTTTTCTTTAATGGCCCGGTTTTTTTAGACCCGCTTAAAACATCATCAATAATATTGCCGAGTGGCTTTACTAAATTGGTTGCATTCTGAAGCAAATTCCCGGCTGGGGTTTTCCCGCTAAAAGTCGGTGCTACGTCAGTGTTAGGAGCAAATTTTACATCCCCCATGCCTGACATTGCGCTCATCCCGGCCTCATCAGCTCTGACTTTGCCAGTGTAGTAATTTTCCCCACCAAAGCTGCTTTGATCTCTTTGTAAATCCCTTTGAGCTTTACGCTGCGCTATAAGATTTTGAATATCTTGCTGTCTTTGTATATTGCTAGCTCTCTTCTTTACTTTTTGTTTTGCCCGCGCCTCTCTTTTAGCTTCACCTGTTAGCCCTTTTCTTTCAAAGCGGTGCTGCCTGCGCTCAGCCTGTCTGTCTAATCTATTTAAGGCTTTTTCACTACGGATTTCTTGGCGTAAGTCAAGGTTTTCCATGCCTTTGACCTGCTCTTGATCTATTTTAAACTCAGAATCTTTTTTCTCTTCGCCTGGAGTGCCGGGTGTGCCTTTAGCAGCTTCAGCTCTAGCAGCTTCTCTTTCTACGTCTCTTGTATCGCCAGGCTTTATGCCTTGCATGTCTTTAACATAATCTTCATAACTAGCATACTTGCCTTTAATGCCTTCTAAATCTTGTTCCCAGGCCTCTTTATAGCTTGGTAATTTAGTACCAGACGTTCCTTCTGAACCTGGTGAAGTTATTGTGGTGTCGGTTTGAGAGCCGTAAATAGCGCGACCACCACCAATGTCCTGCGCCACGTCGGCTGTGGTAGATACCGATTTAGTTTCTGAACCTTTTGATAAATCCTTTTCGTCTTCTTTTGTTTGCTTCAACATTGAATTCTTCGCGCATGAGCGAGATGCTATTGCTGTAATTGGGTTTGCCATAATTAATCTGCTTTTCTAGCCTCTACCTCCCATTGAAATACCATGGAACCTTCAGGCTCGTTTGTTGTTTTATTTACTATTCTGCCACCTATACGCTCATATACTCTGGCAGGCGACTTCGTATCTTTTTTCCAAATAACTTCTTCGTTTGTATATTGCAAACGGCCTTGCTTCATCTGGTCATGATGCACATTTTCATGATTTATAGAATCGCGCTTTTGCTTTTCACTTGCGTTTTCATTTACGAATGTAGTGCCATCGCGATTAGCTTCAGCTATAATATTATCGCCCAAAGGCTTTTCAAATACTGGTCTACCAAATTCAGATAATTCTTCGTTGTAGCCGAAAAGTTCGCCTTTAGACTTTAATTTAAAACTCATCGTTCTTTATCGTTAATCATATCGTCAATTGCCTTATTAAAGACTTTATCTGTATATGTTTTGTTTTTATAAAATGTACTTCTTGCAGATGTTGGCAAATCTTCTTCTGCCAACATTATTCTGTATATTCTTTTAATTAAAGACTGACATTTGAATGATGTCTTATACACAGCGTATTTAGAGGTTGTCCTATTGCGCTCTTTAAAAGCGTCTATCCAACCATCTCTTCTTAACCGTTCCCACCTGTTTTTATCCCAACTGTAGGTGTACACGCCATTAATAAAATCATTACGTGTAAAAAGCTTTTTGCAATCTAGGTATATCAACAGCTCTAGATCAGCGTCTTTTAAGTTGTAAGTTTTACAGGCCCACCTTCTTATGAGCCTGTAATACTTCAACAAATTCATATCTTGTAGATCTCTACCGGTTAACTTCATTCTATAAGCACTATGTCTGAGATCTTTAATACATAAAGCAGCTTATCTTGCCATTCTATACCATGGCCAGCGTGCTTGTCATATCTAATTATATCACCTATTTTCAGTGAATCAACTAAATTACCAAAGCTTACGACTTTACCTTTTAAGTATCGAACGTCTTTATTTTGCTTTTCAGTAAGTTCAAGCCCACCAACTTTTGTAGGCTCTTCTTTTATTTTGTCTACAATTACAAAATGATTTATTGCTTTCATGCTAATCGTTTATTACTGATTACACAATCGGCAGATATAATTGTATTAACAACACTCACTGCGTTTTTTAAAGCCGCTTTTGTAACTAAAACAGGGTCAATAATACCTGCTCTAATCATATTTACAGGCTTACCTGTTGTAACATCAATACCCCAACCTTTTCTGTCTGACTGTAAAGTATCGTTGATATTTGCGTTCGCTAATATGGTCCTATAAGGAGCTTTAATTGCTTCAAGCAATATCTCTTCACCTCTGTTTTTAGGTGTTATCAACGTAGCTGCATTAAGCAAAGCTACACCACCTCCAGCAACTATACCTTCTTTATAAGCAGCTTTTGTCGCATAAATAGCGTCTTCAACGCGGTCTTTCTTTTCTTTAAGCTCTACTTTAGAGTTAGCGCCTACATAAATTACACCAACTTGACCGGTGAGCATTGATAATCGCTGTTCTAGCTTTTTCTTAAAAAACGGGTTGGTTTCTTCGCTAATCTGTTTTTCAACATCTTTTATTCTTAAAGCAACCTCTTCAGTAGCCTCTGCTACTTGCAGAACAGTGTTTTTATCGTCCGTAACAGCTTTAAATGCCTTCCCTAATACATCAGGCTCTATAAACTCTAAATCGTCCCCTAACTCCTCGTTTATGATGGTAGCTCCTGTTAATATCGCTAAGTCCTCTAGCGTCTGTTGTTTGGTAGGGCCAAACCCAGGAAGGTCGACAATATTAACTTTTATATTACCTTTTACTTTATTGGCTAGCAGTGTTTGGTATGGCTGCTGCTCAACATCTGCAACTATCAACAAGCTTTTCTTGTTTTTAATCACAAACTCTAATACATTCTGTATTCTTCTTATATTTGGTATCGGTGAAGATACTATGAGCACATATGGATCTTCAAGTATGGCTGTCCCCTTGTTTTTATCAGTTGCCAAATGGGGGGATTTTAATCCGCTGTCAAATTGTACGCCGTCAACAAACTCAACATAAGTTTCGTTCGTCTCCGACTCTTCCATTAAAACGACTCCATTTTTTCCAACTTTTTCATAAGCTTGTCCAATTTTATCTCCAAGCTCTGTGTCGTTGTTGCATGAAATACTAGCAACTTGCTTAAGCATTTTACCTTTAATTTTAGTACTGGCTTTGTCGAGATAAACCATAACTTTATCAGCACCGCTGATAATGCCACTTTTAAGTTCTCTAACTTTTTCTTCATCTAAATTTTCGTTAACTGTTTTAAGCAAAGAATGCGCGAGGACGGTTGAAGTCGTTGTACCGTCCCCTGCTTCTTTTACTGTATTGCTGGCCGCTTCTTTTATAAGCGTGGCGCCTATATTCTCAACCGGATGTAATAAGACTACGCTTTCCGCAACGGTTACACCATCTTTTGTTATCACCGGTTTACCAAGAGCGTCTTCGTATATCACGCATTTTCCAGACGCACCTAACGTGCTCTTTACTGCGTTTGATAGTTTTTCAACGCCTTGCATAATTTGTTGTTTGGCTTCATCGCCAAAAGTGAGAGTTTTAACTATCTCACTAGGGTTATTAAATTCCATTAAATTAAATTTTAAATTACTTACTCTTTTTCAAAAGTCTTTACAACTTTAGGTCCTTTCATAAAATCAAGTTTCTTTTGATAATACTCAATTGATCCGTCAATTGCTGCTTCTGCGCCCTCGATAGTTTCTCTTCTTGTAATATCTTTCCAAGAGTCTTCGTCTGGTACTTTAATTTCTGTTTGGTAGAATCCATTCGGTAGCTGCACAATTCGCCAATTAGATTTATCAGCGGCGTGTTTCCAGGTTTCTACGGTTTTTTCATTTGGTTGTGGTTGACTACTCCACGTGCTAGTCGAATAAAATAGTGTCATTGGTTTTGGTTTTATGTTAATAAATGGTTTGCTCTTTCCCGAGCAGGGTATATTTTATATATTACTTGTTTTTATTGGTTTTTACTTTAGTTACCCTCTAAAGTCTGTATTCTTGCCTCTAAGCTTTCTATTTTTGCAACTGCTTCTTGTAACGCTGCTGTAAGTAGTGGAACAATTTTAGCTTGGTCTATTTGCTGATACGCATCTCTTGTACCCATTACAGCTTCTGAAACTACATTTCCATAATCGTCATATTCGGCTGGTGTTACTTCATATTCTTCTGTCGCATCTTTTTCCCCAGTTACCGCTTCGGGTATTATGTCTTGCACTTCGTGAGCAATAAATCCGTCAACTACTTTGTCAGCATCTGAAATAAAGTTAAACCTACTTGGTTTTAATTGTTTTAACCTTTCAATTCCGTCTGTTATTTCTACTACGTTTTCTTTTAATCTATAATCTGACGAAACGTTGTAAGCCGTGCCTGTACTGTCATAAGCAATACTGCCTTTTAAAACACCACCACTATAAAATTCCAGAGCGGTATCAAGTTGCGTACCACTTTTATTAAATTTCATAAAAGCATTTCTTTCCCCACTACTCCACTTTCTGCCGTTAATAGTTATTGCACCGTTTGCGTTGTTAGTATTTCCTGATAAGATTACCCTTGTGTTATCAATAAAAGATTGCCCTAATTCTATTGTAGTGAAGTTTACACGTTGATTGTTTGAAGCATCTCTTAAAATAAGCGTATATTCTCCAGCGGTACTTTGTTTTATCCCACTTGTTACACTTGTGCCCTCCCCTTCTTTTGTAAGGGCAATAACATCTTTATCTTCTGCTGATGAATCTGTACGTAAATGCAACGTTGCACCTATATCTGTGCCATATTTATTAGCTATATTACCAGTATCGAAAAAACGAGCTTGATTTATTCTTAATTCGGTTGCACCATTAGCACGGCGAACTCTGTTTGTGTATATATCACCACTAACCGCTACGCTGCCATCAACATCTAATTTATAGTTTGGAGCATCCTTACCTATTCCCAACTTACCTTTTATAAAGCTATCGCCCTCGGAGTTCAAATATACACTTTCCTCCGTTGCGTTGGTAAGTATAAGCCTATAAGCGTTTGACTCACTATGCAACAGACCGCTCCGTTTAGAATCTGGGTCTCCTTTCGATACAGCAGTAAATGCCCACTCTAAAGCCCCGTCATTGTTAACAACACCTATCCTACCTGTTGGCCTTGTAGTAAAATTCTCGCCTTGTTGAGGAAAAACTCTTGGGTTAGTGCCGTCATCATAGTTAATAGTTAAAGAGTCTTTAACGCCTGCGGTACCGTCAACTTTTATTCTATCACCATCAAGTACCAAACCCCTCCCAGCCGGGTTTGTATCTTGCGATAGTATTGAATTACTAATATCACTTAATACCTGTGCGCCTGTTCTATATTTTAAAACACCCGAATCTAATACTACAAATTTGTCAGTATCAGACGTAGCTCCCGTTTCGGTCATTTTTATGTGGCCGTCTACATCAAGCTTCTGGCTAGGACTCGTTGTTCCAATACCAACATTTGCTCCATTTCCTAATATAACGGTATTAGAATCGGTTAGTATAACGTTTGCCCCTACAGCTGTGGAGTTAGATATGGTTGTATTTGTTCCGTAAGAGGCATAAGCACCAAGGAATGTATTGTTGGAGCCGGTTAGATATAGACTCTCGTAGCCTGCTATATGACCGAAAGCTGTGTTATTGCTTCCGGAATTGTTTTGGAGTGCATTATAACCAAATCCGTTTGAATAATCTCCTGTGTTGTCTTGAAGTGCATAATGTCCAAATGCGTTTGATCTCAACCCTGTGTTGTTTTGAAGTGCTGAGCTTCCAAATGCGTTTGAAGTACCTGCTGTGTTGCTTTGGAGTGCATTATAACCAAATCCGTTTGAACTAAGCCCCGTATTGTTTTGGAGTGCATAAGATCCAAATCCGTTTGAATAATCTCCTGTGTTGTTTTGAAGAGCGTTATAACCAACCGCAGTTATACTTGTTCTACCATTGCCACCTGCCAATGTACCTATTATAGTGCTATTATAGCTGTCGCTTAAATCTATTGTTCCTGCTATAGTTACTTTATCATTAGCCTCGTTTATGCTAACTACAGTGGATTCAATGGTATTACCTGTTGATCCAACCCATATTTTACCGGGTGTTAGGTTTGGTATATCGTTTGTTCTAAGTATAGATGATACAACAAACGTTCCGTCGTTTGACCCAACGTTGCTCACCCTACCAACTTTACCCATATTTTGGATAAGAGCGCTACCCACTGGCTTTACAAGTGTAAGCGCATTCCCGGTAGTGCCGCTGGCTTTTACATATACAACATCATTAGGAGACGGCGTTTGCCCATCAATTGCACCATTGTCTAGATTTCTAAGCTTACCAGTTACAACCACAAACCCCTCTTCATTTACACCTAGATCTTGTTTTAATAAACCAACAGCAGGCATTTTAGCTGCATTAGAAGCATCCGCTAATTGCACTTCCAGTCTGCCCGATGTGCCTACAGAGCCTGATATATAAACGGGATCGCCTTTTGTTAGCGCTGATCCTTGTAGGTTTTTAACAGGGACTTCTATAACTTCTGCAGATCCTACAGCTATATTAGTTGAATCTGTAAATATAAGTTCACCGCTTGCATCTGATACCAAAATTTGATCAGCCGTACCAAACGTGTTGGTTGTGTCTTTTACAGGACCATTTAAATATAACGTACCATTTTGTGTTATTAAATCGCCTGAGTTGTTACTAAGAGTAACATTCCCATTTAATGTGCTATTTCCGGTAACTGTAACATTGCCATCAATATAAACTGTACTGCCTCCTTGACTAACAAGAGAGTCAACTAAATCCTCGCCGGTTGAACCCCACATTGGCAGCGTACCCGTAGTGCCAGAGCCGGTGACTACACCGTCAATATTGATAGTAAGTGTTTGGTTAAGCGCCGTGGTGGAAATATAATTACCACCTACTATATTCAATATTTGAGTGTCTAAATCTACTGTTCCTTGCCCTGCATCGCCAGAAAAAGTTAGATTGTCATCTTCTGGGTCCGCCCAATATACTTTACCTACACCATCTGTTGTAAGTTGTGAGCCAGCTGTACCAATATCATTTGGCAGTTCCATTGTGTATGAAGCGGGCAGATCAGCGTGAAGCGGCGCTTTAATTGTAATACCCGTAGCATTTAAGCTTGAATTTAATACCAACTGCCCAGGTTCAGCAACGCCTCCTGTAAGTTTGCCTTTTATATTAGCTTCTTTATCAACTTGTAGTAATCCAGCAATTGTTATTTTAGTACCGTCAGGATTTGTGTCTTGCGACATAATAGAACCTGTTATACGCGTTGCATTAGCTCCAACGGTGTCTTGAGTATCTCTTAATACTGGTATTGTAAAGCTAACAGCGTCTGGGTCTATAAACTTATCAATGACATATTCTGCAATATCTCCTAGAAAAAAGTTTTTTGTTACTAGCTCGTTAGTGTCTCCATCTGTACCGATTATACGGTCAAGATCGGATATATATACATCTTTTTGATAAGTAGGTATTCTAGCCATTATTTTCTTTTAATGTTTTTATCTCTTCTTCGAGTTTATTTATTTTATCTACTAGCTCTTTAATAGCCGCAGTGTTTATTGATATAATATTATTATGCTCTAATGTTAAGTGATCACCTTCTTTTACAATAGTCGGTAAAACACCCTGTATGTCTTGTGCTATAAACCCATATCGCGTGCCTAAATCCATATTTCGCATACCCGGCTTCCAACTAAAGGAAACAGGCTCCAATTTCGAAACCGTATCTAGTGCATTTGAAATTGGATTAATATTTTCTTTTAAATTTTTATCTGAAAACGACTGCGAGGCGTTGCTTGTTATGGTGCCAAATACATTTGCATTACCCCAAATTTGAGCAACCGCGTTGTCAGAACCTGGCACAACGTCTCCAAAGGCAACAAAACCCTTAGACCCTCTAATTTGCATGCCATTTAAACCTATATTTGTTTTACTGCCCGCTCCTGTAAATAATACATTACTGAATGAGTTATACAAATCCTCGCCAGAGGATAAATACTGTCTTCCGGTGAAATATGTATACGCCCAGGGCTGTGAAGTTGAATTTAATAAATATTCGCCCGGTCGAGTGTTTGGGACCGCCGCAGCCCAAATATACATATTGGTTATCTCATAATGGTACGTTGCAACAACCGCTATTTTACCAGGGTTTGAAGGGGTGCCAATATCCGCGTCTGCACCCGTCGGGGTAAAAGAGCCTGCTATTTGCCCTGAGGCCCAATTGCCAGGAACCACAAGCTCAAGCCCAAAATATTCTATATCGCTTGTAGGAGTTAAAATTTGCGGGGTAGCGTCACGTAAGTTTTTTGTTATAGTGCCTGTTCTTAATACTTTTTCTTCTGTGTGGAGAATTTTTACGAGACCATTAGATATGTCATCTGGCACAAAATTAAATCTAAATGTAACTTTAAGCTCGTAGTCAAGGCCAGCTACTCCAGGTACATTTGGAATAGCAGTGTAGTCAAGGGGTCCCACATCGTCGGGCGCTTCTCCTGTAAATGGGTCATTGATAGGGGTAAATATTGACCCCCATCCGTAGTCAGCTCCGAAGCCTTTTTGAAAGCCCATTGTAGCAATAAACGCGGCACTACTTTCGGTTTGCGATTGAGTATTTGGCCCTTGCCCGTAGGGTATTACATATTCAAACGTTCCACCAGTGTAGGAATCATAAGAAATATTGTTTTGCGCGTTAGCGCCAGGCAGGGTGCCCGTAAGGTCTGGATAAGAATACTTATATTTTTTAGCACCAAAAGTAGTAGATTGGTATCCCGTTGCGCTGGTTTTTCTATAGCTAGAATAGTTTGGCCCTGAACTACTAAGGGGGTTTGGTACGGTGCCCGGGCTAAATGTAAAGTTAGCACTAACGGCTGCGCTTGGTGAGATAGCCGGTAGGTTTTCTGAAGACAATAAAAGTTTTTCAGTCCCTACTTCTGTATAGTTTCCGCTTGGATCTAAAACAATTTCAGAGGAGCCGTCTTTTAACGCACCGCTTGGGTCTACTGTCCAGTTACCGACTGAACCAGCTGAATGAGTACCTCCAAAGTTTGCCGACCCGTCTGGGTTAATATAGAATTGTTCCGCATGTATAGAACTATTATCTAAGTTTATGCCCATGCCACTGACAGAAAACCCTGACAATGCAGAATTAACTGGCATTTCAAAATCGCCGCTAGCTATAATACCGGTTGTTATGTTACTACCGTTTATAACGGTATTAACTGTCGTATTCTGTCCGCTTAATATATTAAGGAGTTGCACCTCTGTAATACCAGCTGTATTGCCAGTTACATACCCATTGTCTTGCAAATATGAAGCAAGAGCAGCTTGATCTAAAAATGCAGATGTATCCGGTAGATCGCTTGTTGTGGTGTAATTATTTTGAGTTAGGTATGTGGAAAGATCATCAAAATCAATCCCCTGCCCTGTCGATGCATTAGAAAAGGTTACAGCACCGTTTAGCGATATACCATTGGCATTAACAATAAATGGAGCAACATCTGTACCGTTTACATTAATAGTAAATACATCTGAATTGAATGATATAGATGAGCCTGTATTGCTATCGGATAATAGCTGCATGCCAGCAATATTACCACCAGCGTCTACAGTTATACCATATGCAGATGTAAGGTTGCCGTTTATATCGGCGATAGCCGATTGATTTGTATTTACAGAAGCTGTATTGCCATTTACCGTAGCGGTAAGATCTGTTACGCTCTGCGCGGTAGCCACGCCATTACCCGCTGTTGTTTGCAGTAATGAAGTAGCAAATGCATCTATAACGTTACCTTGTGCATCAAATATTTGTGCATTTAGATCCGTTACGGTTTGTGCCAATGCATAATCAGCTAATACTGTTGTTAGTTGCGACCCAGTGATACCAGCTGTTGAAGACGAAGCAATTTCGCTATCTATATAACTAGTCAATGTAGACTCCAATGTAGTTAAGTCTGATGATGTTGCATACCCTTCACCTGCAATTGTAGTTGTTATTTGCCCTGCTAATGCTGTAGAAAGGCCAGTTAGGTTGCCATTTGCATCAAATGTACCAAATTCAGCTCCTAAATCAGTAACTGACTGCGCGGTTGCTAAATCTGGCCCTGTATAGCTGCTTAAAACATCGTTTGCAAATGCACTTGATAAAGTTTGGAGGTTCCCGTTTGCGTCGAATGTACCAAAACTGCTTAAAAGATTGGTCCATTGTGTAGAAGATGAGAAATCCGCACCAGCTTGCACAACTAATCCATTTACAGCGCTTGCAAAAGCATCAGTTTGGATAATTCCATCGGCATAACTTTGATAACCGGCTGTTAAAGTATCTTGTAATGTAGCTATTGATCCCTCCAATGTAGAAGTTGTATTGGCTAATTGATCAATTGTGGCGTATGTGTCTATTGTAAGCTGTCCATCTATAATTTGTTGGACCTGTGAAGATAAAGAATCGACTGTGGTGGCTGAAGCAAACCCTTCAGAGGCAATAGTTTCAGCAAAATTAGTGATATTTGCAGTTGATAGCGTTAGCGTGCCATCATTATTAGTTTCAAATACAGATTCCAGCTTTTCTGTGCGCGTAACAATGGATTCTAACTCGCTTGTATGTGTATTTACGATGTTTTGGTAAATTGCAATGGCTTCAGTATTGCCATCTATGCTTGTTGTGAGGTTCAGAAGACTCTGGTTTATACCATTACCGTTACCATTTACTGAAAAATAATCAATGGCTAAGTCAACAATAGCCGCAACTGGTATATTTACCGTCGCTTTTTGATTTTCTACATCGGTTCCAACCAATGTGTCAGATAGTGTAACCGTGCCTTTTGTGTATCTGTGTATTCTAGCCATTTATTTAGTGTTTTTACGCGTATCTCGCGCCTGATTCTTTTTTAGTACCTTGACCATCATTCCCTCTATTCTGCTTTGGTGTCTCCCAACGCTTATCTTTGTGGTCCCAGTCTTTACCTTTAGCGACACTGCCAGCGGCTCGACGCCGTTTTTGGTTTTCCGCTTTCATTTTTCTCCTTCGCGGGGTCATTGCATAAGCTTTGTCCCGTGCTGCCTTAGCTCTTTTCGCCGCGGGAGATAATTTTTGTGGCATATTAAGTTATTTTGGTGTCATACTCTGTATGATTACGCTCTTTTTTTACTTTTTAATGCGACAATTGCCTGCTACTATTATATATAACTACCTAATGTCACATTTTTTATGGAATGTTAGATATATAGAGGTTTTGGGTTGCTACCATACATACACCATACACCGGCATAAGTAAAACCCGTTTCTTTTTCCCAGCCCCCGTATCGTTTTCAGGATCCCAGATCACGTTTCCAGGATCCAGGATCATCTGCGCACGGACACAGGTCACAGGATCCCGTGCAGGATTTACGCTTTCCCAGGTCCAGGATACAGGATCTATGTATAGCATTTACATACTTAACACGAATGGTATTCGATAATATATATGAATTTAAAATGATAACAATGTTAGTAAGAATAGACACAAAGAACTGGTTAGGCAATTACGTCAACAAGATCCTGCATTTCGAGAACCAAACTCATCTGGACAACTACCTGCGTAAATGTTACAGTAACGAGTGCCACAGTAAGATCATCGGAGTCGAAATCTTACAAAGCTAATACGACTTTGTAACGATAATATAAATGTAAAACGAATAATATGAAAACAATTACATTAACACAATCTGACTACACTAACATTACAAAAGCTTTCTTTTACTATCTTGAAAATGAAAAAGCTCTTAACCTAACTCAAACTGAAATTGATTCAATACTTAAAACAAATAACAAAATACAATAACTAACAAAAAAATAAATAACTATGCAACGTAAATTTAACCGCAAAAAAGTATCAGAGTATGTAGGTCACGCAATCGTGATCGGTGTAACAGGATTCATCCTAACAGCATGTGTCAGCTTAATCGTGCACTTAATCCAACACGGAGCGCCAACTAGCTTTGGAATCTATGGATAAAAAATACAAACTAAATACGAAGAGTATTCGATAATATAAATGTAACAAATAAAAATAATAATCTAAATTAAATTAAATACTATGCAAAATTCAAAATTACAATCTGCAATTTCAAAACTATCCAAGTCTGAACTATCTGAAATCTTTCCACCAATCGAACGTAAAAATTTCGTAGTCCGTAAATCTTGGTTCGGTCGTAATCAAATCATCACCTTTGTAAATAACAAAAATCAAAAAATTACTTACAATCACGATGAAGTACTTAAAGTAATGTTACCTAAACTAAACATTATGCCTTGCTGGCAAAAGCGTGGTTACTGGTCTCAAAGTACCGATATGCCTTCGAATGTTCGAAATGTAATCATTGAAAAAGTTGACTTAGGTGAAGTAAAGTAACCTAAGTTAACCCCCTCCCTGGGTCTGCTGACAACGATGGACGAATACCAACTCTATCAGTGGATCGAAACAGGACTGGCGCGTTGAGATGTGTGCATCACCAGTATAAATAACGTTGAACAGATCGCACTTCGGTGCACATCGTAACTGATGTGTATAGCAACCGTATTATCTTAATTCAACGATCGGAAAAATGCGACAATAGCTTCTTACTATAAATAATATAGCACCCTAACGTCACACTTTTTCGGAACCTTAAGTTAGTGTGCCTCGAGTAAACAAAAATATAAGTTGAATAAGTAATAATTTGAAATATAAGCAAAATGAATAATAATTTTTTTAGGTGCTTAGAGGTAGGGTACAATACCTACCAAACCATTTTTACTAACAAATAAATTATATACTTTTTACAAACTTAATACGAACTAGTTTCGATAATATATATGAATCTAAAATAAAAACTAATATGACTACAAATTTAACTTATAACCAACTACTTGAGTGGGATAAATATGACTTAATTGACCAAATATTAGCTTTACAAATAGAGATAAACGAATTAACCGAATAAATAATTATACTATGCAATTTATATTAACTTGTGAAAACGGAAAACAAATTGACTTAAGTAGTGATATTTTACGCCAAATGAAAGGTGAAATAACTCGTGAAGAAGTTCAAGAACGCATTGACTACTATAAATTAACTAATAGCGATTTTGATATTCACCCTTTAAACATAGAAACATTATGAGAACTATTGAACTCACTGAATCCGATGCTATCTTTGTGCACTATGCGTTAAGAATGTACGCTATGAACACTGAAGGTTTAGACGAACAAGATAAAAAAGAAATTCGCGAAGTCGCGGCTAAATTTAAATAATATGGAAAATAAGAAATTTTATTGGGACGAAGATACCATTAATTACTATGTTAACTTCGAAGAAGCGAATGGTTGGGCAAATACGGCTATGAAGATATATGAGTATGTAGCGGACGAGTGTGAGTGGGAAGACGAAACCGATATGAGAGCGATATACTTAGACTTACTCGAGCAAGTAGAAGCGGAAATAAACAAACAAATAGGAATAAATTTATAACAAATTTTACAAAGCTAATACGATTACCTAACGATAATATATTTGTATGAAATTAATAGAAATAAACAACAATGGAACCGCTACGTTCCTATTAAACGACGGACGTAAAATAAAATCCTATCAATCAGGTTACGTCAGAATGGTATACCCAAACGGACATTTGTACCAAATAAACAAAATAGCGAGAATTAAAAACGAGTATTGGACGGGAGTATGGCATGGCAGGGGTAGAGCGGATATAACTATCTACAACTACAAACGAGTACTAATACCAAATGAACTTGATAGACTTGAATATATTGTTAACTGGGTAAAACGAAATATACTATGATGACAATGAAAGAAGCGTGTGAGTACGTTAAAAACTCAAGACTAGAGCGAAATCGTAAACACCGAATCGATCACGCTAATGACGGGTTATGCCAAGGATTAACCGAAAAAGAGTACAACCGAATGTACATTAAAGGCAAAGGCGCCGGAAGTAAAGGTCGCTCCTACTCTCATAACAAAATATGGGTAGCCCAAGGTAAGTCAGAACGTATTCATACCTTCTATCATAAGAAGTGGGATTTACAAAGCTAATACGAATAGGTATCGATAATATAATTGAATAAAAACTAAAATAATCTACTATGCAAAACACAATTAAATTTACCACAAACAAAAAAATTAAACTCAACGGAGTTACTTACAAACCTTACACTGTCGGCAATTTGCCTCCTTCATTCGGTTTCAAATACGACGAAGCTAAAGACAAAGACGGAATATACCAATGGTTTAACTATAAAGGTTTAACTTATGTTGAAGAAAAGAAAGGATTCTGGGATGCTTTTGCATAGGGGCATACCCTACCACTACGAAGAGTGGACGGCTTACAACGGTAAGTTAGCTAGCGGATATAGCTGCAAACACTTTAACTTTGCACCTTATTATGTTAGCTACTTATCGGCGCAGTCGGAGGAAGAAATGAAAGCTCGTATTGACGATTTTATAGACAATCACGATAGATATGTAGAACTGCGTAAACTGCACGATGCCGGATGTGCTGCGTATTACGCAAGTAAAAAACCCGGCGATTATACAGGAGATTAAATTATGAGTGATACAATAACTAAATGGCACGAAATGGAAGAAGAGCGTAAGCTTGCCGAAAATGCCGAGCAATATAACAAAGAAATAAACGAAGTGCAATACCAAGATTATATTTGGGTGCTTGACTTCACTGATGGCAAAGTATATTCATACAAAGTGCCAAATGGTGTAAACGACCTTGAATCCTTTATAATAGGTGCAGGTCACAGCCTATCGAATATAGAGTGGATGAATACTAATGAATGCGAAGTAGAATATGGCAACTAATAAAGAATTATACGAAGCGTTTATATACAATTTAAACTGCTATGACGCTAAAATAATAGACAGAGACGATTTTATTAATGCGATGCAAGAATATATCTATGAGTAAAATGAAAGAACTTGACGAAATCGCACAAGGTGTCGCGGACGTCACAATGGAATTGATGTATGATAGTGTCGATTGGCAACTATCGGACTTTGAACAAGACGGAGATGATTACAATGCTATACACAGCCACGTCATGCGCGCCGCAATCGCTAAAATGTATGAAGAAACGAACAAATAAAAGGAAATTTAGCCACAAACCACTCACAAGAGTGCAAATAGAGGCGATCGAGCGTCAGTATTGGGAGAGATACAACGCAGGTATACCTCAGTGGCAAGCAGATATGTATTAAATTTACAAAGCTAATACGAATGCAAATCGATAATATATATGTAACGAATAAAAAATAAAACTATGTATTGCAAATGCGGAGATAAAGTACATCCAGTACGACTAAATTTAGGTTATAACACTTGTGTATCGTGTTCAACAACACAAACCTATAGCTATGTTCCAATTATCGAGCATAAAACAGGTAATACAATTCAAATCGTCAGTCAAGAAGTGTCTGCAAGTGTACACAGGTCTTGGCGACGTAAGTAGCTAGCAAAGTTCGAAAGTACACTACTAGCTACACGAGAGGTTTTAAAGGTTGGAAGTGACTAAAGTCACAAAAGATAGTATAAAACAGAGAAAAGGGTATAAGTCAGGGCATACTAGTAAATGACGTGCATCCCTAACATTCCAGTGCTATCCGCCTCTCAAATGGGCGTGAAATGGTTAGACAAGACAACATCTGCAGGTGTTGAAGGCATATAAGTCCTTTTTTATCTTGTGCAGGTTCGATTCCTGCCACGTCCACAAAAGGTTAAAAAGATGAGTAAAGAAGAAATTTTAATGCAGAAAATATGGGTAGTAGCTATGCATCGTGCCACCAAGAGTGAACATTCTTATGTAGTTGGAGTCTATGATGATTTAAAAAATGCTAAGAAAGCGGCTATTATTGAAGAACACAATAGGGCTGGTAAATACGATGCACATATTAATAGTTATGCCCTTAATGAACTACCAGAGGAAATCATTGATGACGAAATTTAATACCAATTTGCCGGTGTAGCTCAGTTGGTTAGAGCAGCTGATTTGTAATCAGCAGGTCGGGGGTTCGAGCCCCTCCATCGGCTCAATGAATCAGGTATGAGCACGAGTGTGGTGCTGTAACTCGACCGAAAAACATACGAGCATACCTGAAACGGGCGTGAAATTGAGTTAGACGAAGCGAATAAATAACAGGTTACCGAGTCCAAATGCTTCAAAACGCGGGTTCGATTCCCGCCACGTCCACTATGGAAATAAATAAATATGTAACAACGGAGTTAGGTAAGCTTGATGGAAGTATCGTAGCAACGCCTAAAAACAGAGAACAATTAGAGAACTTTGCCGACGGATGCGGTCAAGGCTCACTAATACTAATGCAAATGGCAATGCAGTATGGCTATAAATTAGCGTTAGAAAATTTACAAACTAAATACGAAAACAAATCGATAATATAATAAACTAAACAATGAGTAAAAGACTGACAATTTACGAAAGGCTAAAGCCTGAAATTAAAGAGGCGTTACATTCGCCTAAAAATGACAAATACAAAGCTTCTATTGACTCTATAGTTGAAGCGTTTTCTAGCACTACATTTTATAGTGACCTAAAAATTAGCGACATTAGCTCATTATATACATTTACCGATCTTGATCTATTTAGAGTCACGGCTTATGATTTTAAATACGGCGACAACATTTTAATATCTAACGACTATGAGTAAAATACTAACCGATGAACTAATTGAAAATAGGTTACGTAAAATTAACGTATTGCCTAACGAAGATTTAGACCATGAATACAAGCTGAAAAAAATTCAAAACCATTTTGACTTTACAATAACAGCTAATTGGTCTAATAATCCAGATATTATGTTCTATACCGAAACAACAGCTGATGGGTATGAGGTGTGGATTGCTACCGATGACGATCAAAGACCCTCTGTTAATGAGGACATATACTACTATGAAAGCGATTGGCTTGAAAAAATGCAAGACGCCATGATAGACGGTAACGAAATATATTTTCAAGAATTAGACGACGATAACTACGAGTTTAAGGATATTGTTGATAACGTATATGACGAATACTATAATGATAAAAAACAAGAAGTTGAAAACGAATTAATTGAAGAAGGTTATGAATACGAAACAGTTGGTGCCTAAATGGTTTCAAGGCGTAATATACGACAAAGGCGAAACCGTAACAAATCCGTTTAGTGGCGAAGAATATACATTAAACGGTGTTGAATTGTCTATGTACGATTTTATTATGGGTAGCCAATATGTAATGGAAGTTGCACCTAAAACAGTAACACAAAAACAAATAAATGAATTTCACAAAGCACTACGTTGGTTTCAGAAAAACAACATTGAAGCCTATATGGTATTGCTAGATTAATACTAAAATTATGCCAAATATGAGTTATTGCCGCTTCGAGAATACGGCAAAAGACATGCAAGACTGCATATACGCTATCGAAGAGCGTAATGTATACGACTTCGGCTCCGACGAGTTACGCGGTTTCAAACTATTTTATGAACTAGCACAAGAGATTGTGGATATGGAAGATGATATTGAAAGAATAATTGAATACTATGAATCTTCTGACTCAGAATAGTAAATTAAAAAAGACCAGTAAAGAATTAGGGCTTAGGGTATTTAATTTCGGTATACCAGCATATAAAAGTGCAAGCGGTAAACTGACGTGCCCCATGGCGGATACTTGTGTAAAGTTCTGCTATGCCAAGAAGGGAGCCTACATATGGAGTAATGTAAAACCGGCGTTTGAAAAACGTTACGAACTAACCAAGACCGACGATTTCGTTGATGCAATGAACGCAGAGATAAAGCGTAAGAAACCCGATTACGTGCGTGTCCATGATAGCGGTGATTATTATTCCGGCGCATATCTAAAAAAGTGGATACAAATTGCTATACACAACCCAAGCGTACGGTTTTACAGTTACACCAATATGGTAGATTTAATACTAAAAACCTCATTGCCAGACAATTACGATATTATATTCAGTGATTCAGGCAAGCAAAAACATATGATAAATGAAAGAAAACACAGACATACAAAAATCTTTTCTACTTCTAGCGCTCTTCTATCTGCTGGGTATGTGGATGCTTCTAACATTGATTTGATGGCAACGAAATGGTTTAGTAAAAACCATAAGGTGGGATTAGTATTCCATTAAAATTTACAAAGTTAATACGAAGTATAATCGATAATAAATTAAAACTATGAGTAATATAATTGAAAAAGTCCTAGTGGACTCTGAGTGCATTCACGATGCACAGTACAACAATGTGACTAAACGTTTAAGATTGTTCTATAAAAACGGTGGTATTTATAACTATGAAAATGTTCCATCTTTTTATTGGCATGGATTATTTAACGCTACATCTAAAGGTAAATTTATTAACCGCTACATTATTGGTAAATGGCGATATAATAAAGTGGGTTAATGAATCATGAAGAATTAGATTATCTAGCAGAACGGATTGCTGATCTTGTAATGGAAGGCTTAATTAAAAAGCAAAAAGAGTGGGATCAGCAATTCACTCATGATGTAGAAAAAATGTTTGGCGCAGGTTATGTAGTAGCGCCAGACGAAGAGCAATTATTATTAGCTGAATTAGCTAGACTTATGACGCTATTGTCGCAGTATGAGGAAAAACAAGAATACGAAAAGTGCTCTATAGTACAAAATAAAATAAGAATATTACAAAACAAATTAAGTAAATTATGATACAACCAATGCTCGCATACAAAGTAGGCAATAAAGAAGTCGACTGGTCCGAGAAGGTCTTTATGCAACCAAAGCTAGATGGCGTACGCTGTGTAATATCAAAAGACGGCGCTTATTCGCGCACAGGTAAAGAGTGGCTAAATATTCACCATATTACAGTTAATCTGGAACCGTTTTTTGAAAAGTACCCAGATGTAATTCTTGACGGCGAATTGTACAACCACGAACTAAAAGATGATTTCGAAAAAATTATCTCACTTGTTCGTAAAACAAAACCTAAAGAAGGCGATCGCGTCGAATCTGCAGGCTACGTACAATTTCACTGCTATGATTACATACCCGGTCCTGCTTTACGTCAAGCAAAATTTTCTAGCCGTATTGTTTGGCTGAAAGCTGAATTACCCGTAAGCTATTGCGTTAAATTTGTTGACACATACGAGGTTAATAAATACGAAGAGGCTTTGAATTTGCACACTGATGGGTTTTTAGCAAACGGTTACGAAGGCTCTATACTTCGTCTTGATCGTCCTTACGAATGCAAACGTTCATATAACCTACAAAAGTTTAAAGACTTTCACGACACCGAGGCTACTATTATTGGCTACGTAGCGGGCAAAGGTAAATTCACTGGTTTAATCGGTAAGTTTCTTATGCAAGATGACGATGGCGTTAAATTTGGTTGCCCTATCGGTAAAGGCTATGACTTTGCAGATCGTCGTAAAATACTTGAAAATGTACACGATTATATCGGCCAGCGTGCTACGTTTACATATTTTGAACGTACAAAAGCTGGCAGCTATCGTCATCCTCTGTATAAAACACTACGTAACTATGAGTAAGCTAATATGGAAACTATACAACGAAAATATGATCAGCGAAGAAGTAGCGACGATATTATTAAACAAACACTATGAATAATACTATATCACAAAAGTATATAAAAGATTATATAACTGAAAACTATGGTGAAGTACGGCATGACTTAAAACGTATGGCTGAAGCTTGCAGGGTTGTAGCAAATATATATGGGTATACACCTAAACAAATCTTTCATTTCATGATTGAGCAAGAGCCTTTAACAGGTACGCATAGCTATGGTTTTAACACCAGATATGGCCGCGAAATACGTGAAGAATTTGAGGTGCAATACCACGAAATATACAAAGAAATATGAAAATAACAGTAGAACATTACGACGAAAAAGCAAGTATTGAAACCGATCATGACGACGTTACTTTTGATGAGTTCATGGAGCTTGTAAGAAAAGTTGCGCACGGCGTTGGTTATCATTCAGAATTAATAGAAGAATGGTTTAATTATGAGGCTTAAAACAGGAACATACGCAGGACAATACCCTTTAGGTATAAGCTATGTATACTTTAATAAAATGTACAGAGCGATTGTACTTGATTTAATATTCTTTTATATTGAATTAGTAATTAAAGACTATCCTGAAGAATTTAATCCAGACGGAAGAATATGAACATATTTTATTTACACCCGGACCCGGCTAAAGCAGCTAGTTTCTTTTATGACAAGCACAAAGTAAAAATGATACTAGAGTCCGCGCAAATGTTATGCACTGCTCACCACGTGTATAGCAACGGACACAATGTGCCATACAAAAAAGCACACCTTAATCATCCAAGTACTGTATGGGTACGTGAGAGTACACAGCATTACAATTGGCTATACGACCACATGCTTGCATTAGGCAAAGAGTATACAGCTAGATACAATAAGCATCACCTTAGTATTGCTAAGTGTCGTGAAGCTTTAATGTATCCGCCGATTGGTATGCCCGACAATGGATTTGTTGAGCCACCACAATGTATGCCAGACGAATACAAAGACACTAGTAGCTTAGCTGCATATTGGAATTATTATGAAAACGAAAAACACACTATAAGAAATAAGAATGAGCAAAAAATTATACGACCACTTTACATCAACGAATTATGCAAACATTAGCAAAAAAGTTAAAGAATTTCAGAAGAAAAAGGCGTCACCTAAATTATCTGCAAAACAGAATATGGACATTAAAGTATGAAATACTTAATGATGCATTGATACTTGAAATTAATGAAAATAAAATAAATTTGTTTCACAAATACCAACGTAGATACAAGCTGATCACATTTATGCGACGTTAGCTTGTATATATATAATAGTAAGAGGCTAATGTCACAGTACGACCGAAATACCAAATACCTAGAACAGCATCGTATTATATACCGCCAAAATCCAATTAACGACAAACCAACAGAAACATTTGATTGGGGATGGTATTACAAAGATGGTACACGCGAATGCTATACACTATTTAATTCACGGGCTAAAATAAACACATATAAGAGCCTTAAATGGCATTTGTATGTATTATGGTATCTTAACCCTCAATTGGATCAAGAAGGCTTTGCAGGGCTTGTTAAATACATTTGTAATAAACGTACAGGCTTTGTAACATTCAATGTGTCTGATCAACTTAGAGAAAGTATGATATACGATGTATCTTTGATGGAGCTAGATACACCTCCTCCTAATAAATTACGTAAAGTTATATTTAAAGACTTTACCGGGCTGGACATGAGACAAAAGCTAACTATAGTAGGTAAACTTGTTGGAAGATCTAAAATATCTGAAAGCGAAATATACGATGCAATGCTACTTATAAATGATAGCAATATAAAAATTACCGCGGCTCGCTTAGCCGATGCATTAGGCTGCTCAACAAGAACTATATACAGAAATATGAGTAACGAACTTAAGAAAGAAAAAGAATTACTTAATCAACAACTATGAAAAAGTACAATGTACAAAACTATATAAGGTATAAGGAAGACCTTAAACGGTCTATGCCTCCTGGAAAGTTTTATGATGAGTATACTCGTGATGAACTAATTATAAAGTTTATGCCTCTTGTAGAGAATTTAGCACGTAAGTTCGCTACATCAGAACAAGCTTCTGGAATATTAAGCATAAATGATCTAATACAAGAAGGTAATAAAGGATTAATACTAGCAGTTGATAAGCTTGAATGGGAAAAGCTTACTGATTCTGATGATATTGAAAAAACTTTAAAATCATTTTTTAGTAAACGCATTAAAGGAGCAATAAGACGTGCGATAGATATTAATCGCGGCGATATACGTATACCAGAGCACAAGCTTAATGAGATACGCAAAAGTCCAAAAGATGAAAAAATTGTTACAATGTTTTTCAACTCTATATTTTCATCAATTGATGCTAATTATGAGCAAACAGACGACAATCCATTATATCAAATACCAGACGAGAGTGAGCCATATAACATAACATTACTTAATACTTATTTATTAAGTTTAATGAAACAACACCTAAATGAGCAGCAATATCACGTCTTAAGACTTAGCTTTGGCTTAGATACAGATAAAATGTCAGCAAATGAAATAGCAAGCTTTTTGGGTATTAATGTTAACACGGCAAATGTAAGAGTTTCACAAATAAAGAAGGAAGCAATTGATACTCTTATCGCTAACACTGACGCTAATCAAGTGATTGATTATCTATAAGTTAGGTATTTAAAAAACAAAAATTATGTGTAATTATATAATAGTAAACCAAGCATAAACCATATGACCTTAAATGACAAACTGGCAACGATCCAGACAAAGTTTAAATCGAAAAAAAGTAGGTTTAACTCATTCGGCAAATACTACTTCCGATCAGCCGAAGACATTCTCGAAGCAACAAAACCCTTTCTATTAGAGTTAGGAGTAACAGTAACCATTAAAGAAAAGTTGATTAAAGATTATTTTGGTGATAAGGCAAACTTTCCGCCTATGCTAAAATCTATCGCTACAATTTCTGATGGCGAAAATGCTATACACGCTACAGCTATTGTTGGTGTCGACCTTAATCAAAAAGGTATGCAAACACCTCAGCAATTTGGTAGCGCGTCGAGTTATGGGAAGAAATATGCATTAGGTAATTTATTCCTAATAGATGACACTCAAGATAGTGACGCTATGAATGACCATGGCAAGAGTGCAACTGCTACGCTAACATCGACAAAAGATCCTGCATTTGCTAAAGCGAAGGATTACGTTAAAGCAGGCGGAAAACTTGAAGCTATCAAAAAGAAGTATAAATTAAGTGCTGAAGTTGAAAAAGCACTAACAACACTCTAGATGAAAAAAGAAGAGGCTATTGCGAAGTTAAGAGATGATGAACATTACTATGGCAAGTTTGGTAAACAATATTTGTCAAATAGTGATATATCAACTCTATTAACAAATCCTTTAGCGCTCGGTGAACCATCAAAGCCGTCAGCAGCGTTTTTAGTTGGCGGCTACTTTCACACTGCAATACTCGAGCCAGATAAACTGAAAAAGTATAAAGTGATTGAAAGTTCTACGCGGAATACCAAAGCGTATAAAGAGATTTCAGGCGGTGAGCTTTGTCTTCTACAGCACGAGGTAGATCAGATTGAATTAATGACAGACAAAATAATGGAAAATGATGTTTGTCGTGGTTTAATCCGTAACCAAACTATAGAATACGAAAAGCCTGGAATTACAGAGTTAGAAGGATTGCAATGGAAAGGCAAGGCGGATATTGTTAATCACGAAGAAGGTTTGATCATTGATTTAAAAACCACAAGTGATATAACAAAATTTCGTAGCTCAGCATGGCGATACAATTACGACTCACAAGCTTACATTTATAGTAAATTATTTGGTTATGAAATGTTGTTTATAGTTATAGACAAAACTACGCACCAAATAGGAATATTTGATTGCTCGCCTGAGTTTTACGAAAGAGGAGCAGACAAAGTTCAACAAGCGGCGGAACAATACAAATTGTTTTACCAAAACCCGGATTTCGATCCAAGTAATTATTTTATTAACAAGACGTTATAGTAATATTTTTACTATTCTTAAGCAACTGATAATAAATAATTTATAAAATAAATGTTTACATATAATGTAAGTTCCACTGTAAACGTGTAATAATATAAATATAACCAAATGGAAATAGATATGAACATAACAAGTTGGTCTGATGAAGAACTAGAGTTGTTGTGTAAACCTGAAAATCATAAGATTACTTTTGATGGCTATGAGTTTTGGTGGTATCATAAAATACACGGAAACAAGTGGGATTTACATTACATAAACGGTTTTGAGGACTGGAAAAAACCTTATAGCTGGCTACAAAGCTGGTTATATAATTGGTCAAAAGAATTAACTGAACGCAGAGTCAAGGCAGCTTCGTCTTATTTTTATGAGATGAAAAAAAATCTTGAAGCTACAAAACAAGTTATGGATATTAGTAATAATCCAAAGCTTAAAACAAAAGTTAAAATTAAAATGATCCAAGAACTTTTACCAAATGAATCAATAACCTATATAGCCAAGGTGCTTAACTTAAGTAGACAAGCTATTCACAGACATTTATAATTATGACTAAAGAAGAAAGAATAAAAGAATACGAAAGTAGACCAGAGACAAAAGCAAGACGAGTAAGATATAGAAAGTCAAGGCAAACTGGAGGATGGTTTGTATATTATATACCAAGTATACATTATTGCGGTATAACAAAAGATCTATATGCAAGAGAGTCTTACCATAGAACTCAATCAAATATTGATACAGAAGGACTAACAGTATTATTCCATTCTTTAGATGCAGCAGAAGCTCATTACCATGAAGCTATGTTTCAATCAGTGTTAGGAATAGGAGGACTAAACGTAAAATTAAATTAACAAAACCCTTTAAAAAATGGCAAGAACCAGAAAACCACAAATGAGAGTATGTACAGTTACAGGAATTGAAACAAGTGTAGATAACTTTTACACTAATCAAAACCATGTAAAAGCCGTAGATAATCTAAGGCGTACTACTGGAGCAACTAAAGATCAGTTGCAAAGAATGTTTAATCAATTAAATGCTTACGTATAATGGCAAGTATAATTAAAGCAAGTCTCAATTTGTCTGAGATACCAAAAGACAAAGTTATTGTTGGTAAGAAAGGTAAATACTTACCGATTACAATTACCTTAAATGACGAAGTTGATCAATTTGGTAATCAAGGACCTATCATAGTTGAGCAAACAAAAGAAGAACGTGAAGCTAAACAAGGTAAAACTTATTTAGGTAATGTTAAGGTAGTATGGACAAACGGGGAGAATGTAGCAGCTGCGCCTCGAGATGGTGGGCCTGCG
>Ga0208880_1000026_pt1 | contig 27672 bp, 52 predicted proteins | sample Knorr_S23_td_Sur_FD_185606 | JGI IMG/M metagenome (GOLD analysis project Ga0208880, IMG submission 185606) | Marine microbial communities from Southern Atlantic Ocean transect - Knorr_S23_td_SurfaceB_ad_5m_LV_B (SPAdes) (version 2) | ecosystem: Environmental > Aquatic > Marine > Oceanic | place...
AGTCAAGTTTACATTGTGATTACTCATTTTATTTAGATTAATTTAGAAAATACTCGGTTAATTGTTGAACTTGGGCGGTTCTGCGCAAAGCGTACCATTTCCTTTTGTCCTTCCTTTTGATTGGGCGCATGGTTGATTGGCTCAACTGCTGGTTCAGCAGATAGCTTTTCGATTTGCGCACTCAATTCAGCTTTTTCAGCTTCATAAGATTCTTTTTCTTTCGCCATATCTCCTTTTGCAGATTCAATCAAATCCATAAGTTCAGAGATTTTAGCGTCAAATTCTTCACGAGAAATGTACTTATCATCTTCCATTTCTTCGACCTCAGCTTCTTCTTCTACCTCGTCTTGTGTTTCTTCGATAGAATCTTCAGCAAGTTCAGTAGTTTCTTCAACTACTTCTTCTACTTCTTCAGACAACTCAACTTCTTCCTTGACCTCAACTTCGGCAGACACTTCTTCAGCAACAACATCTACGTTATCTACCTCTTGTGCCTCGTCAGAATTAATCATAGAAAGTTTTTGCATAATGTCTTTCAGAATGTCAGTTGCTTTACCTTCCATAATAATAGTTTAACTTTAAAGTATATAATAATAATAAATAAAAATATTCTTGTTAGATTTTTCCTATTCCTTGCGCCCTTAAAGTGCCATCACAGCACTTTCTTGAGTATTTTTTGCCGTCTTTACACAGACATCCTCTTTTTGAGTTTCGTGGCGATGTTCTGCTTGGTGTTTCAAATGCTTTCTTCATAATATTACTTTAATTCGCCTAACTCACGCAATTTGCCTCTACTCCAAGCCAAACCTGCTTTACCACCCCATAGAAGATACGATATAGTACCACAAGCCTTAGAATCATTAGGGTCATAGTATGTTTCTGCTCTTGACAAGTATGAATACATCCTCTTAATCGTGGACAAGCTGAGTTTTTCACCTCTACTGAGCTGCTGTGCTCTTATTTTCCCTACGGAGGTGGCGCACTTGTTATTTACACTCCTATTCAACTCAATACCGAGTTTAGCGTTGTTCCTAACAGCCTTTGGATAATCAGAATATGTTGCTAATTCGTACTTGTCGCCTAAAATTATGTTTGCTATCTCTAAAAGTATCTGTTTAGCTTCACTTTCTTCTTCAAGTTCCTCGATTTTAGACATAGCAACCTTATCCGTAAAGTAACCTTCTATTGAGAATCCTTTCACTTTGCCTGATTTTACATAATCTTCCCAGACCTCATCGTTGTTTACCTTCATAGATACCATCCAAGTACCAAGAGGCATGTTTAAACCGTATTTACGGCTCTTGTCGTGCGTTTCATCCTCTACAATCCACGATTCTACCACAGACAAGCCGTGAAGCTCTGCCTGATGCTCTAAAGTGCTTCTATTTTGATTTCCTTGCATCAAAAACAGCTCAGCAGCCTTTCTTACGGTATCTTCAGAGAAATATATGTAGTATTCATCCTCGCCATTACGTCTGTAAATATTCTTGTTGGGTATAAGTGCTGCACCCATGAGAATCTTCTTCTCTTTATCTACTTCTGCGAGTTGTACTTGTTTTTCTTCTGACAGGGCGATAAAATTTTCTTCTATCGCTGGGTTCTCTACGATTGATATGGCATCTATGCCAGACAACAATCCTTCTTCATCTATAAAAAGCTCTATAATCTTCATAGTATTAAATTAACCGAATGATGCGGTATTTGTTATGTTTCTATCGAGTTCTTGTTGTGTTGAAATGTCTTTTCCAACTACAAATGCTCTTACTGGCTGTGCCTCAGCACCAGCTATTGTTTGCGCCAACTGAGATTGACCAGATGCACCTACTACATTAAAATCAGGCGCTTCGATTGATACTCCTGTTCCCCCTCCGCCACCTGCTTCAGTAGCTGCGGTTTTTGCTTTTTTTACAGCATTTATTACGTTACCTATGATAGAGGCTGCCGTTAATGCGTATGCCGCTATTGCAAGTGGGTTTCCAGTTTTAGCCACAGACGCACCACCAGCAGCAACATCCTTTTTAGCCACCGCAAGGTCAAGTGTAGCCTCTGTTATTTCGTTAGACGCTTTTGATTTAAGAACACCTATATCTAATAGCAACTCTTTTGCTGCTAAAACCTGCTTCATTATAAGGGCAGCTTTAGCTATGGCTGTTTCCTTATCAAATGCAGACGCAACCGCATCCAAAGAGGCTTCAAAATGCCTCTCATTTTCCATCTCTATCTCTCTATTGTAAAATGCAATTACAGCAGCTCTCGCTTTTGCTTTTTCATCCTCACTCGCTATTGATTGGTCAATGCTTTTTAGGTAAAAATCTCTCTCTAAAGATAATAGTGTTTGGTTTCTTAACAGCTCATCTTCTATTAGTTCAGTAGTAAATTCTTTCGTCAGGTTTCTCATTTGTTCTTGAGCATTGGAAAAGTCCTTAAAACTGATGGCGCTTAACTTACCAATACTTTTATCAAACTCACCTACTGCATTTTCAGCATTGAACAACTCAACAATAAGTTTATTCAATTCGTCTATCAATGGCTGTATATTTTTATTGTACTCCTCTGTTATTTCAGCAGCTTCTTTAGTTGTTTTGTTTTGCCTACTTTGTACAGCTTCAGCGCTATTTACATCTTGCCTGTATTTTTTTATTAAAGAAGAACCTGCGTCTATGGCTGAGTTAAAAATAAGACCCACGCCAGTTGAAGATATAACTGATTTAGCGTATCTTGATATTGTTCCTATATTTTCTTGAAGCGATTGTGTTTTTCTATCAACAAAATCAGTCGCTTTAGATAGTGTAGAGTTTTGCGATTTCTCAAGGTCATTTAACTGTTTTTGTTTCTTGACCGTTAAATCTTGTATTTGATTTCTTACCGCATTTATTTGAGCCTCTATTGTTATTATTTTTATCTTTTCTTTTATCAAGTCATTAGAGCGCTTTGTCAGTTTATTATTTTCGTCAAGTTTTAGGTTATTAAGACCAGTTTCCTTTTTTACCTTAATCAACAGCTTTTCCTTTTGGGCGAGAGATAGGTTATTTGAATTTAACAATTCTTGGTATCTCGACAACACTAAAACTTGTGTTTTTATAGAAGCCGTTGCCTTAGCCACCGCCTCAGCTAATGCATTTGCTGAATCCTTGCTCTCATTCAAGTTTTTTATTATTCTCGGTAAGAATGTTATTAAAAGTTGTATTCCTATAAGTAGTAGGTTACTGAATTTAAGTAGGCTTTTTATGGAGTTTGCATAACCACCAGTTGCATCTTTAGAAGCTCTAAATAAGTTTATGAGTTGAGATAAGTTATTCGCTATTGCCGTAAAACCAAAACTAACATCAGATGCAAGTCTGCTGGTTTCCATCAATATCGCATTATTTAACCCAGAGTCAGTCCTATTTTGCTTTATCTTCTTGTTCGCTTTATCGACACTTGAACCCATTTTTGTTACAGACCCAGATACTTGGTCAATAACACGTTTTGTTTGAGAGCTACCAGCTTGAAGTTGCTGGTTGTCCAATAATACCTGTATAATTATTTTACTTTCTGCCATTTCTGTATGCTTTAGATTCTTTTACTCTTTTTACTTGTTCCACTACATCACTCCAGTTGCTGCACCCCTCATACAATCCTTTGGCGACATCTACATTATGAGATACACCATACCAATCAGATAGTTGCAATAAGTCTATTAAATTCTTTATCATAATACGTTTAATAATTCAAGTTTAGATTCGCCTGTTTTTAGATTGGTGTTTATTGAATTTATAGTAAACACCTTGTCGCCTATCTGAAATCTATCATTCAGCTTATAGTTTAGTAATATGCTGTTTGGTAAATGTGCTGTCAGCTTAAATATACGCTTCTTTGGATTGAAGGCGTCTGTAATATATGTTTCATAGAACACCTTAAACAATGAATTTGTGCTTTGACCAAAATTTGTTCTTGAATATTCGTCAATCTCAATGTCAAAATTAAGGCTAAAATTAGGAACACGAAATATTTCATAATCATCTCCGCTAACAAATATATCATCTGCAAGTTCAAGTTCTGTAAGACTTATCCCTGAAACAATAGTTGTTTGTGTATTGTCTGTTGTGTTATATACAATATCACCAACATAAACACCAAAAAACGCAAACGGATTAGTTGTGTCTATTAAACGAAATGCAGATGTAGCACTCGCTGTTCCTGATTTAACAACATCGTTACTAACTACTTCATTGGAATTAGATGGCATCCAGTAAGAAGTTAAATCTGTATGTGTTGAACCTTCAAGCCAACTCAAAGGAGTTGAAGAAAGATTTGTCCTTCTGATACCGTAAAATAATATTGGCGCAGTAAGAACAGAATCGTAATCACCTGTTGGGGGGGTTGCAGTAGATTCAGGTTTAAAGTTATCACCTGCTGAATAACCCCATTGATATTCAGTTAAATCTCCTGTATCTTCATCTTCTAACCTCTCAAACTTAAGATGCTCAAAGGGAAGTTCCACTTTATATGGTTTGCCTCTATCTACTTCTTTAGGCGCATATTCAGAATCGCCAAATATATCATTGAACGCTTCTTTGTGCTGAAGCATTAAAAGCGTCTTTGGGTCTTTGTACTTAAACTCTATCTCGCTAAATGGTATTGTAGCATCAATATCCGTTTCAGATGAATCTACATATTTGGTTATGTCAAATATCTGAGGGTTGTCATCATAGAAATCATCAAGGGGTAAAACTCTTATCTTACCGAAGTCAGCGTCAGATTCATCATCTACATAATATGCTGTAAGATTAAACATCTTAAACAAACCAGTCATAAAGTCGTAAACCTTAATATCGGGTACTCTTTCTGTCGGTACAATACTAACTACGGGAGATATTGATGATGGTGTATATACCCCAGTATATGTTGTCTGTATTATACCACCTCTAATTCTCTTTATCCTTTCTATAATTTCGATTGAAGCTGTAGCTGTAAATGCGGTATTAGCAACTACAATCCATTGAAGGGAATAAGTCCTTTGCTTTCTTCCAGTTAGGTCTAATCTTAATGTTTGACTTCCGTTTAAACCAGAAAACTCACTAAGAACTTCATCGTTGTTATTTTTATCAATGATTTTAACGGTATAATCCAAAGACGATGTTGTTGTTATGGATAAATTAAATGTAAAATCATTATAGTTTGGAAAGAAGTAAGAATAATACTGAGTACAGTTTAAATTGCTATTGGTTAAATTTCCTGAATCGCTGAAATAAACGGTATCATTAGGTACAAAACTACTAAGTCCTGTTCCTGATGAATATGTGAATGAGTTTAATATATTTTCAGCATCATTATCCGTAGCGCCTATACCACCTTTTTCACGGCTGAGCCACATATATAGTCCATCGAGGACATTTTCAGAAGATGAGTAAAAGAAATCATCTGTAAATTCTATTCCGTATTTATCTTCTATTGCATCTATTACGGATTCTAACTTAACAGCAGGTTTTAAGTCTGTGTAATCTACACCCCTATATGGACTTCCTGCATTATAAGCAATATTCCCTGACAAAGTATTTGAATCGTTATTACTTGAATTGTAAAACAATCTCTTTGTTGGAGTTATAAGGGGGTATATAATTGCATCTATTTCTGATAATGTATCAAATGTTGATAGTCCTAATCTGAAGCCTTCTTTAACTTTGCTGTTATTCCATTCGTGAGTGAAGTTGTTAAGCCATTCTAAAGACTCTAATTTATCATCGCCAAACAAGTCTTTTAGGTTTACTGTATTTCCATAGAATGTAATATTATAGGCGTAAGGCTTATTATCCTTCATTTTAACGCCATTTAAAACTATTTTACCTCTACGGAATGGAGTGTAGTTTATTTCAATTATAGCATCTTTTTTGGTTCTTGCATCAAATACCCCCACTTCTTGAGTACCCGATGTTTGACCCTCTATAAAGTAATTATAGAAGTGGGCGAATATCTTATTGTTTGTTTTAGATGCAGGTAAAGTGAATGATTGAGAATAGTCTGTAAACACCTTAGAAATATCTCGTATGTCTTGTATCTTAGATGTTACGGATATTGTTTCATCGTCAAACAAATCTACCTTTTGGTAATCACCATAAGTGTCCTTTATGTATAGAATAACTTTATTCATTATCGAATATTGTTTATCTTGTCAAATGCCATATCAAATTCAATGGTATAGTTTGCCAACTTATCATTTAAACTTGTCTTATATGTAATAGATTTAGTTCTTGGCGATATTGGTAAAACGAGTTCTTCATCTGTTAGCTTGGTCATCCAAACCTGTTCAGACAGCATCAACTCCTCCATAACAGCGTTGTGGTCGTCATTCAAGTAACCTGTATTCATTGTTATCCTGTCGCTTCCGTTTACTTGGAAGGACTGCTTTTGGTGTTGATATGTATTGTATGATAAAGTGCCTTCGTTAAATGTAGAACGCTTATAGCTTTCTCCACGAACATCTGTGGTTTCTGTTGACTTAAGTCTGAACCAAAGGTCTTGTAGTGCGCCACATTTGTTTACAAAGGTTACTTTGATTGGAGTATATATTGAACAGTCAGCGGTTTTTATCTTTATGATGTCTGTTTTTGTGTCGTCTGTTGATGTAACACTTCCTGCGCCTGTAAAATCTGTTCCTAAATCATAGGTAACCCAAACCTCATCAACAAGACCGACATCAATATTTTCCAAGAAATCACTAAGACATCCTGACACTTCTAAAGTGCCGCCATCAGCTAAAACTCTTTCCTGATATGTATCTGTATCATCAGAGCCACTTACGGTAACATAATCTATTCTGTCATCTGTGTTTGCTGGAACTCCTGTTAAGATTCTTATAGTACGTTTTAAAGCACCTTTATAATAAAAAGATACACTACGAGTATTAGGTGCATATACAGGTATTCTTACGTTTGAATCGTTTATCCTGAATATCGTCCTGTTTGACATTAGCGCACCTATATTACCCAATGGACTATCTGCGGATTGCGCACCATCTTCAAAATATGTATATCCATCAAGTGCAATATAATTAACAGGCGTAGGGGTTTCAGACCCACTTGTTTTTGTTAATGTCAGCGTTGGTCTTACCCATACACATTGACTATCATATTGTCCATTAAACTCAATATCCAAATAATCTCTTACAAGCTCACTAATCTCAAAAACAACATAGTTGTTAGAGCCAATAGGTGCTTTAGATATGGTATATCTCAATTCGCTTGATGTAGGAGGGTCTAATCTATCTCCTGTATATATATACAGTTCCATTTGCGCTATTTCCAGCGTACCACTTGCGGGTTCTGCTTTAATGTAAAACGGACTCCTTACGTTTATTCTTGTTGACATATTATTTTGTTTCTATCGTGTATTCGTTTCCTTTTTTAGTATATCCCATCTCTAATAGCATTTCGTGTACAAGAACTTTAGCATCTTCAACTACTGGTTCGGTTATTCCTTCAAGTAGTGCTTTGTAGCGATTTTCGTACAAACCTTGTAGGAAATTTAACGGCTTACCTCTGTTTAATCCCTTATCATCTATACTTCGCCCAATAACAAATGCGAGGCTTCTAATCTGCTTTTCTTTAGTAGCACCCTTTATCTTTGATGATTCTATTGTTACTGGCTTTCTCTTTATCCAGTTTACAAGTGCATCAATGTTAGGGAAGTGCTTTCCAGTTCCCTCATCAAGCGATTCAATGTAGCTGTTCGCTAATAGTTGTGCGTCTAATGATTCTCCTTTTTCATCAATCTTAACCATTAGGCTGTTTGCTAAATCACCTGTTGCGTCTAACTTATATGCGCCACCAAATGCTCTGTTTATAGCTTCTTCTTTTATAAATCTTCTATACAAGTCGAGTGTGTCGTTCTGCATAAACGATGTAATGTATGCTTTTGTATTTTTTAGTTTAATGTTCATTATCTACAAGCATCCCCTGTTGCGTTAATCAAGCTCATATCATCATTGGCGACTTGAAGCGTTAAGTCAAGACTCCAGCCAGTAAGTAGGTTCTCGAATCTATCTTCAAACAAGTTGGCGCTAACATCCGATACAACTTGATACTTATCTCTGAATAGTTCGCCTCTGCGCAAAGAAGCCTGTAATCCATTGATTACTGTCAGTTGGGTATTCAATATGTCGTGCTTGTTGTCTAATCCTCTGTACGGAATAGTTGCTGTGGCGAGTTTGTCATCTTTATTCTCATCTACTAAATCCATACAAATCACTTGTAGGTTGAACTGCATCACGTAATCGGTGAACGACACACTCTGAATATTAACGTGCGCCAAAGGAAATATAGTTTGCTTAGATAAGTCCACTTGGAATATATCGCCAAAGGTAACTGTATTGACAGATGGGCTACCATTCAAATACGTGTATAGTTTATCTACTAAGTCGTAATACTCTCTCATAAGTTTCTATTGTGTGCGTTCTTTATTAGTTGTGCTTCCAATTCGTTCTTCTCTTTTTCAAATGTTAGGTAGTTGAGGCATTGGAATAATTCTGTTTGCGTAACGGCATCGAATCTAAGGACATCCCCTTGAGCAAGTCCATATATTGATTGATACCATCCCCACTTTGCGCCAAAGTTTGCTTGAGCAGATAAGTCTGTTCTTCCGTCAGACTGCTTTGTATAAAGTTCGGGATAGCTTTCAACAACTCCATCCCTAAATCGTAAAAAAAAACCATTGAACTCATTACCACATCAAGTGGCATTTCTCTCATTAGTTCAGACACCTCATCGCTTGGTTCGTATGGCGCAATAGTATATCTTTCCTTGCTTCTAAAGTTTACAGGGCGATAAAGCACAGCCATCGCTTTGTGCATTGTTTCCCAATCGGAAATGTTATCCTCAGCGTCTATATATTCGCCAAGAGAAATACGTTCAAGATTCGGTATGAATCCCATATCGACATCAAGTAGTTTAAAGTGGCGAATAAGCTCAGGCTTTTCCTCAAACGCTTTGGCAAGGATATGCAATACCTTTTCTACTTCGCTTACTGGAATACGCATTACATCCTTTAGTTCTATGTTACAGAATATCTCAATAAGTTTCATATTGAGAAAGTCAGTTGCGCTCTCATCATCTTTGTTCTGCTCAACAAGTTTCATATACCTCTGATACTGTCCAAGCGTAATGTCGCCAAGAGTAGTAGGTACTGATAATTCTAATTGTGCTTTCTTACCCATATTAAATTAACATTGAATTTAGTTATTGTTTGTCCAACTGCCTTAGTGGCGGTATATATTATAATAGTTATACTATGTATCACTAAGTGTATCATGTTACACTAAGTGTATTACGTTACACTAAGTGTACCATAAATATATAAAATACACTAAGTGTATTATACACTAAGTGTATTATGTTACACTAAGTGTATCATACACCCTTATTGTTTTTATCGTAGTAGTGGCGATATATTTCCCATATTTTAGCCGACCATTCTTCTTTAGAATACGTCTGAGGCGAAATAAGCGTTTCTAAGCCACTTTCTACGACTATCTGGTATCTACCTCCACTCGGCACTGGATATGCTCTTATATCGTTTCTAATGCACCAAGAGAAGGCTTTTAGGGATTGCTCGTGATTGTTCAAATCTTCAGTTACTCTTTTTTTTCTTATCGCCATAAGACAAAGATACGAAATACCTATTGAATTTACAAGGGTATTGAATTCATATTGGCAGATGGGAATTGAGGTATGAATAGAGTTTGGGTATAACACACCGTGCGTACTTTCCTACGGCAGAGTTAAGAATATTCCTACAAAATACACGCAAACTTGCATAATTTAATAGAGGTGATGCAATTTAAGGCTATTTTAAGCCCCTCTAATGGCTTCAAATGGCGTGGGTGGTATGTAGGTATTAAATTGAGAAGATAATGCGTTAGAAAGGAGAAAAACACCCTTATTTAACAAATTATACCCCATATCCAAACGCATAACAAACTGACAATAAACACTATAATTTATATTATGTAAAATAGTACACCCATAAAAAAAGCCCCAATTAAGGGGCTAAACAATAATTAAAGTTTAATTTAATTACCAGTCATAAGGGTAATTTGTTTGGCTTTTGTATCCGTGTTTTGTTTCAAGATATTGTTGCCTTTGTTTCTGTTTACGCTGTTCACGTTTCCAATTTAACAGGTATTCAAATTGTATTTTATTTGCCATGATTATAAGTTTTGTTTAATTAGTTTTTTGAAGTCTTTACGTGCCTCATTTAGCGTATAGAAAAAATAGGTTTCTTTTATAGGCTCTTTTGTTTCATTACATTTGAGCGTATAGCTTCCGTTGTTGTTGTATTCTATCGAATACATTTTACCTTTGTATATTGATATTGTCATGATATTAATTTAAGTCAGTTAAAATATATTCTTTGCTTTTTATCTTTGCACGAGTTTCCTTAATACCCTCGTTTAAAAAGTCATTACGGTGCTTACCTGTTGTTTTTGAATATTCCCAAAAACGTGCATCGAGTTGTACCTTGCCTTTGTTCGGCATAAATGCAATTATGCTTTTATAACTTTGCAAATATGTACCTTTACTTGTGTAAATGTGGAAGCAGTTGTTCCCTTGTGGCTGTATTGAAATTTCCATGTTTTTGTATTTAATATGCGTTAATTGTATTGTAATTATTTGTTAAAAAGTTTGTACGATAGTCTTTAAATTGTTGCCAAAAGTCATCTACATTAACAAAGTCAATATTTGTCTTTGACATATCAATAGTAAAAAACAAACTTTGTTTCTGTGTGCTACCTATTGTTAAAGTTTTCGTTTCCATGTCAAAACCCCTAAAATTGTAGTAGCGTGGTGTTTCACGTGGCGTTCCTATTGTCATATATAAAATACAGGCTTCGTGCATCTTTTCGTTTAATTGGTTTTTTATTGGTGTTATGTAATCCATGTTATTATGCTTTAAAAATTAAGTGAAATAATATATATAAGGGTAAAAATATACCCATAAATAAAACGCCAACTTTTGACGCCTTATTGATAATTTGTACTATTTTTTCCATGTTTATAAATTTGATATAATTGATATTGCACAAGCTACAATATAACAGGCAACAATACCTGTTATTGAATAAGCTACCAAATCCTCTTTAAATTGTTTTCTATTTTTTTTCATGTTATTATATTTATATTAAACTTTGTTTTTTGTTTTTACTAAATGATATTTCGTACCTCTCTGGTACACATTATCCATTTCTATACGATAGCCAAAGAAGGAAATTTTTGAGAACCCCCCGCCTTCGCCTTCGTGGTAACTACTTTGAATATACTTATTTTCAAAGCCGCTGTAATGATGACCACAATAAGGGGCGGTTTCATAACTCCATTTTTGCCCCTTATCTAAGTCATATAAAAAATTCCATATGTATTTCAATATTCTTTGTTTCATATATAAAAAATTAAATTAAACTTATACCAAAAATGTACACCCTATCGAATGTACTTTTCCTTTAGTTTTATTGGCTTAACTAAAAATTTTTGCTACATTTTCCGTACGCCCTCCGCTTTTGCTTATCTGGTGTACACTGAATGCAAGAGTAGGTTTTTTCCTCCCAACGCTTTAAGTATGATGTTGTTCGCATAGCGTCAAACGATAACAACAGCACAAACATAGAACAAAAAAACACGCCCAATGTTAAGCTAATGTTAAGAAATTGTAAACTTTACGTTAAGAAATTGTAAACAGCTAATGTTTAAAACTTAACACAAAGGAAACAAAAAAAAATGTAGCTTTGCAAATTAGGATACAAGTACCCAAAAAATAGGGTATTCTGTACAGCCAAACTTGTGTGAATACCTTATTGAATTGACACGCCTATTGAATTGACAGGCGTATTAAATTCATAGGGCTATTAAATTCACAGGGGTATTAAATTCATACCCCTATTAAATTTACACCTATTAAATTTATTTCGACAACAAAAGTAAAACGCAAAGAAACAAAACTCCGATTGGTAAAAATATTATTGCTTCCATGTTATTGAATTTATAATTTACTCGTAATCTATCCCTAAAGTTTCAAATACCCATTCATCATCGAACCACAAAATATCATTGAGCGTTGTTTCTGTCAATCCATTAGGATATAATTCCTCAATAAGATAGTCAAATTCACTTTCCTTTCCGTTCTCAATTATTATTTCTTTTGTGTCTTTTGCCCCTGACCATGCTTCAAAGTCATTGAGCGTAATATATTTTTTTATTTCCATGTTATTAAATTTATATTTCCTTTACAAAAATTCGGTGGCGTTGAATATCCACATTATACTTCTGACAAATTATTTCCAATAATTCGACTTTGTCTTTGGCGTTTAATACTGCATTGGTATTCGCCAAACTTGGTATGTTTACTTTAAACTTTTTCATTTTACTTCGTTTTTAATTGCGTTATCAATTCTGTTTATCATCTCCATAGCTAAGTCTATGTTCCTAAGAAATTCAACGTCTAAAAGCATTTTAAACGCATCTCTACAATCCTCAAGTAATTTTAGTGTTTCGTTATTCATTTTCTACTAATTTATCATTTATTTTTAAATACTCCATATCTTCATAAAACAAGTCCATGTTACATTCGTCTTTCAACGCCTGTATGTCTATTGTGAATTTTTTATTTTCATAAAGCATATCCATAGCCCATTCGCCTAAGTTAATTAACATACTTTGTTTTTCTTGGTCTGAACCACCAAAATACCAATCTAAAAATTGGTTGTCATTATACTTTGTTTCCATATTATTATATTTATTTATTTGCGATAATTACCTGTTTTTATAAAACTCTCTACTTTTTGGTTCATAAAGTACATAAATACTATCTAAATTTCCATATTTTTCTATCAAACCTTTATTATCAAACTCTTTTTTGTTTATTTCGTTTATAAGATTAAAATTTTCGGATATTATTTCTTTTTTTTTGGTAGTATATTGTTCTCTTACTATAAAATGTTCTGCTCTATTTCTATACTTTGTTTCCATATTATTGTGTTTTTATATTAGTGTTCCTTCTTTTGTGAATTCGTATTGATTAGCTTCAATATCCATAATGATACATTCATCGCTATATTGGTATTCTATTTCATCATAACCTCTTGTTTCAAGTTCATCGCAAACATCACAATAAATTTGCTCAAGTTTCAATCGTACATTATTTACAACTTCATTTATATTTTCACAATCAGTATTGATAGAAGAAGTGTAATTTTCAATCCATATATCAATATCAGAAGAAGAAGCGAAGCAATAATAACCATTGTTTCCTGTACATTTAAAATAAGTGTTATCAGCTAATAATTTAGCGGTTTTTTCTTTACCTTTACCCAGCTCATCTAAATATAATTCCTCAAGTTTAGTGTACTCTTGTGCTGAAAAACTTAATCCATCACCCTGACAATATCCTAAACTATATTGTAGTTCAATATCCTCAAAGCCTCTCTCATTCGCATAATGTACGCAATCATCTTTAAAGAAGTCAAGCATAACTTCTGTATCTTCTCTAAAATACTTTATTGCATTTTCTTTTGCCTGTTTACTTAATTCGTGAAACTCATAAACTTCTGTTTCAATTATTCTCATTTTTATATGTTTTAAAATTATGGTACAAACATATACACAATTTTTTTTTCTAATGTTAAGCCAATGTTAAGAAATTATTACTATATTTGTCATGCAATCATTTCATAGAGGTTGTTTAAATTATTTTATAGTTCTACAATAAGATACCCTATTCAATCGAGTAGGGTATTTTTTTTATGCCTATTAAATTCACAAATATGAAACAAACAGATACAGGGGGTGTTAAATTCACAGGAAACTATTTTGATGAAGCCATTGAACATATTGAAGAAACAAGCGATGAGGGTATTGAATTGCGAAGCAATCAAGAGGGTATTGAATTCACAGATACCCCTATTAAATTCACAAGAAAGCAAACACCTATTTATTCGGGCGTACTTAACTATTTCCCTGATGCGATAAGAGAGGTCGCCCAATGCTCATTCGTGGGCAACGAGCAACACAATCCAAACACTCCTTTACATTGGGATAGAAGTAAGTCTGGCGATGAATTAGACGCACTTACAAGACATCTGCTTGAAGCTGGTACAATAGATAGTGATGGTATTCGCCATTCAGCTAAGGTCGCATGGAGAGCTTTAGCGAACCTTCAGAAAGAGATAGAACAATCAAAATAAGCACTTGTGCTTTTTCGCCATACAGGGCGTTTAAATTCACAAAGGTATCTGAGTACCACTTAGGTCGAGAAGTGCGCTTAAATCGCCTAATAGAGGGCTTAAAACGCCTGTTTTTACCTTATTACATACATACCTTTTGGTACACTACGAGTAAGTAGGTATTGAATTGCATATCTTGAGCCGTCAATGCCGTGATTCCAGTTATCAATCGGAATACTTCCCTTCAACTTCCAGGCATAGTTATTGAACTCTTTGATAAGGTTTATAGAACCTTTATCGACCACCATATCATAGTCTTGCATTAGGGCGATTCCTGTTAAGATACTACCTTTCTTTTTAATGGTAGGCGTTATGTTCAGTCCTTTAGTTTTTAACTCACTTATTAGTCGAGGCTCACTATTATCGCACACTATAAGCTGTTTTCCTGCGATTCTACGGCACATCTCAAAGATATTGGAAGTGGACATACCAGCCTTGTAGAAATGCTCTCTAATCCATATTATTTTGCGTGTCTTGTCTATGGCGATTTCTGTAAGTGCTGAGGGGTCTGTTGAGAAACCAAAGTCCAATCCAAAGATTGTGTCTTGTTCTTCATCGAACTCACCAATGCGCCAATGGGTAAATACGACACCTTCTGCTCTATCAAGCCAACCACCGAGTATCTGGTGCTTGTACTTATCTGGTCTGCGCTCTCTCATATCTTCTACTTGGGCGACAAAGGATTCAGACAAGTGTTCTTTATTGTCAAGGTAAGTCGTGTGAATGTAGTTTATGTTTTCGCTATCGCCTAAATGTCCATCAGCAATCCCTCTGTTCTGAAAGAACCTCTGATATATCCAATGCTCTTTTGTGGTAGGGTTTAGAATTAAGATACACCTATTCTGTTTACCAGTCGCCCTAACCGAGTAGTCAATCTTATCGAATGATTCTTCGTCTGTAAGTTCTTCTGCCTCATCAAGCACAAAAGTAGTTACACCTTGAATAGACTTTAGCTTTGCTGTTTGGTCGCCACTTGCAGTTTTGATACCACTAAAGAATATACTACTACCAGTTAGATTGTTTATGATTTCTGTTTTAGTTACGGTGAAATGTTCGCCAATGCCCATAAGTTCCAGCTTCTCCAGAAACTCTGGTATAATCGACATACTTGCCGAAGTCATTGTGTATCGTGTAAAAAGTATCTTGTGTCCTTGCTCGTATGTGAGAAGTACAAGGAATGTGTTTACTGCAAACGATTTACCGCTACCTCGCCCACCAGTACAGATATGGTATCTACTTGGCGAATTGAATAGACTATGGTACTTTGGATTTAGATTTACTTTTTTCATTGTTGTTTATGATACATCACTTCCGTACTTCTTCTTATGCCACCCCAATATTCCTTTAGGTTTTCAAAGGGCAACCAATCAGCACTATCGTTTTCACATACTATAACTTGACCACGCCTTGATTTACACCAATCAGATAATTCGGTATAGTTTATGAATTTATTGCTCTTGGGATAATGTTCGCCACCATTGAAATAAGGTGGGTCTATAAACCAAGTTGCTTTCGTATTTTCTATTTCGTTGTAATCCCCAAGACGTATATCCCAATGCTTTATCTTAGGCAATATATTTTTAGTTGTTTGAATCTTATACTCAACCTTTGTTGAGGCTCTTTTTGTTACTGTGTATTTAGGGCTTGTAACACCTTCGTTTACTATAAAAGAAAGAAAGAGAAATTCGCCTTCAGCTAAATTGTAATCCTTCAATGATTCCCCTTGCTTTAATACTGGTAATCTATCCAAGTCCTTATCACTTGCCTGTTGAAGCCAATGCCATATCTTTATTATTGGTTCATACTTATCTACAAGAAGCACATCTCTATCCCAGTACTTCAAAGAATACCTTGCAGTTCCAGCAAATGGCTCTATTATTTTATCGTGCGTAGGCTCAGGATAAAGATTTACTAATTTACTTTTGCTTCCGTAATAAGAAATCATTTCTTTGTATTATTTTCATTGAATACTACAAAAGGCACATTGTTCTTTACATCGCTCACCTTTTAGGTCAAAGTCGATGCAGTCGAAGTCCTCTTTCTTCAATCCCTTTGCAAAGGGCGAGTATCTATTTTGTATCTTTTTCTTAGCCATTGTTATCCAATTTTACTAACTAACATGAAGTCTGTTTTTCTTAAATCTATAAAACCACTTCTTTAACTTTTCATATTTAGGCGCTTCAGTTTCAAAGTATGACAACCTTTCATCATTGTAAACTCTTACATAAAACTCCTCAAAACTCTCTTTTCTTGGTATCAAGAAATCGGCATCTTCCACTTTAGGAAATGTCTTTTTTAGGTGAAGTTGAACGTACTTAGGATTTTTTTTGTTCTGTCTTATCATCTTTAACTTCAGCTTCAATATCAATAGTCTGCTCAGGGTTTAGGAACGACACAACAGGAATGTTAATCTCTTGCTTCACATTCAAATCCTTTTGCTCTTTCGGTTTACCATACTTGTATTCCCATAATAGGCGCAAGTGAGGGAATGAATCTTTACTCATGTGTGCAAGTGCTTCCCACGCTTTCTTCTCACTACCAAAGGCACGTTTCATTGAGCCAAGCGCAAAGTTCTTTATTTCTTCTTCCTTCGCTTTTGGAGGTCTGCCTTGCCCTCTTGATATTCCCTTGACTGCGCCATTGTTTCTGCGCCCATCGGAATACTTCTCGTGAGGGTCTTTTACAAATGTTGGTTTGTTTGTCGGTTGTTGTTTAGGTGCTGGTTTCGGTTTTGGTTTAGCCTTCGCTTCTTCTTCTTTGCGTTTCTTCTCGGCTAACCACTTTTGAGTTTTAGCGCTGATAACACCCTGTTTCTCAAACTTTTGTTCTTCGGACATTGATTCCCTTTATTTAAAGTAACAGATTTACTCCTCTTTGTTTTCCTCTGTTACCTTGTCTATAAGCGCCTGAACCATCATATACAGATTGGCTACTGCCTTTTCAAGTTGAACAATTCTTTGAATTTGTGTGTATTTCTTAGGTTTCATCGCTTCTTGTTTATATCAACTTGCGTTGCTCGTTTGTTTGTTCTGTGATACTGATATACATTTCTCCATTCAGGAGTTGGTATAAATCTGATGTTTTCATCTATTTCTGCTTGTGTTTTTCTTGCTCTCATGTTAATCTATTTTTAATTCCTTGTTAAGTTCGTTTTGTGTCATTACATATCCGTTTCCATGACCTAAATCCTTTATTGTGCTTGGATTTATAATTTGTTCTGATTTCGCCCAACCTGAGAAAGTAAACGAGGGAAAAGTTCCTATCATAAGGGCATACGCATCAACTGGCTCTGCCTCCTTTCCAATTCTAACAAGTAGTTTCCCACTCTTATACTTTGTGTTCTTGACATCAACCTTGATACCATTTTTTAATGTAGCATCTACTTTCTTGAAGTGATTTTCACTCTCAATGGTCGTAGAGTCAAACTCTATATCACATAACTTACAAAAAGCAAGTTCAGCGCCAAATCCATTTACATTTAAATCATATAGCTTTAATGATTTATCTACTTGATAATTCTTAACGAAGTAAGACCTGTCTTGGCTACATATATCCTTAGCCATTCCTACAATAAGTTCTTGCTCGGATTTACTTAATGTATATTTATCTCCGTATTTCAATGTCATATTATTACTCATAATCTCGTATTATAAATTCAATATAGTAAATACCAAAGTCAATCACAAGATACTTTACGTTGTTTGGGCAAATGTAGTGAATACCAAACCCAACTTGACTATGGTATGTTCCAGTTCTAATTTTCACCACCCCACTCTAAACATAAGTACCAGTTGAATATTGCAAATCCTATTTCGTAATTACCATACCAAGTCTTGTCAAAAACCACAGCTATTGTTGGTACTATAAAGAATGAAGATGCGTTTCTTATTGCTCTAAATTTCATATTTAACTATTTAATATTTTCAATTATGAGTTCAATTAAGCTAAATAACTTCCATCTATCCTTAATCCGTATATCGGGTGCTTCAAACACTTCCACATACCATTCGTCTTCTATTTCGTCTGATGCAGGGGTTATAAGGCTAAATCCACTACAAAAGTCATAAGTGTAGTAGTGATAAGCGTTGCCCCCACTTTCTTCCGCTGAAACATCTACCCTTTCAAATCCTTCGTCAATTATGTCTTGTTCTGTCATACTCCTGCTATTACGTTTGCTTGTATTATTTCCGCCTGTTGATTACGAGGCTGTATATCTTTTTTGGCGACTTGAATCATTATGTCTAACTTATACTTAATTTCATCAACCTTGTGTTTAGGCAATCCATTTAATGCGCCACCAAGTTCGTTTGCATCTACAAGTTTACATCTATATTCCTCAATCTTTTTCTTTAACATAATGTTTTCTATATGCAAACTTTCAAATTCATCTCCAAGTTCGCCAATGGTTTCTTGATATTCAGAAAGTACATTGTTATAGCTAAACTTAAAGAATGGCTCTGTTTTATACAAATATTCAAATGTTTTCAATCCGTATATAACCGTTGCATGGTCTTTTTTGAATAGTCGCCCTATCTTAGATAGGCTCATATTATGAGTTTTCTGTATAACCTTATAACCGATTGCTCTTGCTTCTACTACCTTACGAAGCCTTGTGTCTTGCAGAGGGTTCGCCTTGTAGTGTTTCTTGATTATTTTTACTAAGCACTTAAAATCAATATTCATCTAATTCTTGTTTAAATTCTGCATAGGCATTAGCCAGTCCTTGACAACCTTCATAGTTTTCTTCGTTCTTGAAGTGTTCAAGTAAATACTTTAGCTGATTCACTTGAAGCACCCCAAGTCGCAAGGACAACAGAATATCATTTTTGTATTCCTCTATTTCGTCTTTATATTTCTCGTCTATACTCACAGCGTATCTCTAACGGTGTAGTTGTGCAGTTCGTTTCTTCCGTTCTGAATATACTTCACGTAATTCTCAACCGCCTGTTCAACTAAACTTTCGCCTAAGTTATAAAAACTTTCCGACACATCAAAGATTCCGATGTCATTTGTATTCTTGTCAATCGCAAGAAAGTAAAAGTCCTTGTAATCTATTCCAAACAAATTGCAGTATATATATACTTGACAAGTGTATTTAAAAATTTCAGCGTCATATTTGAATCTACCAATGTTAGCACAAGTCTTTAAATCAACGATTCTACCGTTACCAATCGCATCAGCTTTACCCCTGAATGGCTTGTCGAACAAGTTTCCAGCCATAGGCACTTCTTTTTCTAAACCACCAAGCAAGTCCATAGCGTGTTTGTTGTTGTGTAGTGCCTCAGCTAAATACATGGCGGAATTATATTCCTTGATTGTAAATGTTTCAGGATTCTGTTCAACCGCTTCTTTAAACGCCTTTGTATTTCGGCTCTGTACATCAATGAAGTTCAACTCTTGAAACTTCTCAGGCTCTAATACAGATAGGTGGACAAGTCGCCCAGCGATTAGTGCTGGGCTATTGTCGCTTTGTCTTAAAGATTTAATGTAAGCCTTTGGCGAATCCAAAAGTTTCTTTACAGAACTACTACTAAGGGAATACTGACCCAAGTAAGAGTAGTAGAAGTGGTCATTGTACATTTCTTTTATGAGCATATCTTTCTCCCAAAATCGCCCATCTAAAGTCATTATCATATTACTCATGGCTATCGTGTATTTTTTTCATTATTTTGCCAAGCACCTCATCTGATATTACCTCAAATAAATCCTGTTCGCTACCCTCAACATAAATTCCACCTATCTCTAATGATTCCAATACATTCGGTTCATCGGAATCGTGATAGTAATAATCTACGTCAAACTCCAATCCCCAAATAATAACCTTTTTAGTCAATAAACTCATAGTTATATCTTTTTAGAGTTAATTTTATTTACTGCATTGTACTGGTGGTAGAACCCTTCAAATAGCGAGTTCAGTACCTCTCTTGCGGTATCTTTGTGATACTTCTTAGATAAGTAATCTCTTTCAGCTACTTCAATCCAATCGAAGTCCTGTGAGTTTTCTTCCCTGTGTTTCATAAACATTTCATTTGATTTTCCCATTACTTTATGTATTTAGTTATGTATTTAATTAGTGCCTCAAGTTTGTTAAGTATGAATCGAAGTGGGGTTTCTACCAAATAGTAAACAGCAAGTAACACCGATTCTATGCAAAAGAATAGTACGAGTACTATTAGTGCAATCGCTGCTCTTACTGCGTTAAATGGTTTGGTAATAATTGTCTTTGCTTTCATCTGTATCAATTTGATGATACAAATATAAAACAAATAAATTTAATTCACAAATTGTGGATTACTTTTTTGGATTGAACTGGTCTTTCCAGATAGTTTGGCAAACTGCAAACCTTGCATCTCTATCAGGAAATTCCTCGCCCATCTTAGCGTTACCCATGCAACGCTGAATGAAGTCTTTGTTCTTCTCGTATTTCTTTGGTCTAAGTAATGGCATTAGAATCTACATTTAGGGCAGTTCCATTTCTGACCTATCTTATTAAAGTAACTAATAAGTTGAGGTTTGTTTTCTATTTCATACCAGTTATTATTGGTGTAAACAGAAGTAACAACACATTTATCAAGCGGTATATCTATTGTATTATCATAGCAATCGTGTTCTACTTTAAGTACACAAGACTTATTTGTGTGCCATGAATCGCATATTCTTTCAAGCAATAATCTTTGTCCAGTAGGTATATTGTTTCCAACCTTCTTTACTTCTATAAGTATAAGAACCTCATTGTCGAACTCAAATACAGCATCAATATCTGAAGGGTGTATCTTACCATTCTGTACGCCAGTAAAGTCTATCGTTTGGCGAACATCTTTTGAATTTCTAATCAAACTGCTTTGCATACTCCTTGTATATCTTATATAGTTTCGTGTGAATGTTACTCATAAAGCAAGGTGTACATCTCGTTGTCTTTGCTTTTTGATGCAGAACCCTATTGTATATGGCGACTAATCTTTTTTGTTGGTCGGCTGTAATTGTGCTTGGTCTTTCTGTAAAGTACCAATGTAAGTATTCAAATTCTTCTTCTGTAAGGCACTCAGGCTTCACGTAAGGAAACAATTTATTTAGGAACTCCTTGCGTTCATCACAACCGCAATCCTCGCCTAACACCCATTTGGCGACCTTATCTACACCAGTAGCCTTAAACACTTTCTCTACGGTGTCGCCTAAACCTTTACTCTTTTGTTTTTTTGTATTCTTCGTACCCATCTCTTAAGTTTTTTCTTACTTGTTCTTTTGCGTTCTTTAGCGTATTAAATATACTACTAAGCGTAATCTTTGTCTTATCTGATATATCCCTCATCGACATATCAGTTCTGTAATACAATTCAAACATCTTTTTGTCGTACCAATACCATGTATCAATAAGCGATTCCACGCTACCAAACACTTTTTCTAAGTGTTCCTTTCTGCTTTTCTCGCCATAATTAGGAATATCGTGTTCGATAATCATCTCATCAATAATTTCATCAACGAGAACAATCCTTTTATCCACTTTATGTGTGTTTGAGTAAAACAGATTTCTCAGCGTTACATAAACATAGAACGTATTAACTTCCGTTTCATTGTACATTAGTTTATCAGGGTCTTTAACGTAATCAAACACTCTAATAAACATTTCTTGCACAAGTTCCCTTGCGCTGTCCTCGCTAATGTTAAACGACCTCGCCATGTGAATCCAGTCGTCATACTTCTCAGCGAGTTTTTCTAATAACTCATTCTTGGTCATAATCTATAAGTTGCAAAATTTGTTCCAATGAATTGCATACTGCATAGTTCCCACCCCACTTTGAGGCGAACTCTAATTCATCAGGTGTTAATTTCTGCTGACTCTTAGATTTATTCCCATCTTTAATTTCAATTAAGTAATTCTGATTCATATACCCAATTACTATATCGGGCGCACCTTTTCCTAACTGGTGCGTATGAAGTACAGATATACCTCGTTTTCTTAGTTCTTGTACTATTTCCTTTTGGTTGGCATCTACTCTCGCTTTTTTTCGCATCTTAAAACATCTATTTCACTAAATGGACTAAATCCATTAAAGTAATAACGTTGTTCCTTGATGTTAAAGTTTATGCCTGTAATCTCTTGTGGAATACCAACAAGTTTTTGTTTCTTTATCTTCTGCGAACCAAATATAACACTTGTATCTGAATAATCCAAAGCCCTATTAGGTCGCCATACAAACATTACATTATCTGCCTTGTCTGCAAATGTACCACCACCTTTGATTTTGTTTACATCGGGCTTGTAATATCTGCCATCCTCTGTTTTCATTGGTGTTACTTGGTGTGCTACTAAATTGATGCTAATATCGTAATCTATGGCGAATCTCTTGAGTTCACTCATAAATCTACTGATATACAAATCTTCTCTTTCGCCTCTAAGCATCTTATGTTGAACCGTGTTGTATGGGTCAATGATTAGAGAACGAATACCCTTTTGGCGAACAAGAAACTTTGCTCTCTCAAAGATATTATCTAAACTAAAGAACTTTTGTGGGTATATCAAGAAAAAGTGCTTTTTCACAAACTCAATACCTTCTTTGTACTCAGCTTCGGTCATTTGATGATTGTAGTATGGGTCAGCACTCTTACCAATGTACATCTCAATAATGTCATTAAAGAAATCACGCATCGGCATATTCTCAGGCGAAAACACTCCAAACTTCCATCCTTCGTGAAACGCTTTGATTGTCGCCAGTTGATTAAGAAACAAACTCTTTCCCTCATTCTGATACCCAGTCCATATATTGACCTCTTGTGGTCGCCATGTCCAAGCATTGTCTACCTCAGGAATGTATGTAGTTGTACCTCTTTCTTGACCATTCTTAAAACCATCAAGCATAGATTCCATTACATCATTTACCTCAAATACACCCTCTAATTTAGGGTCGTAAGCCATTTTAAGGCGATTTCTGAGGCTTTCTACGCCCTCTTGGAGTAATACCTCATTTGCGTCTTTAAATGGTCTTAAATCGACTAATTTGCATTTATCAGCGCCAAAACGTCTTAATAACTCTTTTTCAAGTATTCTTCCGTTCTCATCATTGTCTGTGGCGATATATATCTTTTTAGCTTGTTCAAACACCTCGTAACAAGTAGATAAGCACTCAAGTTTCTTATCAATATTCTTATCCTCTTTGTTTGGCGCACCCATATTTACAGAAGTGTGAAAGTTCACACCAGCGACTTCCCAAGACAAAGAATCCATTTCGCCCTCACAAATAACAATGCTCGGTTCTTCTTTTACGCCATCGTAATTGTAAATCATTGGCTTGGCATCTTTCGCCTGAGTAAATGCTTTCCCACTAATTCTACGAGTCTTGTAGTTTATTAGTTCGCCATTCTTAAAATATGGAAACACAACACTCTTATTATCTTTTGATGATACAATCTTATTGCGGTCAATAACCTCATTGGTGATTCCTCTATCGTTGAGAAACTTTCTGCCCTCATCGGTTATACTTGCTAAATTCTCTTTACTCGGTGTCTTGTACATCTTTACTTGCTTTACTGGTGTTGTCGCCATGAAATGATTAGTTTCTTTTATCTTTCCTTGAAAGTCGCACTTGTGGCAATTATACAAACCTTTTTCAAGGTTGATTGACAAGCAAGTGTCCTTCCAATTTGTCTTACCAAGCCTAACACAACTTGGGCAAATTACTTTCTGCTCTACTTTGTTTCCCTTCGGTGTGATGCCTAAATCTAAAAATTCTTGTATAAACATTTGGTAGTTTGATTTTTATTTTGTTTTTTTTATTTATTACACTTAGTGTATCATGTAACACTTAGTGTATTATGTTACACTTAGCGTATTATTTTTATAATATATATCACTAAGTGTATCGTGTAACAATAAGTGTATCATGTTACACTAAGTGTATCAACCAAAGAACGATATTTTGGATTAACGTATATCTTACGTTGCTTACCATCGTTTCCTACGCTCTTTGTAACTCTTGTGATGAAATCTTTTTCTTCTAAACTGGCGAATACCCTATAAAGTGTCCTATCCTTTATGCTAAGGCTATCGCATATATGTTTATTAGTAGCGTAACAGAAACCTGTTTTCTGCGCCAAAGAAAGTACATAACTGAATACAGCGTTCTCTTGTAAACTTAAATTGTAATCACTCATAATTAACTTAACGTATTTAGCTTTCATAATAGAAAAAAAAGGGGAGGTTGCCCTCCCCGATTAACTTAAAATGGCAAATCACTATTACCTTGAACATTATTGGCTTTTGGCGCACTTTCTTGTGTCGTTGGCTTCCAGGTATCAATTCTGACACTATGGGTTTTACCATACTGGTCTGTTTCTCTACGTTTGGAAACAGTCAGCTTTAGGTAACGCTCACCTTTGTACTCAGTCCAATAATCTCTCACTTTACTTTCAGCGATGCTGATGTTGATAAAGTCATAATTGTCATGCTTTTTGCCTGACCCTACATAAATTGCTTCTTGATTACTCATAATATATAAAAATTAACTATTTAACAAATTTGCTACTTCTTTACTCACTTTATACTTCTTGCGAATGTCTATAAGTGATACTTTTCCTGACTTTAACGCTGATTTAGCATTGTCAAACTTAGCACCGCTCTTTGGAAGCCACTCTAAGTTGCTCTCAGACGCATTTACAGCCGTTTTACCGTGCGTATTCGTTGCATCTGAGTCTTTGGTATCATCAATCAAAAATAAGCCGTTTAAAGCGTATTTCCTTGCGTATGACGAACTACTACCAAATGACTGAGCGATGTCCATACCTTTCTTGTTCACATCAATACCAGCTTGTGCTGATACAGATATTGTTTTTTCGCCATCAGACAATGTGGCTGTGGCGTGTACAAACAACACTCCGTGATTCTCGATAAAGTCATTGATTGTCAGAACAAGTTTATGTTCTGTTAATAGAGGTTTAACCGCCTCTAAGATGTCCTCACAACTGCGGTAATTATAGTTCCCGAAGTTGTTTCTTTGATTCTTTGGTGCTTTCAATCTCCCTTGAATATCCACCAATTTTTCATAAATATCCATAGTGCAAATGTAGTAATCCCAACTGACAAATGCAAATGTTTTATGAAATTATATCAAAATTATTGAAATTATCTGCGTATTTATTAGTCAAAGAGAATCGCATCGCTTTCTGTTTCTCATTCTTAACTATAAAAAACCCATTGTGTTCATCAAACCATATGGCAAAGAAATCGCATAAGTGCAATGGATAGCCTCCGCCTTCTCTATGTAGAGTAACCCTCATGTTATTGTGTGTTGGGTCTTTCTGCCTATCTGAGCTTACATACTTTATCTGTATCTTGAATACCTTACCGTTTTTCTCTAATATACAATCGTATGGCGAAGAATCAAGTAGCGGCATAGATACGTTAAATCCGTTCTCCATAGCTCTTGTGGCGAACTTATACTCAGCGAAACAACCTTTTTGGTTTCTATCCATGAAACTAATATACAAAAAAAAAGTGGCAACCTTACGGGATTACCACTTTTCCTAACATGAAAACAAAAATCAAATAAAAGATACAGAATGTTCTTTCGGACATCAGAAACTATCTATGCTACAAATATACCCCTATTGAATTCATAAATGGGTATTGAATTCATAAAGTTATCAACGCCCTTGTCCACGATACTTTTTCTTCCAACCACTCTGTCCAACAGAGGCGTTCTTAGAATGTACGTTTGGTCGTTTAGCTCTCGCAGAAGGCGAGTATGTATTAACTATCTTTTTTGCCATTGCTTCTACCTTTTTCCCAAGTTCTTCCAACAAAATACGCACCGTAAACAGTAACGAGGAGTGTTTGAAATATAGGGATATATTCTTTCTGTATTGAGAACTGTCCAATGTTTCCATCGGTAAATGCCAGTAAGGTAAATACTGCCGTAAGAAATACCATAACAAGCGGTCGTATATTCTTTGACAAAAAGCTATCGCTTTGCATGTCAAACTTCCAGCGTTCTGTAACCTGCGTTTGAGCATCGTTATCTGCTTTTTCTAATAGTTCTTGAATCTTTCTCTTGGCTTCTAAGCGTTCTTCATCGGTTGTAGTAACCTTGTCTATCACTTCACCAATATCCTTCACTAAACCGCCTGTAATGAGTTGTAAGAGCTTTTTCATTAGTATGTCCAGATTACGTTAGGCGACTTATCTTCATCGTCTATATCAATGTGTATAAACGTATCAGCAATACCAATTCTTGTAATGCCGTATTCTAAGAACAATCTAATAAGTTCAAATCTATCTCTTGATGTAGTACACGCCACATCACAAGCTAAACCTTTTAGGTGGCTTGATTCTTTTTTTCCGCCAACCTTAGCATTATGAGCCTCCGTTCTGTACCCACTTGTAATGTGTATTGGCTTACCATAGTCCTCTCTTACCTCATCGAGTATTTCGAGAAGCTCTTTGCTCATTAGCTGACCAGAACCTTGTATGTCTGGCGAATCAAATTCAAAGTAATTAAAATACTTCATAACTTCTGTGTTTGGCACGTTTTTACTTCCGAGTTTGGCGATTACAAGGTATTTACTACGCTTTGTATCTCACTTAAATCCACATCAAGGGTAAAACTTAAATCAGCGTTCCATTGTTTTACAGGAGTGCCATTCTTGAAAATTACCACTATGGGAACTGTCTTGACTTGACTTTGTAAACTCTTTGGTTGGTCTTCTAACCATCCGAACTCCACTTTACACCCCTTTAATTCTTTTAGGTCTATATTGTGATGCTTGTTCCATTTGGCGTTTATCTGCATTACCACCACCTCTTGCGAAGTACCACCCATTTGAGCATTGTTAAGAGGCTTTGTGGCACGTATTGGTGCGAATAGCAAAAACGCCATCAGGAGTACAGTTCTCATTAGTTTGTCTTTAGTTCATATAATCTTTGCTCGATTATTTCAAGTTTCTCAAAGTTCTTCTCAATCAGTTCTCGGTTGTTCATTATCTCGCTTCGTATGGCGTTGTCTTTAAGGTCGTACTCTTGGCGTGAAATAACAGGTTCAGGTAATTCCATAGCCTTGTCAATTTGCGCCTTTAGGCTAAAGTAAAACCCCGTTGCTGTACTAATCGCTATCACAAGGGTAACGATTGTTTCAATGCTCAATGAGAACTTTGTATCTTTAGACAACTCTGCCATAACTTATCAATTAAAAGACCAACCTGCGAATGTGTGAACTCCGTTGCCCTCAACAGTAATCTCCTTGCTTGACCATCCATAAGGATAGTTTATAGTAGATTCCCCATCTTCATTGGCTTCTGTAATTTCACTTGCTTTCCATAGTACATCAACAGAATACTTGGCGCTGTATTCGCCCTCGTCTACTACGTTACCTTCATCATCAAATGTAGGCTCTACAATAGGCAAATAACCCAATTTAACAACCGTATGGCTGTGT
>Ga0208880_1000027_pt1 | contig 26987 bp, 23 predicted proteins | sample Knorr_S23_td_Sur_FD_185606 | JGI IMG/M metagenome (GOLD analysis project Ga0208880, IMG submission 185606) | Marine microbial communities from Southern Atlantic Ocean transect - Knorr_S23_td_SurfaceB_ad_5m_LV_B (SPAdes) (version 2) | ecosystem: Environmental > Aquatic > Marine > Oceanic | place...
TAAAATCGTATGCCGCAAAAAACGGAACCGTTTTTGTGGATGACAAATCGGGTTGCAATGTCGATGCACAGATAATAGATACGGACAAAATAAAAGGCAGCCCTTATGCGTTTAAAAAAGGAACCGTGCTTTTGGTGATAGATTATGCTTTTGGCGAACAAGCCTATGAAATAATGGATGAGTTCTTAAAAATGCAAAACAAATTATCGATGCAATTGGCATCTATATCCATCATGGGTAAGGCAGGGATCTTAAACGGAAAAAAAGGAGACATTATGTTACCATCCGCTCATATTTTTGAAGGCTCATCAGACAACTACCCTTTTGAAAACGATTTAAGCGCCATCGACTTTGCCGACACAGAAATTCCCACCCAAGAGGGCACTATGATAACGGTGTTGGGGACCTCGCTTCAGAATAAAGATATTTTGACGTATTTTTACCGCTCTACTTGGCAAGTGATAGGACTCGAAATGGAAGGCGTACATTATCAAAAAGCAATTCAATCGGCTATGCGGATTCGGAAGACCATTTCCCCAAACACCAAATTGCGCTATGCCTATTATGCCTCCGACAACCCTTTAGTGACAGGTAGCACTTTGGCTTCGGGTTCCTTAGGCATGGTAGGCGTTCCAGCAACCTACACAATCACTCAAAAAATACTGTCAAAAATCAGTAACAACCCACAAGAAAATGAAACACATGTTTTCTAGAAAACCCAATATAACTTCACTTAGACTAGCCGCTTGTTTTTTGTTGGCAAGTATATTTACTCTTGCTCAAATTCCAGATGTGGACATATCATCTTTACGATCACTAAGCGAGCAGGATCAACAGAAATACGTGGCTGCCGCAAAAGACAGTGGCTACACCCTCCCCCAGCTTGAAGCACTGGCCAAGATTAAAGGAGCGTCCTTAGATGACATAACAACCTTGCGTAACGCTTGGAACAGAGCAAGCCTCTCATCTACAACGTCATCAATTTTAGTTCAGGAGTCCACAATGGTTTCTACCCCAACAGATTTTGGGCAGCGGACATACATCAAACCAGACGTTTCTCCAGATGAGAGTGTTTTTGGGAGTGCTTTTTTTAGGAACCCAAACATCAGCGAAACCCCTCAACTTTTTTTAGCCACCCCCGCCAGTTATAAATTAGGCCCAGGAGATGAGATCACAATCGATGTGTGGGGCGCGTCTGAAACGCGTTATGAGGGCACCCTTTCTAGGCAAGGGGTGATTAAAATAGACCGATTGCCCCCTCTTTATTTATCGGGAATGACCTTGGCGGCTGCACAAAAACAGATCAGCAAAACATTTTTAAAAATCTACACAGGATTGGCAACTGATGCCTCTGACACAGACAAGGTGTTTTTGGATGTAAACCTTAAAAAAGCCAGAAGCATCATTGTCAATATTACAGGAAATGTTCAAGCCCCAGGGACTTATACACTATCCGGCTTCACTTCCGTGTTAAATGCGCTATATGCAGCAGGAGGACCTGATAAAAATGGAAGCTTTAGAAAAGTGAAAGTTGTAAGAGGCGGAAAAACAGCAACCACAGTAGACCTGTACGATTATTTTTTAGAGGGCAACTACCCTGACTTTTTCCTCAACGACCAAGATGTCATTGTGGTAGCCCCTTACGACAATCGGGTTCGAGTGAAAGGAGCCTTTAAAACCCAAGGATTTTTTGAAACCAGATCCAACGAAACGGTTCAAGAAATCTTGCGATACACAGGAGGGTTTACATCTAACGCATACAAAGGCGCTATGTACTTGGAACGCATAAACGGTTTAGAGCGCTCAGTCCTAAAAGTACAGTCGACGGACTATAACACCATGATAATCGAAGACGGAGATGTGATTGAAGCGAAGTCTGTTTCGGACAAGTACACCAACCGAGTGATTGTTTCGGGAGAAGTTTACTTACCAGGAAGCTACCCCTTGGAAGAAGCCCCCAACCTCAGCACACTTCTCTCATTGAGCAGCGGGCTTTCGCCAGACGCTTATACAGCTTCCGCGCTGTTGTATAGAACCAACAACGGGGTGTTAAACGAAATGATATCCGTTGACCTACAGGCTGTTTTGAGCAACGAAATAGAGGTTGATTTACAACCCGATGACAGGCTTGTGGTGTTTAATGCCAATAAAGTGGAGCCCGAACGAAAAGTATCGGCACAAGGCGCCGTTAACAGCCCAAACAGTTTTATGTATTACGATGGGATGACAGCACGCGATTTGTTGTTGCTGGCTTCTGGATTCAAACTACATGCCAACAAAACAAGAATACAGGTCTATCGAAACCAGTCTCATTTAAACAACAAGCAAAAGATAACATCACTAGAGTTTTCTGAAGCCGAATCCGACCAAATTTCTTTAGAACCAGGAGATCTTTTGGTTGTACGTTTGTTGGAAGGTTTTCGACCTACGGAAAATGTAAGGCTTACAGGTTATAGCCAAAACCCTGGCACATACCCCATCAAAAACAACAAATACACCCTCTATGATTTATATGTAGACTCACAAGGAGCGCTTGAAGGGTCCAGCCTTTCTGGGGTGTCTGTCAGCCGTTTGATAACAAACGAAGATCAAGACAAACTAGAAAGTATTTCGGATAGTTTGATTGTTGAAATTGATTATGAAAAACGACTTTCCATAGGCGTTAATTTAGAAGAAATCATAAAAAAGAAAGGGAATCATAAAGAGAACATTGTGCTTAATGCGAATGATATCATCAACATTCCCCCTGCGGATAACACGATATCTCTTATTGGTGAGTTGCAACGCGAAACAGTTGTTCCCTATACTGGATTCACCACCAAACAAGCGATCGCCCGCGCAGGAGGCTTTTCACAAAACGCAAAGCGCAACCGAGTATATGTCGTATACCAAAACGGATCGATTCGTTCAACCACCAACTTCTTGTTTTTAAGATTTAGGCCCAAGTTAGAACCTGGCGCCATTGTTGTGGTGCCACAAAAAGCAATAAGACGAAAAATGAGCCTTCAAGAGGGCATTGGCATCACAACGGCCGCGGCCTCTTTAACCGTATTGATAAGAACCTTAATCAACAACTGATATGAACACACACAGCAAAGAAGTGGCGGAGGACGAAATCGACTTGGTCGAGTTGCTTAAAAAAGTGTTTGCCTCTCGCCGCTGGATTATCCGTTTTACAGCTGCTGCATTTGTTCTTGGAGTCGTATTGGCCATTTTAGCCCCGGTTCGATTTACAGCTGGAACAAGTTTTGTCCCACAGACCTCAAGCGATCAACCGAGTTCTTCTTTGAGTGGGCTGGCCTCATTAGCAGGGATAAATTTAGGAGGACTAACGGGCAGCGGCTCAGAGATCCCCCCCATGCTCTATCCAAACATTGTAAAAAGCATTCCCTACAAAAGAGCGCTTTTAGAAACAACAGTAGGCAACGATAATCAAACCCTCCGCGACTACACTCTTGCCCAAGGCGGAGGCACAAATGTCTTGGGAACCATCAAGAAATACACCATTGGACTTCCTGGGCTGTTGCTAAACAGCAAAGAACAAGAAGCGCTTAACACCCCCAAAACCTTATTTAAAATCACAGAAGAAGACAACAACCTTTTTGAGTTTTTAAACAACAGCCTTTCTGTTGAGGTAAATGAAAAAGAGGGCTATGTGTCTTTGAGTTTCGAATCTGATGACCGCAACATTGCCGCTGAGGCAGCCCAAGCCGCCACAGATTTGCTGCAAGAAAGAGTGATTAAATACAAAAACCAAAGCGCTCTCGAAACCCTTAAGTTTGTTCAACAACAACACGACGCTAAAAAAATCGAATTTGAAACCCTACAAGACTCCATAGCGCGTTTTAAAGACCAAAACCTAAACATTGCCTCTTCTTTATACCAAAACAAACTCACAAGGTTAGAAGCCAATTTTTCGATTGTTTCGTCTGTTTTTCAAGAGCTTTCAGGTCAATTAGAGCAAGCGAAGCTACAAGTCAGCAAAGACACGCCCATTTTTACTGTGATAGAGCCTGTAAACATCCCCTTAGAGCGCTCCAAACCCAAACGCACCTTGATGGTGTTGATTTGGACTTTTTTAGGTTTTGTGCTTAGTACAGGCTGGGTATTGGCGCGCGATGTATTTTTTCAGATAAAAGAAGAAATCACAAATTCTTAGGGACTCTACGGAGTATTGCGACCACAACGAATAAAAAAAGCAGCAAGCCAAAAAACAAAGCAATGGTGCTGTTAGGAGGGATTGTAAAGCTCAAACGGGCAAACACAAAAATTATAAACACCAAGCCCCCTACCAATAGCAAAGAAGCTTTGATGTGGCTTTTGGCATAGCGCAAAGCCAGGTGGTGTAGGTGGTTGTTATCAGCAGCAAAAGGGTTTTTTTTGCGTAACGCACGAAAGAAAAACACACTGCCCGAATCGATTATTGGAAGGATAAACAAGCACATACTTGCGACATACACCAAAGACTTTTCTGGTAAAAAACCATCTAAAATAACACTTTGATCGGTTACAAAATACATGGTAAATAAGTAGAATATAAAGCCCAAAAACAAAGAGCCCGTATCACCCATAAACACTTTTTTCTTAAACGAAAGATTGTAACGCAAGAATCCTGTCAACAAACCCATAAGCACAATACAATAAGCCATAAACAAGAAGTCCTCTATAATGTAGAAGATAATTGCATAGCAAAAAGAAATGACCACCCCCATCAATCCCGCAAAGCCGTCAATGCCATCACACAGATTAAAGGCGTTTATCATAAATACGCCTACAAAATATGTAAGAAAGTAAGCGACATAGACGGGAAGCTCATAAATCCCAAGAAAACCATTTAAGTTCCACACGACCAGATTCTCACCAAACACAAAAAAAGAAATCGCTACAAGCTGCAACAGAAGTTTTGCCCACGGAGACAACTCAAAAATATCGTCCCTTATACCCACATAAACAATAACAGCCCCTGCGCACAAAAGCAAAATGAGGCGACGTGGCTCGGTATATGACACAAACGCAAAGGAAATCACTAGAAAAGCTGCGTAAAAAACAATACCGGTGAGCTTGGGAACCAAACGCCAATGCAAGTCTCTCTTAGAAGGCTTTCTGTAGATTTTATATTTGCGAACAATCTGAGCAACCCTTGGAATGCTTAGCCAAGAAAAAACAGCTCCATACACAAATAAAAGACAAACGGTTATTGCTTCCACGCGACAAAAATACATATATTTGCCGAAACAATTAGACAATAGTCTTATGTTTATGCGAATATTTTTTTTGTTTCTTTTTGTGCTTTCTGTGAGTGGCCAACACGATAAAACATGGTTCAATTCTCAGGACTCATTGATTTATATTTTTGAAGAACAACATATTGTAAAAAAAACAACAGACGGACGCTTGGTGGACAGCATTTTCCTAGATCCTGTCCCTGTCAAATATCCTGATTACGACCCAGCATGGATTGATAACACACTTCACTTAGGGGCTAAATTCGGAGGGCATGTCTATAAGATTCTCTCGGATACTACCCTTCGCATTGATTATTCGTTTGAACATAGAAAACAATCCCAAGCCCCTCAATTTGTTTATAATGACACCCTATTCCGGTTTGGTGGTTATGGCTTTTGGCGCGCCAATAATTTTTTCACCTATTTTGACACCATAACCGCAGAATGGGAATATTATGCCACTGATGGTGTCAGCCTCCCTCCTGAAGCGTACAACGGAGTTTCCCAGCTTGTAGGCAATCATTTCTATGTTTTAGGAGGTCAGGAAATAAATCCCAATACAGGCTTACAAGGAGTATATAGTAAAGAACTGTGGCGCTTTGATTTTTCAACGCGTAAATGGAAAAACCTTGGTCGATCTGGTTTTGACCCACGCCAATACATTGTCATACCCAAGGGCGACAAGATGGTTTTTTTTAACAGAGACCCGAATCAATCCACCTCGGCCTTAGTTGACTTCCCGAACAATCGCATTACCTATTATAATTCTAACCTAATCAACTTGTCCACCAATCACATCTATCACCCCTTTTTTTGGGGGGACACACTGTATTCATTAAAAGAAGACCGGATTCAAAAAGCCATTCTTCAAAAAGATTTTTTTATCACGCCCATCAAATCTGAGCGCATCTACTTTGATTCAAATTCTTTGTTCTTTTATTTGACCTATTTTGTTCTGATACTGATTGCTGTTATCATAACCATCTTTGCGGTAATCAACTACCGAAAAAGACAATCACCCACTTTGGTTCGTGGTGGCATTCGTTGTCAAGGAGTCTTTTATGCACTTCGACCCGAAGAGGAGGCGATTGTCAGGTTTTTGTACACCAAAAAACAAGCAACCAATGATGAAATTTTGTCACAGATTGCCAACGCCCAACTAAGTTATTCCCAAAACAGCAAGCGCAAATCTGACGCCATTCAAGCGATCAATAAAATCACCGAGCAATTATCCAACAAAGCCCTGATCGTCCAAAAAAAATCCCCAAAAGACAGGCGCCAAACGATTTATTTCCTTACCCAAAACGTCGTTCAATTTTCATGACATCTCGATTATTCCATATAGAGCGCCAAAGGTATAGGACAAAAAAACGCGGGTTTCTAAGTGTTTTTATGATAATGATTTCATGTTCTCTTTTTTCTCAAACCGAAATCAAACTCAACCTAGCCACCGCTCCCTTGCTAATACCCAACGTGGGCATCGAGATTCCATTGGCGGACCGCAAAGCCGTTCAGCTCGACGTGCTGGGTTCTTTTTGGGACGAGATGCCCTTACTCGATGACGCGCCCTTGCACATCACCCAAACCTTTTTTGAATACCGTTGGTATCAAAAGCCCAACCGTGAACAATGGTTTATAGGACCCCACATAGGCTTTGGGATGTTTACCCTTCAAAAACCTAAGTCGTTGATTTTGTTCGATTATTTTGAAGAAGTAGAAGGCTCTAGCGGATCCATTGACGACGATGAGTACCAGTCGGGAAGGGTGGCATTTTATGGAGTTACCCTTGGGTATAAAAAACATCTTAACACATCTTGGGCGTTGGAGGCCTTTATCGGAGCAGGGCTGAGTCAGTCTTGGTACAAAGGCTATAAGGGTCTAGAAAGAGTCGATCATTTGGGAGAACCAGAAATACGACCTTTTAACGGATCAGGTGAGGTGCTAATGTATCGCGGAGGTGTGATGCTCGTGTATAAAATCCCTAATTTTGCAACCAAACAAAAAACAGATGCCAACTAAGATTTGTTGTATAGGAGCTGGATATGTGGGTGGTCCCACCATGGCCGTCATTGCGCGCCAGTGTCCAGACATTGAGGTTCGTGTGGTCGATATCAATCCAGAGCGTATTGCAGCATGGAACCACCCAGACCTAGACCAATTGCCCATTTACGAGCCAGGCTTGGCAGAGGTGGTCAGCAAAGCTCGTGGCAGAAATTTATTTTTTTCTACGGAGGTAGACCAAGCCATAACGGAATCAGATATGATCTTTATTGCTGTAAACACCCCGACTAAAACTTACGGCAAAGGCAAGGGTATGGCTGCGGATCTTACCTATGTAGAGCAGTGTGCCCGTCGGATTGCTCAGGTGGCCACTAGTCCAAAAATCGTAGTTGAGAAAAGCACCTTGCCGGTAAGGACGGCCGAGGCCATACAAACCATATTTGCCCAGTCGGGCAATGGCATTGCCCACGAGGTCTTGTCCAACCCTGAGTTTTTGGCGGAAGGCACAGCTATTGAGGACTTGTTTAAATCGGATCGAGTATTGATTGGGGGCGACAGCACGCCTTCAGGAACAGCAGCGGTAGAAAGCTTGGCATCGATTTATGCACGATGGATTCCAAGAGAAAAAATTGTCACCACCAACATCTGGTCATCTGAGCTGTCTAAGCTGGTTTCCAATGCCTTTTTGGCGCAGCGTATCAGTTCGATCAACAGCATTTCAGCCTTGTGTGAAGCCACCGGAGCAGATGTTTCTGAAGTGGCACGTGCTGTCGGAAAAGACAGCCGCATCGGTCCTAAATTTTTAAAAGCTTCTGTAGGTTTCGGAGGCAGCTGTTTCCAAAAAGACATTTTGAATTTGGTGTATTTGTGTCGTCATTACGGCCTCGAAGAGGTGGCCGACTATTGGCAAGGGGTGATTGACATCAACGACTACCAAAAAAACCGTTATGCCGCGCGGATCCAAAAAGAATTGTTTAACACGGTCAACGGTAAAAAGATCGCTTTTTGGGGCTGGGCCTTTAAAAAAGACACCAACGATACCCGCGAGTCTGCAGCCATCTACGTAGCCGACCAATTGTTGAACGAAGGCGCCGAAATTGTGGTCTATGACCCCAAGGTTTCTTTAGACCGTATGAAGCTCGACTTGCAGTTGCTTTGGGAATCACGCGGAGAAAACAACATTGAAAAAAGACTAGAATCATTGAAAAGTACAGACACTGCCCAAGCCGCATGTACGAAAGCCCATGCATTGGCCGTTATTACCGAGTGGGATGCGTTTACAACGCAGGATTTTAGCGCCATTTACAAGCAAATGGAAAAACCCGCGTTTGTATTTGACGGAAGAAAAATGTTAGACCAACAACAACTCCGAGCCATCGGGTTTAATAGTTATGAAATTGGAACACCCAACTAAAAACAGCAAACTATGTGCGGAATCGTAGGATATCTTGGAAACCGGTCGGCCTATCCTGTTATTGTACAGGGGCTTAAACGATTGGAGTACCGCGGTTATGACAGCGCTGGTGTGGCTTTGCTCAACAGCGGTTTGCACGTGGTCAAAGCCAAAGGCAAAGTAGCAGACATGGAGGCTGAGGTCAAAAACCAACAAACAGACACTACTGGCACCATGGGCATTGGACATACCCGGTGGGCCACGCATGGGGTGCCTAGTGATGCCAACGCCCATCCGCATATGTCAAACTCAGGAAGGCTGGTGTTGGTACACAACGGTATTATAGAGAACTATGAATCTTTGAAAGCCTATTTATCCGAAAAAGGCTTTGTATTCCATTCAGAAACAGACACCGAAGTGTTGGTCAATTTGATCGAACACATCCAACAAACCCAAGGGCTAAAAACAGGAAAAGCGGTTCAGATTGCCCTCAACCAAGTGGTAGGGGCCTATGCGATTGCGGTTTTTGATAAAGAGCGCCCTGGGGAAATTGTGGTGGCCAAACTCGGCAGTCCGCTAGCTATCGGGATCGGAAAAGACGAATATTTTGTGGCTTCAGACGCTTCGCCTTTTATTGAGTACACCAAACGTTCGGTCTATTTGGAAGACAACGAAATGGCGGTGATCAACTTGAAAAAGGGATTGAAAATGTATGCCATCCCGGACAACACCCCTTTGGATCCGGAAGTGCAAGAGTTACAATTGAGCTTAGAAAAGATTGAAAAGGGTGGGTTTGATCATTTTATGCTCAAAGAAATCTATGAACAGCCCGAAGCCATCATAGACACTTTTCGAGGCCGCCTGAATGTGTCCGAACGCACCATTAAACTGTCTGGGTTAGAAGCCCATGAAGATAAATTTAGAGATGCGCAACGTATCATTGTGGTGGCTTGTGGTACTTCTTGGCATGCCGGTTTGGTCGGAGAATATTTGTTTGAAGACGCGGCGCGCATCCCTGTGGAAGTGGAGTATGCCTCAGAATTTCGCTACCGCAACCCGGTCATTAACGAAAAAGATGTGGTCATCGCCATTTCCCAGTCCGGCGAAACCGCCGATACCCTTGCGGCCATCAAACTAGCCAAAGAGTCAGGAGCTTTTGTGTTTGGTATTTGCAATGTGGTGGGCAGTTCCATTGCACGCGAAGCGCATACGGGCGCCTATACCCATGCAGGCCCTGAAATCGGCGTGGCTTCGACCAAGGCATTTACCACCCAAATTACTTTGTTAATGTTGTTGGCCCTACGTATGGGGCAATTGCGCGGTACATTGACTGACGAAGATTTTGACCGTGTAACCTCTCAAATGGAGTCTTTACCCAAATGGATAGAAGCGGTTTTACAAATGGACAAAACCATTGCAAAGATCGCAGAGATCTATAAAGATGCGGCCAACTTTTTGTATTTGGGTCGGGGCTATAATTTCCCCGTAGCGCTAGAAGGCGCACTCAAGCTTAAAGAGATTTCCTATATCCATGCAGAGGGCTATCCGGCTGCGGAGATGAAGCACGGCCCCATTGCGCTGATCGACAAAAACATGCCTGTGGTGGTGGTAGCCACCAAAAAAGGACACTATGAAAAAGTAGTGAGCAACATACAAGAGATCAAATCAAGACACGGCAAGATCATTGCCGTGGTAACTAAGGGAGACACCTCGGTAAGGGCCTTGGCAGATCACGTGATTGAGATTCCCGATGTGACAGAAGCGTTGACCCCTATTTTGGCTTCGGTTCCTTTGCAATTGTTGGCCTACCACATTGCGGTGATGCGGGGTTGTAATGTAGACCAGCCCAGAAACCTGGCAAAATCCGTAACCGTAGAATAATGAAGAAAAAAGCCATCATCGTATCGGGCTATTTTAACCCCCTGCACAAAGGGCATTTGGAGTATATCAACATGTCCAAAGCCTTGTGTGATGAACTGTTTGTGATTGTCAACAACGACCATCAAAGAGAGCTTAAGGGCAGCAAGCCTTTTCAAGACGAGCAGGAACGGATGTTGATTGTCTCGAATATCAAAGCGGTAGACAAAGCCATACTCTCCATAGACCAAGACCGAACGGTCTGCCAGACGATTGCCAAAATCGCAGAAAACTATGGCGAGCACTACGAACTGGCCTTTGCCAATGGGGGCGACCAGAACAATGACACCATTCCCGAACGCAACATTTGCGAGCAAAAAGGTGTACAGCTTATCGACGGGCTGGGCGAGAAGATACAGAGTAGTAGTTGGTTGTTAAAAAAGAAATCAGGCGATAATAATTTTTAGTCAAGTATGAAAATATTGGTAACGGGTATGGCAGGTTTTATAGGGTATCATACAGCCTTAAAATTAATTTCCCAAGGTCACTATGTTTATGGCATTGATAACATTAACGACTACTATGACACACAGCTTAAGTATGATAGACTAAGTGAGCTTGGAGTAGCACAAGATGAAGCCAGAAAAGACTTATTGGAGTGCAAAAGCTTAAAATTTCAAAACTTAAAGTTTAAAAAGCTAGATTTAATTAACGGTACAGAGCTTGATAAATTATTTCAAAAAGAGAAATTTGACAAAGTGTGTCATTTAGCGGCACAAGCGGGCGTAAGATACAGTTTAGAAAACCCTAGGGCTTATATTGACTCTAATATTGTTGGGTTTCTAAACATTCTCGAAGGATGCAGACATTACAAAGTCAATCAACTTGTTTATGCCTCAAGTTCTAGCGTTTATGGAAATTCTAAGGAACCCATATTCTCAGAGAACCATAATGTTGACTTCCCAATTAGTCTGTATGCAGCATCTAAAAAATCAAATGAATTGATGGCGCATACCTATAGTCATTTGTACAATATTCAAGCCATAGGGTTGCGTTTTTTTACAGTTTATGGTCCTTGGGGGCGCCCAGATATGGCTATTTTTCTTTTTACTGATGCGATCAACAAAGGAGCCCCAATCCAAGTGTTTAATCATGGCAAGCTTGAAAGAGACTTTACCTATATTGATGACATTGTAAAAGGGGTTATAAACGTACTCATGAAGACACCAAAGACTGTTTTAAACGAAATTTATAATATTGGTAACAACCAACCAATAGCATTAAATTTCTTCATAGAAACTCTTGAAAAAGAGATAGGTAAAAAGGCTGTAAAAAAACTTTTACCAATGCAAAAGGGTGATGTTTATAAAACAGCTGCTGATATTAACAACATCAATAGAGATTATGGGTTTTCCCCATCTACACCAATCAAAAAGGGAATTCGACATTTTGTAAATTGGTATATGACTTACACAAAAAAATAGCATGAAAAAAACAGCGTTAATCACGGGTATTACGGGTCAAGATGGAGCCTATTTGGCAGAGTTTCTTCTAAAAAAAGGCTACGTGGTTCATGGGCTCAAAAGAAGAACCTCTTTGTTTAATACGGAACGTATTGATCATATTTACGAAGACCCTCATAACCCCAACCCCAAATTCTTTTTACACTTTGGGGACATGACGGACTCTACGAACTTGATTCGTTTGGTACAAGAGATTCAACCAGACGAAATCTATAACTTAGCCGCCATGTCGCATGTGCGGGTGTCTTTTGATATTCCCGAGTATGTAGCTGACACTGATGGTATTGGAACGCTTCGCCTCTTGGAGGCCATCCGAATAGCTGGACTTGAAAAGAAGACACGTATATACCAAGCCTCTACTTCTGAGTTGTATGGCAAGGTTCAAGAGGTTCCTCAAACAGAAACCACCCCTTTTTACCCAAGGTCACCTTATGGCGTGGCCAAGCTATATGCCTTTTGGATAACAAAAAACTATAGGGAAGCCTATGACATGTATGCCTGCAACGGAATATTATTTAACCACGAATCTCCCATTCGTGGTGAAACCTTTGTCACTAGAAAAATTACGCGCGCGGTATCTCGAATTGCGCTGGGATTGCAAGACAAGTTTTATTTAGGGAACTTGGACGCCAAACGCGACTGGGGACATGCCAAAGATTATGTACGTATGATGTGGATGATTTTACAGCACGATACTGCAGAAGACTGGGTGATTGCCACAGGGCGCACTACAACCATTCGTGATTTTGTCAAAATGGCTTTTGCGCACATTGGCGTTGAACTAGAATTTAAGGGCTCAGGCGTAAACGAAACAGCCGTGATTGCCTCATGCACCAATAAAGAATACCAACTGGAAATAGGCAAAGAAGTACTGGCTGTAGACCCCAAATATTTTAGACCTACTGAGGTAGATTTGCTCATAGGTGACCCTACAAAAGCCAAAGAAAAGCTAGGCTGGGTACCCGAAATTTCTTTGGAAAACCTTGTGGAGGATATGATGACATCCGATCTAAAACTCTTTACAAGAGACAAGTACTTGAAAGAAGGAGGACACCAAACCCTAAACTACTTTGAATGATGACATCTAAAAACCTGAAAATATACATCGCTGGACACAGGGGCATGGTGGGCTCGGCCTGTTGGCGATTGCTTGAATCCAAAGGCTTTACAAATATTATCGGAAGGACGTCTAAAGAACTGGATTTAAGAAATCAATCACAAGTAGAATCTTTTATAAAAGAAGAAAATCCTGATATCATTATAGATGCTGCTGCCAAAGTTGGAGGGATTCTGGCCAATGATACCTATCCATATGAGTTTTTGATGGACAATATGCTTATTCAAAACAACTTAATAAGAGCAGCACACCAAAACAACGTCACAAAGTTTATCTTTTTGGGCAGTTCTTGTATTTACCCCAAGATGGCGCCACAGCCGCTTAAGGAGGAATATTTGCTAACCGGGCCTCTTGAACCGACCAACGAATGGTATGCCATTGCCAAGATTTCTGGGGTAAAGCTGATAGAGGCGTTACGCAAACAATACAATAGGGATTATGTGGCCTTGATGCCCACCAACCTATATGGCCCCCATGACAATTTTGATTTGCAAAGCTCACACGTGCTTCCTGCCATGATACGTAAGTTTCATGAGGCCAAGGAAAACGACCATGCGCCTGTTACCCTCTGGGGAACCGGGACGCCCAAGCGAGAATTTATGCATGTAGATGATCTGGCCCAAGCTGTGTTTTTTGCAATGGAAAACAAACTGCCAGAAACATTATACAATGTAGGGACAGGCAAAGACCTATCTATCAAAGAACTGGCAGAGATGATTCAAAAAACGGTTGGACACCAAGGAGACATTGTTTGGGACGATTCCAAACCCGACGGGACACCAAGAAAGTTGATGGATGTTAGCCTTATGAAAAATATAGGCTGGCAGTTTGGCATAGAATTACAACTTGGTGTTGAGAACACCTACAAGTGGTTTAGCAAAACCACATTAGAAATAGACATTTAGCAATGGTTTTTTTAGAAGAATCTATAAGCTTTCATTTTTAAAAAAAGACACAAAAATGAATGTAAAAAACGGGAAAAAAGATGTGAAGAGAAAATTTACTATTTCAATCATAACAGTTTCCTATAATAGTGTTTTAACCATTCAGGACACTTTTGATTCCATAAAGGAACAGGATTATAGTTTAATAGAATATATAGTTGTAGATGGAAAGTCCACGGACGGAACATTGGATTTAATTCACAAAAATCAAGACATTATTTCTAAGTGGGTTTCAGAAAAAGATGCTGGTATCTATGACGCGATGAACAAGGGGATAACAATGGCAAGTGGAGATATAATAGGTATTTTAAATTCTGATGATGTTTACTATAGTAGTTACTGCGTTTCTAAGGTTATGAATACTTTCAACATGAATCCAACATCTGAAGTTGTGTTTGGTAAAATTATCAATGTTAGTCAGGACTTAAATAGGGTTGTCCGCAAATGGAAAACCACTCCATTTGAGCTCGGTAGTTTTAAAAGAGGTTGGCACCCACCCCACCCCGCCTTTTTTGTCAAAAGAGAAGCTTATATCAATCACGGGGCTTATGATTTAAAATTTAAAATTGCAAGTGATTTTGATATGATGTTAAGGTTGTTAGAGGTCAAAAGGTGTAAATCAATTTATTTAGATAATATAATCACAAAAATGAGGACTGGGGGAGAATCAAATAGGTCTATTAGTAATATTATAAGGGGGAACAGGGAGATAAGGCAATCTTTTAAAAAAAACAAAATTTACATTTCACCTTTTTATACAATTTTTAGACTTGTCCGAAAGTTTTTAGAGGTTGTTAGACTAAATTAAAAACTTGTAAAATGAGCTTTTAAAAAATGAGAATTTTATGGTTCAAAAGATCACACCCATATTAAAATTCCGCGTAGTTCAATATTTCTTTGGAGATGTGGTTTTTAAAGCATCAAAATTTGTCTTTATTGCTGCGCTAACCTACTTGATCGACAAATCATCTATTGGATTTTACACCCTTTTCGAGTCAACAGTAGTTTTATCTAAAAGTTTTTTCTCACTAGGGCTAGCTAATTATGTCCAAACAAAAACCCATCAATTAAGACATGATGACTTCAAACAGCTAATAAACTTAGTAACTTCATTTAAACTGATAACAGGAACACTATTTGGCCTGTTAGCCGTTTTATTCGTTTTAATTTTTAATCTGTCATTTTTCTCAATAACCCCTTTAACTTTATCTTTCGCTATTTTTTCTGGACTTTCTATATCTATGTTCCAGGTTTTTTTGGAAACAGATATTGTTAAAGGTAACAGTAAATACTACGTAACTCAAAAAAACTTTTTCAATTTAATTTTAATAATTTCTCTACTAATTTCGGCAATAATTTACAGCGAAATACAAGCTCTAATCACTGTATACACAACTTGCCATGTAGGCCTTCTATTATATGTCCTTTTAAAGAGAAATTCTACCAAACTTAACACTGTTCTTAGGGACGCATTAAAAACCATTACACTATTCAAAGATCATAAATTTGTTTACTTTCTACCTTACAATATACTATTATGGGGGATCAGTTTTTCAGACAGGTTCATAATAGAATTAAAATTAGACCTCGAAAATGTAGCATTATATTCTACTGCATTTTCTTTCGCAAGTGTGATTTCTGTTTTGGCAATTTCTTTAAAAAACTCTGTGATGCCAAAAATATATTCTAGCCTAAACATTGAAAAGGATAAAAGTTATTTAGCCTCAAAAATTTTCATACGCACATTTGGTTGTGTCATGATAATTTTTTCTAGCGACTTGTACACTCTTTTACTTCCTGAGAACTACTTCTTAGGCAATAAAACATTTATGGTTATTGCACTATCATTTATTGTTTTTCTTGATGTAACGATTCTTGAGGTTAAACTTTTTCATAAAAATTTGGTAAATAATATAGTTTTAACTCAATTTATACTTTTGGCTTTTAACATTTCAGGGAATCTTATCTTTGTGAACAAGTACGGGATTGTCGCCGTGTCATTCGTTACTCTTTTTACTATTTTACTACAGCTTACGGTTTATATCTTACTTACTAGAGATTATTTGATTAAACAATTAAAAAGAGAAATAACTAGCTTGTTTATTTTATTTGCTACTTTTTGGGTGAGTTTTTTTATAGAGCTAGACACATTCACTAAAATTTTAATTTGTTTTCTTTCTGTTTATTTATTTATAATAACAACGAACAAGAAAATTATTCCCAAAATCATAAAATGAAAAAAATTCTTTTTGTTGCAAAATTTCCCCCACCATATACAGGGCAAACAGTTGGAACCAAGTTGCTTTTTGAAAGCCTATCTAATAGCACCCTATTTGAATCTCGAAAAGTAGATTTTTCAGTAGGATTTAAAAAAGGCAAAGGACTCTTAAACAAGCTAACCTACAATTTTTTCACAATTTTGGCTTTTTTTAAAAAGCTTAGATTATTGGTTAATAATAAAAACGTAGATGTGGTTTATGGAATTTGTCCAAGTAGTTTTAAAGGACTTTTACAAATTGTAATTGTTTTTTTTTCAACGGGGTTTTTTAAAAAGAAAATATTTCTTCACGTAAGAACGGGAAACTTACCTGAGTTGTATAAAAATTTTCTTTCAAGAAAAATTTTAGATTACATGATTAGAAAAAAGGTGTTTTTCATTTTTTTAAGCGAAAAATTAAAAAACTCAACTAATCAATTCATTGACAATTCTCAAAAAGCAGTTTTGTATAATCAAATTGATGAAGCGGTAATTTCCTCAAAACAGGAGAATAAAATGTCTGTAGAATCTCGAAAGAAGTCAAAAACAATCCAATTGTGTTATATATCTAACTTTATTACTTCAAAGGGGTATCTAGACTTTTTGAAGTCTTTGAAATATGTTAAATCAATGAATACAATCAAAGCGATTTTTGTAGGTTCTTGGCTTTCAGAAAGTGATAAAAGGAAGTTTATATCCCTTTCAAGGAAGCTAAAACTATCTGATTCTGTAATCATTCTTGACCCAATATATCACAGGGAAAAACTTAAAGAAATATATAAGAAAAGCCACATTTTCTGTTTACCCACATACTATCCTTATGAAGCTCAACCGAGATCTATTATTGAAGCTTTTGCGAACTCTACACCAGTGATTAGTTGTAATCACGCTTCAATCCCTGAATATGTTGAAAATTATCATAATGGAATACTTGTTGACAAAAAAAGCCCAAAACAAATCGCAGATGCAATAGAAGAGATTTCTCGTCCTTCAAATTGGATAAAGTATTCAAGAAATGCACAGTCAACATTTTTGAAAAAATTCAAAACGAAAGAATTAAACAATCAATTTATAGAAATAATCAATACGGAATATAATTATGAAAATTGCAAATGTTAGAGGTTATTGGAGCACAAATATTGGGAACAGTTTTTTTCAGATTTCTTCAGAAGGAATCTTCAATGAGTTAAATGTTTCATCATTTTCATTTCCTGATGCACCAGGATATATAAATGTAGTTAAAGGAAACCCAAAGAATTTCTTTGATTTTTCAGAGATTTTAGACGTAGATTATATCTGTATACATGGCCCCTTTTTTAGAAAAGAATTTGATAAAATCTATTTAGAGTCATTAAAGAAAGCTTCTCGCAGGGGGGTTAAAATAATTGGTTTAGGTGTTGGAGCTATGCATTATGACAAAAAGAGTTTGTCGTATTACAAAAACTGGATTAATGAAATTGACTTTCAAATGATAGCAACGAGAGATGAAGATACTTATAACTTTCTAAACGCTTTTGGGGTTAGCTTCCCAATTTACAACGGGATTGATTTAGGTTTTCTGTTAAGGTTTTATGCCCCCCAACCATCATTCAAAGAGAGCAAAAAATTTGTCTGCTTTAATTTTGATCAAATTCTAGAACCTAAAATTTACGAGTCTTCCAACGGCGTTATTGAGCTGGACAACTCAAGATATTCTTTCACTAAACGTTTTAGCAACGAGCCTAGGGGAATTTTAAAAAAAGCATTTCCGTTTATTAGACCCTACTTTAAAGTGTTTAAAAACACCAGTTTAGATAAATACGAAATAATTAGATTAGACCATCGCTTTAATCCTTACAGTAGAAAAAGGATATATAGTGACGCAAACACATTCTCAATGGACACTCCAGACGGATATTTATTAGCTTATGCGAACTCTAGGCTCACCCTTTCTAACCGTGTACATGCTAACGTGGCTACGCTTAGCTATGGCAATCCCTCGATGTATTTTTCTGATAGTAAAAGAGCTAAACTTCTTGACAGATTAGACTTATCAGGTATATATAATAAACCTATGTCATTGGAACAAGACAAATTAGAGCATGAGAAAAAAAGTTTGATACAGTTTATTTCAAATAATTTATAAAGTTAATACCACATTTAATATTTGCTGTTCTTTAGTTCATGAAACAAGCTACCACCGTTTCAAATTTTAGCATCAAAACATCAAAATCTTTTTTGTTTTATTATTCTTTTGCTATAATCATAACCTTCCTAATCCCTTTACCAGAGGATTTGTCGTTTGTCAACAAACAACTAGTTAGGATAACGGTTTTAATTCCATTGTATAGCTTGATTTCATCATATCTAAAGAAAAACATATTGACAATGAAGTTTGTAATTTCCTTTGTCTTTTTTTCTTTTTGGAGCTTAAGAAGTCTGGCATTAGCCCAAAGAAATTTTTTACTTATAGAGGTTCCTTTTAATGACGGTTTAAATGATCTAAGTATAACAAAAGGGTTGTTTACAGGAATCTTGTTCATAATCGTTGTAAACCTTTTTTGTTTTTTTAGAGAAAAAATAAATACTGAGCCGCACATCATTTCTCCAAAAGAGGTAAAAGTCAACAGAAGTAAGGTATACGGCCTTTTAATAATTTGTGTTATAGGGACACTGTTATTACTAAATAATTCAACTTACTTCGGAAATGGGGCTATGGTAAGGCATGGAGACGGAGCCTCGAGTGTTATAAAGTATTTGATTTATTATTCGGAACCTTTGTTGATTTTACTTTTTTTGATTATAATAGGCATTAAATATAAAACCAAACACCTTAAAATTTACTACATTTTAGTTTCAATTGCCTTGTTGTGCAATTATATTCTGGGTGACAGGTTATCAGTAGTTTCCACGGTTTCTGCGCTAATACTATTTTTGATTTATAAGAATGGGTCAATAGGCTTTTTTAGAGGATTATTTTCGATTTTGATTGTCTTTGCATTTTCATTTTACTCAATAGCCAAAAGATATGGTTTTATTGCCCCGTTGGATTTAATTAATTTGTACTTGAAGATAAATGCTAATTCAATTTTTGACATATCGCTTTTACAATTAATAACCAGAGATTTTACCCCAACAGATTTAAGTTATTTATCAATTCAGAATACCACAAAAACAGGTTTCTTGTATGGAAAATCCATATATGATGCATTTATTTTAATATTCCCCAGGAAATTATGGCCTAATAAACCCATAAACCTAGGAACATCAAGTGTTAACAGCGAGCTGTACCCTCAGGTGTTCGAATACACACACATTAGTACTGGAATTATTGGAGATTTTTACATGAATTTTGGCATATTTTTTATACCAATTATGATAATTTGGCTATTCGTTGTCCAAAGGGTTTTTTTTGGGAAAAATTCTGGTTTTCTTGAGTTTGGTTTGGGGGTGTGTTATATAATTCTTTGTTTTAAGTTAGGATTTTTAGATTCAACGGCTAGAATGATGGTTGTTTACATTCCTGCAATAATTTTCATAAATAAAATAAAAATCAAAAACATTCTACACCTTAAACTATCATTTTTAAAGTAATAACATTTAAAGTATGGATAATAAAAAAAAGACATACATAATAGGAGGCTCTGGTTTTGTAGGAACCAAATTAATTTCTACCCTAGGCGAAGAGAGATGTTTGAACATTGATAAAAATTCATCTCCCTTTTTTAACTCTTTAACAACTATAGCAGATATACGACAAAAGGAAAAAGTTGAATTTTGTAAAGAATTAAAATCTGTTGTTCTTTTGGCCGCCGAACATCGCGACGATGTAAGCCCCACCTCTCTATATTATGATGTCAATGTTGACGGGACAAAAAATGTGCTTGAAAAAATGGATAAAGCAGGCGTTAAGCAACTAGTTTTTACCAGTTCTGTTGCCATTTATGGGCTTAACAAACAGAATCCCAACGAGGACCACCCCCAAGACCCCTTTAACCATTATGGAAAAAGCAAATGGCAAGCCGAGCAAGTCATTAAAGAGTGGTTTGATAACGACCCTGAAGGTAAATCTGTCAGCATCATCAGACCCACGGTTATTTTTGGCGAACGCAATCGTGGAAACGTATACAATCTTCTTAAACAAATTAGCTCAGGGAAGTTTTTGATGATTGGAAAAGGTCAAAACAAAAAATCCATGGCCTATGTGGGCAATGTGGTGGCTTTTATCAAGGACCGACTTGAAAAACAAGAACAAGGCTATCATGTTTTTAATTATGCGGACAAACCAGATTTTAATATGGTGGAACTGGTGTCGATTATAGAAAGAAAGATGAATTTACGCATTCCAAAAACAAAAATTCCCTATGGGTTAGGAATGTTGGGAGGCTATGCCTTTGATATAATGGCAAAACTTTCTGGAAAACAGTTACCCATATCCTCCGTACGTGTAAAAAAGTTTTGTGCAACGACCCAATTTGATTCTACTAAAGCTCATAAACAGTTTACCCCCCCTTATAGTTTAGAGGAGGGCCTAAACAAAACATTATCTCATGAATTTTTAAACCCCAAAAAAGACAACATAGTTTTTTTTTCAGAATAGATTTTAATCTAAGTACCACCATTTTTCATAACAACCTTTTTTTCTTTCATCCAAACCATCCATATTATGAAAGCCAAAGGAGCATTTATTAAAGCTCCGCTAAAGCAACCAACAATTACAGGGATAGCCCTATTCAAATTAGGTGTTATTAAATAGAAAAACCGAATTAAGGCAAAAAAGCCAACTAAGCCATACCAAACAAAGATATCTATTGGCACAACTTCAACATAAAACGATTCAAAACGCACATTTCCACCAACAATCCAGTCTGTAAATAAATATTCTTTTTGTATGTAATTTGAAATGGTTGCCAAGTTTTCATTTCTTAATGAAAACAAAACACCCCAGGGGCCATGATCTAAATAAACTTTTTGCCAAAAGGGAGAAAAACTCACAATCCACGCCATCCACTTGGGTAAGGTTGTTAGAGCGGCTAATCCAACACCAGCAAAGGCAAATTGTGTTTTTTTTGAACGAACTGTTCCCCAAAAAACAATTATAACAAGAGACAAAAGACCAGCTTTTGTGCCGGAGCAAAGTAAAGCAGCAACAAATAATAGGCTTCTTACACTAAAAAAATGATACTTACTAAGTAAGTCAATCAAAAATAAAGAAGATAAAATGACCGAATAACCACGGGCGAATATACCAGAGTAGCCCCATCGACCGGACATTGGATAACTTTCAAAAATGGACACATCAAAAACAACTCCAACACAAACAAAAAAGGAGTTGACAATTGTGGCTATATAAATCAATCTTATAAAGTGTTTTGAAAAAGAAATTGAAAATTTCAATGCTTGCCACACTGCTAAAAACAAAATGGGTAAGGTTATTCGGACATTCATAAACCCCTGACCTGAGGAAATCGAAGAAATAAAGTTATGATTACGTGGGTCGTCTAAGTAAAAACGAAATTCATTGAAAACAGAAATACAGCTAATAATCAACCAAGTATATAAAAACAGTTTAGAGATTTTTTTTCTAAGAAAGACAGCAGAAACAATGCAACACCCATAAATAGAACCATATAAAATAGCAGTGACAACCTTAGAAGCCAACCACTCTGATTCTCCGTTAACAGTTAGAAACTTTATCAAAGAATGCCGAAAAACTAGATGAAAAGTCAAAGCGACTAAAACCCCATAATAAAACCTAGCACTTTCAAAAACATGCTTTCGGGCGTATGTGGTGAGGGTTTGTATGTTCATCTTTTGGCTAACGTATTGGCGGGTGGGTTTGTTGTATGGGTTTTTATGGGAACCTTATGGTCTATAAGCTTAAAAATTCACGACTTGTCTGTTTTATTGTAAACATGCTGTTTTAAACTAAAGGCTTATCGTTATAAAAGTGCTTGAACTGGCTCCAAGTCGTGATAAGGCACGATGGTCATCCCATCACTTCTTTTTTGCAGGCTGTTTCCGGCATAAACAACATAGCCTTGGTCGGCTTGGGTCAGTTTTTGCCAGTATCTAAGACCTTTAAAAAAGGCACTTGTGACGGTTTGTCCTGATTTAATTTCAACAGGAATTAGCCTGTTTTCGCGTTCAACAATCAGATCCAACTCATGCCCCGCGTTGTCTCTCCAAAAAAACAGATTGTTGGGTTTTGCTTGATTGAACCTTGTTTTTATCAAATCCACCACAATTAAATTTTCAAACAAAGGGCCTTTATAAACACTCAAATCCAGTTGACGGGGGTTTTCAATTCCCAAAAGTGCTGCCACCAGCCCGGTGTCATAAAAATAGAGTTTAGGCATTTTAACAACTCTTTTATTAAAATTTTTATGGTACGGTTGTAGTCTGAATGCAACAAAGCTACTTTCTAAAACACCCAACCAAGCATGGATTGTTTTGGAGTCAACACCTACTTCAATCGCCAGAGAATTCATGTTTAACAACTGGCATACTCTGCCCGCACACAACCTCAAAAACCTTTCAAAAAGCGTTATATTAGAAATATTTTTTATCAATCGCACATCTCTTTCAATATAAGTTCGGATATAGTTAGCATACCATTTGTTGGGCTCAACAGGATCGTGATATAAAGCGGGATAACCCCCTTTGTGAATCAGTGTATTCACATCGGCAGTTTTCTGGCCGATTTCACCAATGGTAAGGGTAAGCAGGTTCAAATAGCCCACCCTTCCTGCCAACGACTGAGAGATACTCTCCTGCAATAGAAAATTGTTTGATCCGGTTATGACAAACAATCCGTTGGTGTTTGACTCATCCAAAATTTGCTGTAAATAAGAGAAAATTTCAGGCACACGTTGGGCTTCGTCAAAAATGGCTCCGTGTGGATAATTTGACAAAAATCCTCGCGGGTCTTCCATAGCAAACAATCGGATGTCTGGGTTCTCAAAGTTCACATACGCTTTTTCTGGAAACAGTGCCTTAGACAGGGTTGTTTTTCCCGATTGCCTTGGGCCTACGATGGCTACCGCTTTAAATTGAGTTGCCAAGGATAGAATTTCGGATTGCGCCTCTCTCTTTATCATACCGCAAATATATACAATTTCGGAATCGAATTCCGAAATTGTATGGTTTTTGTATTCTTTATAGGGGGTTATGTACGCTTTTTAATGCCGAAGACAACCTAGAGGAACCACCCAAACCCCATCTGGGCGGCGGTAAGAATAAGCACCCGCGGTAAGTACCATCAAAAAGGAAGGGTCCCGTCTTTTAGAAAAGAGTTACCAATCAGCCTAAGAGAAACTTCCGAGTTTGGCAACATGAGTCATTAAATCATAAAAATAGCGTATCAACAATATTTACCGAAAAGAAGTTTTTTGGATTTAGGCCAACAAAACGGCTGCCGGAATCCCAATTTCTTTGTGGAACCTTTTGGCCAGCGCGCCCCATGGAACCATTAAAAACCTGGAGTGTCAGCTTCGAGCGAATGCCAAAAGAGGGCCAAAGTTTGCAGCGTCAGCAGCCCTTATTGCATCCAAATAGGTTTTTCTCAACGCTCGCCTCTCTATCGACCCGCCCATTCCCCAGCTAAACAATTCCAACCCCAAAACTTTGTGAACAATCACATCTGCAATAAGCCTGCTATGGCGCCCATTTCCGTTGGAGAAACAATGGATGCTGACCAAGCGGTGCTTAAACCGAATGGCAATTTCATCTGCTGCATATGTGTGATGTGTTGTCCAATACAGAGCATCATTACAAAGCTCCTGCAACTAGATTGAGATTTGCCATTTCTTAACTCCGAGATTCTTGTTGGTTTTCCTAAACGCACCCGCCCAGACCCATACATGTCCAAACATTTTTTTATGGAGCTCACAGACAAAACGCGACCTAAATACATTTTCAGCTTTAAAAGACCGATTAAAAACCCATTGCAGTGCCTCTTCTATGTTTTGTTGTTCAAACTCATCAAGCTCTCCACGTGTTGCAATCGACGAAATCAGCAAGCTCTCTTTTTCGTCTTCCTCAAGGGGCGTTTGTCCGTCTCCAGATGTAAAATCTAGTCCCATAGGGCTTTGGGTAAAGATTGTTTGATAAGTATAGCCCTTTCTTTAATGGCTTTACGGACACGTTCTTCGCTGTTTTCTTGATCTTCCAGGCGCATGTTGTTCGAGGTACGTAAAACCACTTTTTCAGCCAATACCAACGATTTGCGATCAATGTATTTGCCCAACGAACCATCTTTGGGCACAAAGCCATAAACAAGCTCCATATCCAATACACGAGCCACTTCTTTAAGCGATTTAAGCGTGATTCCTCCCTCGATTTCTCGCTTTTCCATGTTATGAACACTGGATTTGCTCACCGACAACCGATTGGCCAATTGTTGCATCGAAATACCCAAAGCACTTCGAATGGCCTTGATCCAGCCCGCCGAAGGCTTGGGAAGTTTTGCCGCAGCAGAGAACAATGCCATTCTAGATTCAAGCTGTTCGATCTGTAAATGTTTTTTTTGCATATTATCAGTTTATAGGCTTACTTTTACAAATCAAAAGTAAACATATAATATTACAAAATCAAATATTTTGTTATATTATAATATGACAATAATGCGACTGATCTTTGATTTACCCCAACACCACCCTTTTTGGCCTGGCGGCTGCTTGTGGCGAAGTGGGTCGTTCTGCAATGGTTTCCATAGGAAACCGTTTTCTGGCCAAGTCGAGCCAGGTCATGATCTCTGGACCACAAAAATGAGAGATGCCCTTGGGCAAAGTTTTTTGTGAGATTCCTGTGAGGAGGTGCTTGGCTAGGTCTTCGGCACGAGTGGGGCAACCCCATTGGTCGGCCGTAACGCTTACCGATTTTCCAGCGTTGAGTTGGGCCTTAATTTTGGTGTAAAAGTTTATGCCAAAGGGCGAGTGCAACCAAGATGTTCTTACAATGCTACAGGCACCCTCTAACTTTTGTAATGCCTGTTCGCCCGCTAGCTTACTAGCCCCATAAACGTTGAGTGGATTGGGTGCGTCGATTGGGGTGTAGGGTCTGCCCAAAGCACCATCAAACACATAGTCGGTAGAAAGATGCACCAGCCATACGTTATGAGTCAAACAGACTTCTCCAAGTTGTTGCACTGCTGTGGCGTTTAATGCAAAAGCCCTGTCTTTTTCTTCCTCAGCCTTGTCTACGTGTGTATAGGCCGCGGTGTTGATACAAACATCAACATCATGCTTGGCAAAGAGGGCCTCAACGGCTTTGGCATCTGTGATGTCCAAATCATCTTTGCTCAAAAACAAGCATTCAAGACCGTTGTATTCCTTTGCAGCAGCTTCTAGCGCTTGGCCCAACTGCCCATTGGCACCGGTTACCAATAGCCGTTTCATGATTCCAAGTTTTGGATCAGCGGCAGCTGTCGGTCTTTCTCCGAAATCACAGGGCTGCTAACGCCCCAATCAATGCCCAAATCAGGATCATCATAGCGCACCCCTTTTTCAGCGGCAGGCACATAGGGGGCATCTACTTTGTAGTGGACCAAAGCCGTCTCGCTCAACACACTATATCCATGGGCAAATCTCTTAGGGATATAGAGTTGTTGTTGGTTGTCAGCCGAAAGTTCCCATCCAAACCATGTGCCATAGGAAGGCGATTCTTTTCGCAAGTCCAACACCACATCATAGATACGGCCTTGTACCACACGGATGAGCTTGGCCTGGGCATGGGGCGCTTCTTGGAAGTGCAGTCCCCGCACGACGTTTTGGTGTGAAAACACCTCATTGTCTTGTATAAAATCGGGTCTTAGGCCCGTCAGTTCTTCAAAACGATCCAGCTGAAAAGTTTCGCTAAAATGCCCACGCGCATCTGCAAACAGCTTGGGTTGCAAAATCCAACAACCTGATATGGGGGCAGGCTTAGCGTGCATCAATCCAGCGTTTTAGGGTGTGTCCATACTCAGAGCTTTCATATTGCTGAGCGAGTTTTTGAAGGTCAGACGCAGCAATCAAACCACTTTTATAAGCCGCCAGTTCGGGCGAACCCACAAGCACCCCTTGTCGGCTTTGAAGGGCTTCGACAAAAGCGTGGGCATTGGACAAACTGCTCACCGTGCCGGTGTCCAACCAAGCCGTCCCCGACTCCAAAACCTTTACTTCCAATTGTCCAGCTTCCCAATAGGCCTTGTGGATGTCAGTGATTTCGAGTTCTCCACGGGCACTTGGGCGTACGTTTTTCGCTTTCTCAACGACCGTAGCGTCAAAAAAATACAAGCCTGGAATGGCCAAATTCGATTGAGGTTTTTGGGGTTTTTCTTCAATGGAAACAATGCTGCCATCTTTGTCCAGCGTTACAATGCCATAGCGCTCAGGATGTTGCACAGGAGCCCCCAAAATCAGACCACCGGAAAAGTTTTTTGTAGTGGGGGCAAGGGTGTCTATGGCAGACCCATAAAATAGATTGTCTCCCAATATGAGCGCTACAGGGTCTTTGCCAATAAAAGATGCGCCTATCAAAAAAGCCTCTGCCAACCCATTGGGTGCCGATTGAGTGGCGTACTGAAAAGAACAACCCAAATCACTTCCATTGCCAAGTAAGTCCTGAAAAGCGGTCAAATCACGGGGTGTGGTGATGATTAAAACCTCAGAAATGCCCAGTTGTATAAGAGTAGATAGCGGATAGAAAAC
>Ga0208880_1000028_pt1 | contig 26936 bp, 26 predicted proteins | sample Knorr_S23_td_Sur_FD_185606 | JGI IMG/M metagenome (GOLD analysis project Ga0208880, IMG submission 185606) | Marine microbial communities from Southern Atlantic Ocean transect - Knorr_S23_td_SurfaceB_ad_5m_LV_B (SPAdes) (version 2) | ecosystem: Environmental > Aquatic > Marine > Oceanic | place...
GATTGATCCAGAGCCCGTATGAGGGACGCGGGATTTCGTTGTAGAAAGTGGCCTTGTGGATGTATCCCTTTTGGATGTCGCCATCGCTGTCAGGCAGCTTTTCGTAATTGTACTCCGGCAGGTTGGTCAGCCCGGTGGAGTCGAGGTCACCCCGCTTGAAGGATTCAAACATTTTTGGAATATCCCGGATAACCGTCAGGTGAATGCGGTCATAATTGTACCGGTTGCGAAGAAACTTCTTATCCTTGGCCCACCAGTCCTTTTGACGTGTCAAAACAATCGAGCGACCCTTCTTGATGTCCTTGTCATTGATGACGTATGCGCCCGTCGTCGGTTGAAAACGCCACTGGTAGCGTTCCACGTAATCCTCTCCAAGCTCCGTGAAGAAATGTTGCGGAACGGGAACCAGATCCAAGACGCGTGAATTCATATCCGGTTTGGCTTCCGGTACGCTGATGGAAAATGTCAGGTCATCATACTTTGTGATGTTGGTATACATTTCCGTGTACCAGTTATTGTACCACGGGGCGCGGATATAACTGGACTGGAAGAAAAAGAACATGAACAGGTAGTCGTCGGATGTTACTGATTCACCATCCGACCAGCGGGCATCGGGATCCAAGCGGACGTAGACCGTCTTGTTAGGCTTGTCGACAGCCCATTCCTTGGCCAATTCAGGCATGTAGTAGTGTCCTTCCTCGCCGATTTCCGTCACGTTTGGATGTCGTCGAGCCATTCGCATGGCCACATCATCCAGGATGTACGGGCGGAACGATCCGTTGGCGTCGGGGCCGACCCGTCTCAGGGTACGCGGGAAGTCCTGCAGTGCACCATACCGCGTGCCACCCTTGATCGCTTCAGGGGAACCAATGTCAGGCAGATGCTGGTTGTTCGTCCATGACAGACCCTCCGGAACATCGGCCATTGTCTTGAACTGGAAGAACAGGGGAACGGATTCCATTTCGCGGTTGAATTCTTCCTGCGTAACGTTACCCGCTGCCAGCTTGGCCTTGAGGTCAAGCGGAGCGCGTTTGAAAGTGGCGTAGTATTCTTCAACTTCGGCCGTGTTGTCGATGAGGACCAGGTCCTCAGACTCGTCCTTGCCTCCACAACCTGATAGCAGGACAGCGGCTAGACCAAGAGCTGGTAAAGTTGCAAATGGTGTTCTGAAGAGTTTTTTCATGATTGTTAACGATAGGTGGTGAACTTCTTTGGATCGAAGGCTTCCCGGACGGCCTCGCCAATGAACGTGACGAGGGTCAGGATGAAAACCAGCGCAACGAACGCACTGGAAACGATCCACGGAGCATCCAGGCGGGAGGTTCCCTGTTTCAGTATTTCGCCGATACTCGGTGTGGGCGGAGGCAACCCGAACCCAAGAAAGTCGAGTGCGGTAACTGCTGTGATGGCGGCTGCCATCGTAAAGGGCATGAATGTGACAATCGTGCTGATGGCGTTCGGCAGGATATGGTGGAAAATGATCCGCGGGGCACTGGCACCAATGATCTGGGCGGCCGCCGTGTAATCACGCGCCTTCTCCTTGTAGGTTGCGGTGCGCATGAAGTACGTCATTCCTGTCCAGGAGAAGAGAACCATGATGAACAGGAGGATGGCGATCCGGGTGGAAATCGAGAAGCTGGTGGGAATGACCGAAAAAATGATAATCACCATGTAGATAAAGGGAACCAGGGACCAAATCTCGATCAGGCGCTGGACAAAGAGATCAAACCATCCACCAAAATACCCCATCAGGCAGCCGATGGTAATGCCGATCAGGTACACCAGCGTCATGAACGACAAGGCGAAGAACACGGCAATCCGGAATCCGTAGACCAAGCGGGAAAGAATATCCCTTCCAGTGCTGTCCGTGCCGAGATAGTGACCGGACTGTGAATCGGGCGGGCGCGGTTTAAGAACGCCCTCAAACTTGTTGTTTTCATTTGGACTGAAAGGCACCGGGGGCATCAGGACCCAGTTTCCGTCATCATTACCGGCAAACACTTCCTTCAGTTGCCGGTATTCAACAGGCGCATTGGCAAGGGTTCCTTCCAGCCCAAATTCCTTGCCCAGTTTGACATCAGAGTAGGTGGGAAAATACAGATCACCCTCGTACAGGACAACCAGGGCACGGCCGTTGGCGATGTATTCGGAAAAGAGCGATAGAATGGAAAGAAAGAGAAGGGCCAGAAAGGAGTAATATCCGCGACGGATCTGTTTGAACCGCGTGAGCTTCTTGACGGTCAGCGGGTTCAACCGGATGGGCAGGGAAAACAGGGAAAATACCGCAGCCAGGAGAATGATGCCCATGCCAACCCTCCAATGGATGAAAAACAAGGCAAGCAGACCGATCAGGGCCATCACGCTGTAGGCGCTGACCCGCTTGATGGGGAATGTTCCCCCGGAATTGGCTTTAGTCGTCAACATGCTTCAAATCACTGGAACCGGACCCGGGGATCAACCATGGCCACGATGAAATCACTAATAATGTTGCCCAAGAGAAGGAGGATACTGGAGAGGAGTAACACACCCATGACAATCGGGTAATCCCGGTCGAGAATGGCCGTGAATCCAAGTAACCCGAATCCATTGATGTCAAAGATCGTTTCGATGAGGAATGAACCCCCGACCAGCAACACAATGTTCTGCCCGAAGGTGGTGGCGATGGGGATCAACGAATTGCGCAGAGCGTGGCCTACCACGGCGCGCTTGAATGGCACACCCTTGGCGACTGCGGTGCGGATGTAGTCTGCCGCCAGGTTGTCCATCAGGTGGTTTTTCATCAGGAGGGTGACCAAGGCAAAACTTCCGATAAGGTAGGAGCACAGTGGAAGAACTGCGTGCGACGCCACGTCCTTTATTTTATCAATCGTATTCAATTCATCGTAATTGATGCTGGTGAACCCACCCATCGGGAACCACTCCAAACGGGCGGCAAAGAAAACCACCAGCAGGGCCCCGAGAACGTAACCGGGAATGGCGTACCCGGTGAAAATCAATATTGAGGACGCATTGTCGACAAAGGTCCTGTGCTTGATCGCCTTCATGATCCCGAGCGGAATACATACCGAATAGGTGATAATAAGGGTCAGCACGCCATAGAAAATGGAAATGGGGAAGCGCTCCTTGATGATTTCCCACACGGGTTCGTTGTACCGGTAGGAATTCCCCAGGTCTCCCTGTAAGACGTTGCCCAGCCAGTGAAAATAGCTGATATACCAGGGCTTATCAAATCCGTAATATTCCTTGAGCTGCTGTAACTGTTCCTCCGAGAGGGCCTGGCTTCCGGTGGTCGATCCGCCCGTGCTGACACCCGCACTGACGTTGACCGCCTGCATCTCCATGATCGCCCGTTCGATTGGTCCACCGGGAACGATGCGGGTTATCGCAAACACGATGATGGTGATCCCGAAAATCGTGGGGGGAATTAAAAGAAGCCTTCTGAGGAAATATGAACGCATGTCAGAACCTTGGAAACGGTTGCGAATTCGTGGAATGTTTCAATACCAATCCCCGCATTATTGTGAATAAAACAGCCTATTCACCATAATTTCGACGATCCTCGCCGCGGCAATCTTGGATGACCCTGATATAGACGTCACGCAGGTCGAACATTCTGGCCACCAGGGCATGCCGGAAAAACTCACCAGCCGATGCTTCCTCTGTCAGGGGGCCGACAATGCTCATGGCGGCGTTGATTCCCTTGAGGGCACGCTTGAGATGGACCAGGCAAAGCATGAAATCGCCCATGTCCATGGATTGCATGGCCATCAGGCTATGGCGCTCAGCATCGTTGAGGATATCGGAGAAATCCCAGCTCAAGAGGGCATCAGTTGGTGCGTTCTTGTGCTTGAGTGCAGTCCTGAGGATGTGCCTCATCTGCAGGAACAAGCCCGTGCTGACCACAAAAACCGGGTGCCTGTGAAGCGTGTAAGGATCCGTGTCGGCGGAACCGGGCAATTGCTCTGAGGCGCCTTTCCAGCCCTCGGAATCATCTTCATCCTCAGGGAAGTCGCCAACAGACCAGTCCTCAGTGTCCCAGTTCATCTGACGTGCAACCCAGTCCAACCGTTCAGTTGGCCCAAGCGGGCACTCGTCGTAAAATTTGAGAAAACGTGAAATATCCTTGTCACGTCGCTGGAGGAATTGCTGCCAGTCGAGCTCACTCCAGGACAGATTGCCCCGGTCCTCCCATTCACCTTCGGGCTGACCTTCAAAATTGAAATTTGTCATTTACTACTGGTAGGGGATTAATGCGTTTAAACTTGATCGGCTTGCCCCGTTTGGCAATGCCGAAGTCCACTTTTCAGCGAAAATTTTCCAATTGTTTCAATTGACTTGCCCGCTGATGGGAAGTTGGCAAGAATCAGGGGCTTTGAAGACGCAAAGCACCTGCAAATCATGGCAAAATCCGGATTCAGCGACATCTATCATGTGACAATCTTTTTCAGTGGCCGCGTACAAGGTGTGGGATTCCGGTACCATACCTTGCAGATTGCCAAGGAGTTTGATGTCAGTGGCGTAGTCCGCAATCTAGTCGATGGGCGCGTCCAACTGGAAAGCGAAGGCAACAAGGAGGATGTAACCGCCTTTATTGCGGAAGTGCAGGACCGCCTCTCCGTTTTTATCCGGAAAGTGGAATCAAGCGAACAATGGCGGGCCCCCGTCTACAAGGGATTCACCATTGGGCGTTAAAACGGCTTGAGGACGACCATCAGGAGGGCTACTACGCCCAGGACGATAGTCGACCACCAGAGATCCTGAGCCAGGCGGGGCAGACGGTTGATGGCCACAATCATGGCCCCGAGGATGACCCAGATCACCATTTTTACGATTACCCAGAGGGGCCAGCCGAAATCCAGCACAGCCAGCAGGCCAAAGCCACCGACCAGCATCAGCAGGAGTCCCAAACCGCTGGTGATGGCACCCATTCGGCGAATGCCCTTGTGGTCGGATCCGAGGGCACTGCGGACAATGAGACCGCCATAAGCGAGAAAGACCATGAAAACGCCTGTGAGATGCAGGATTTGGTAAAGTTGTTGTTTCATGAGGCTTGAGTGAGTGGAATTTTTCTGGGATGAAAAGAATAAACCATGATTGATACGGAATTAAGGGAATTGATTTTAAAAAACCTGGCGGTGGTGATGGATCCCGGTTCGGGCGACCTGGCACAGGCTCTGAGGGAACTCGATGAGGCTAAATCGTGCACGAAAGGCCATTTGGCCCACTATCTGGGCAAGCGGAGTTACAGGAAAGCATGGGAACTCCTTCATGAGGAGTCTCCGGAGAAGGGAACCTGTTCCTAGGAACATGAGCCGTAAAAAGGATAGAATCGACACGGCTGGCGGAAGCAGTTTGTCGCAGGACAATCCATTTGGTGGGTTAAATCTGGGTGGCTTGAAGTCCGGACCAGTGAACCCCGTGGAATCCAAACCAAACATGGCTCAGCAGCCTGTCCGAAAGAAGGAAACGCTGCATGTGCGCCGATTGAAGTCTGGAAAGGGTGGCAAAGTTGTGACCGAGCTGTCTGGGTTTGATGCGGATCCCGGAACGCTGACCCGTTTATTGAAGAGCCTGCAGGGGCAGTTGGGAACAGGAGGCACCTGCAAGGGCAAGGTTATTGAATTACAGGGGGAATGCCGGGAACGGGTCAAACCCCTGCTGGAGGAACGAGGGTACCGGGTCAAGGGCGTTTAGTGGCTTGACCCACCTGCGTGAAGCGGATCAACATCCCCGGCTTTATGAACCGCGTCTACATCAAGACCTACGGATGCCAGATGAATGAGCGCGACTCCGAAGCGGTCGCGGCGCAACTGCGTGCCCGTGGGTACGTTATTGCGGAGGACGAGCATTCCGCGGATGTCGTGTTACTGAACACATGTGCCGTGCGTGAGCAGGCTGAACAGAAGGCAATCGGCAAGACCGGACATTTGGCCAAGCGAAAACGCAAGGACCCCAATTTTGTTTTGGGATTGATGGGATGCATGGTGCAGAACCGCGGAACCGACTTGCTCGAGCGCTTGCCAGATCTGGATCTTCTTGTCGGGACACAAAAATTCCACCGTGTTCCACAGATGCTGGACCAGTTCATCGCTAGTCAGAAGGGGCTGGGTCCCCGCCCGAGCACCTTGGTTGACCTGGAGGAGGAAGCGGGATCTGAAGAAACCATTCGGGAGCACACGGAAGGGGAGTCCCAGGTTTCAGCATTTGTCAGCATCATGCAGGGGTGCAACATGCATTGCACGTTCTGTATTGTTCCCAAGACACGCGGAGCGGAGCGTTACCGTAGCATGGATTCCATCTGCAAGGAGATTGAGGAATTGGTTGCCAATGGGACACGGGAAGTGACCTTGCTGGGTCAAATCGTCAACAGCTACGGCATGCGACAGATGGATTACGTCAACGGGATTAGCCCGTTCGTGCAATTGTTGGAGCGCGTGAACGCCATCCCCGGACTTGACCGCATCCGTTTCACCTCACCACATCCGAGAGGGTTTCAAAAAGATCTGGTGGATGCTTATGGTCGGCTTGAAAAGTTGATGCCGTATGTCCATCTGCCGGTCCAAAGCGGATCGGATTCCATGCTGAAGCGGATGCGCCGGCCCTACACCCGCCGGCGGTTTCTGGAGATCGTGGAGCAGCTGCGGGGGGTCCGTCCGGACATATGCTTGTCCACGGATATCATCGTGGGATTCCCGGGGGAGACTGACGAGGAATTCGAGGCCACCCGTTCCCTGTTTGAGGAAGTCGGATTCGACATGGCCTTCATTTTTAAATATTCAGAGCGTGCGGGAACCAAGGCGGCCGAAATGGGGGACGATGTCCCGGTGGAAGTGAAGGATACTCGCAACAAGGATCTTCTGGACATCCTCGGGAGAAGCTCGCTGAAGCGGAATCAGTCGATGATTGGTACCGTTCAGCCGGTTTTGCTGGAGGGACCCGCACGAAAAGGCGAGGGGATGTTCGTTGGCCGGAATCCGGGGAACCGGAAAGTCGTGGTGGCGGCAAATCCCAGATTGGTTGGCCAAATTGTTCCGGTGAAGATCCACGATGCCACGGTCAGCATCCTGCAGGGCGAATTATGCTTAACCGGTGTTGACGAAACCCTGCCGCAAAGTCTTTCTGATGCACACTGATTCCGTTCCCATGATACCTTCACTTTATACTTTCTCGCTGATTGCCGCTGTTGCTCTGCTGGTGGCCGGTATTCCGTTTTTGTTTGCCCCCGGTCGGATCGAAAAGGCCGTTCGCGCATTCCCGCGTCATCGCCTGACAGGTGTTCTTACGATGGTGCTTGGGGGCGGCTGGTTTCTTTTTAAGATATCCCAGCTCACCCAATCCGATTTCGGGGACTATAAAAACCTGCTTTTGCTGCTTTTTCTGGCCACACTGATCGGATCCATCTTCTACGTGAAGGATTTCCTGGCCGTTCGGGGGGTATCGATTCTCATTCTTTTGAGTGCCAACACGGGTTTGAAATCCGCCTTTGGATTGTACGATATTCCGGAACGCCTCGTTTTGGTGACCGTTCTTTACCTGTTTATCCTCGCCTCCATCATTTATGGAATAGCCCCATATCACATGCGGGATTCCATCAATGCTCTTTACCGGAAACCGATGTACCCGAGATTGCTGGGAATAATCCTCGTCTTGATGGGTTCCAGTGTGCTGGTAGCTGCCTTTAACTATTAAAGTACTGAATTTATTATGGAAAATGTGATCATTTTGGGAACCGGCTGTGCCGGTTTGACGGCCGCCATCTACGCGGCCCGCGCCAACCTCAATCCGCTCGTCCTTGAGGGATCCCAGCCCGGTGGGCAGTTGACCACCACCAGCGAGGTGGAGAATTTCCCGGGTTGGCCGGAAGGAATTGATGGATTTACCCTGATGGACAAGCTCCGCAAGCAGGCGGAAAAGTTCGGGGCCCGAACGGAATATGCGCGAATTGCCTCGGTGCACTTCGGCGAGGACAAAAAGATCCTGACAGCTGAGGACGGAAAAACTTTTGAAGCCAAGTCTGTGATCATCGCCACCGGAGCAAGTCCCCGTTTGCTGGGAATTCCCGGAGAAAAGGAAATGTTCGGAGGCAAGGGTGTCACCACCTGCGCCACCTGTGACGGAGCCTTTTATCGTGATATGGAAGTCATTGTTGTGGGCGGTGGTGACAGCGCCTGTGAGGAAGCGCTTTTCCTGACGCATTTCTGCAGCAAGATTCACCTGCTGCATCGCCGGGAGGAACTTCGAGCCTCTTCAATCATGGCTGACCGGACGGTCGCCCACGAAAAAATCGAAGTGCACTGGAACACGGTTCCGGAAGAAGTTCTGGCGGACGAGCAGGGGCTCATGCGGGCTGCGCGGGTCAAGAATGTCAAAACCGGGGAAGTTTCCGAGTTGGAGTCAAAAGGGTTCTTCATCGCCATCGGCCATATTCCCAACACCGAACCGTTTGCCAAGGAGCTCGAGACCGATCACAACGGTTACTTCATCCCGCAATCCGGTAGCCAGGTGAGGACCCGTGTTCCGGGCGTATTCGTGGCCGGTGACTGTGCCGACCACGTTTTCCGTCAAGCCATCACGGCTGCGGGGATGGGTTGCCAGTCGGCAATTGAGGCGGAACGGTGGTTGGCTGAACACGCTTAGGCATGTCTGATATTCTTGAGCAGTACTTTCCCGATCTGGATGCGGCCCAGCACCAGAAGCTGGATCAGCTGGAATCCGTATTCCGTGAGTGGAACAACCGGATGAATCTGGTTTCCCGGAAGGACATGGAGTCATTCGTCCTGCACCATCTGGTTCATTCACTGGCGTTGACCAAGTGGATCAAGTTTCCCGAGCAGACGCGCATTCTGGATGTTGGTACCGGGGGCGGATTGCCGGGATTGCCGCTGGCTATCTGTAACCCGGAAAGCAGTTTTTTCCTGTGCGACTCCATTGCCAAAAAGGCGAAGGCCGTCGAGAGCATGGCCACGGACCTGGGCTTGAGGAACGTGCAGGTCATCAACAAGCGGGCAGAAACACTGGAATCGTCCTGGCAGTTTGTTCTTGGGCGTGCGGTGACTTCACTTCCAAGGTTCCTCGGATGGATCCGGGAGAATATTCGCAAAGGAGGCGATGGCGCCTTCCCAAACGGGGTTCTTTACTGGAAAGGTAGCCTCTACAAGGAAGAGCTCTCGCTTTTGGATATCGAGCCGCATGCGGTTTATCCGATTGAGGAGGTCGTTCCCGATCCTTATTTCTCGGAGAAATACATTGTTCACCTGACACGCGATCAGGTGGTGTCGGCTAAGCTGCCGGAACCTGAATAGGTCAGTCGACTACCGTCCGGCCAACTCCACTTTGCGGTGGTGTGAACCGTTGCCCATTCACCTCGACGACAAGAGCAGATCCGTTTGAGAAACGAATTGAAACGGGGCCTTCCTTCTCCAGTGAGAGGCTCTCGCCCGCATTCAATGTGCCACTGTAGAGGCGCTTGCGGTCGCGCGCCTGCTCAACGATCAAGGTCAGGTTGTCGGAAGCGGAAATCGTGATTGAATCAACGGAGCTGGCGGTCTCCACAAGACCGGTCGGCTCCGGCACGGCTCCTCGAGCAGGCGTGCTGGGTGTCGCCACCAATTCGGGATTGATGTCCGGGGAATCGGAACCGCCGCCCAGCAGTCGGACCATGACAATGAGCGTAATGGAGATGAGGAGGATGGCCATGAAGACGAGTCCGATCTTCATGTACAGGGTTTTGTTCTCATTCCATGAATCCTGCTCCATGATGGAGGATTCACTTTTCAGTTTGCGCACAGGCGGGGGTGAAGCGGGTTGTTCCTCGCGATCGAGGCTGAAGGTCAACTCCGGTTCCGGGCCGTCATCCTCCGGGGCCTCCGTGATCACAACCGACCTTCTGCCGCTTTCGTCAGCGTAACCTTCCTGATCCTCATCCCCGGGAATTTCGACATGCCCCAGTGATCCCTGGGAGGACCGGGCTGGACGGGAACTCTTTCCAAGCAGGTGCGCGTCATAATCCGTCAGCAGCTTGTTTGGATCCAGTTTTAGGAAGCGGGCATAATTTCTCAGGAACCCGCGAATGTAAATCTGGGGAAGCGGAATCTCGAAGGAGTTGTCCTCCATCGCCAGTAGATAGTCCCCGCGAATCTTGGTTGCTTCAGCAACCTCGCGGATTGATACACCCTTGCGCTTGCGGGCCTCTTCCAAACGTTCACCAATCATGTTCTCATGAGAATGCGAAAACTGCGTTACTTTCAAACCAAAAAGATCATTGCGATAACTGTTGAAGTTCCGCCGAGAATAGACTCATTGATTCAGGATGCTCATTGACACCCATTGTCATCTGGAAAAAGCCATTTTGAAAGCCGAATGCGAGGACCTGCTCAAGCGAATGGAAGCAGCTGGAGTGGGGCGCTGCATCACGGTCGGGACAAGCCAGAAGGACTGGGAGCTGTACTACCGCCTGGCCGGACGGGATCCACGTGTCGATTGGACAGTGGGCATTCACCCCTGTGACATAGGGGATGACTGGCAGGAGCAAATTAAGGCCATTTCGACGTATTTTGGCACCGATCCCGTTCCGGTCGCTCTTGGAGAGATCGGGCTGGACCATTTTCACATGCCAAAGGATGCGGAAGAGGCAGCCGGTCTGAAGCAACTGCAGGAAAGGGTTTTTCGGGACCAACTGACGTTGGCCTATCAATTGGACTGCCCGGTTGTCATCCATTCGCGGAATGCCGTTTTGGAATGCATCAGGATGATTGATGACAGCGGGGTTGACTGGAGAAAGGTGGTTTTTCATTGCTACACCGACGGTCCAGATCTCATCAGTGAAATCAACAGGCGCGGGGGCCGGGCTTCATTCACGGGCATTCTGACCTATAAAAATGCATCCGCGGAACCAATACGGCAGGCGGCCCTTCATCAGGGCCTCGATGCATTCATGATCGAAACGGATTCCCCTTATCTGGCACCCGAGCCAGTACGCGGAAAAATCAACGAACCGGGAAATGTTTCCCACATAGCGGAGTTTGCCGCAGAACTGTTCTGCATCCCGGTTGAGACTTTGATTGAAGTCAGTACGCGCAATGCGATTGAATTTTACGGATTGGATCCGCTATGAGGATACTGCTTTTGACATGGGGACTGGCTTTGGCACTTGGCTACCATTTCGTTGCCGGCTGGTACCCCGATGCTTCATGGATTTCGGGCATGTTGATGTCATGGGCTTGGCCAGTCTTTGTCTTCATCATGTTGCTGGTAGCGATTTTCTTATCCAGCATGCATGGGAAAGGCGATCCCATCCAGCGGGCTTGGGGGGCCTTGGCCGTTGCCGGTTGCCTCCTTCTGGTGCCCTTGATAATCGCCCGTGAACACCAAGCCAGGGTGGACGCAACAGAGGAAGCTGTGCTTCAGGATAACCGGCAAGCCCTCCGACTCGCCCAGCAAAGGCGGATTCAGCAAATCCGCGAAGAGCGTTTGGATCGGCAGAAGCGGGCCGAGGACGACCGTTTTGTCCAGTATGAAGGGCGTATTCCCAGCGAGATGATCCAAGCCATGCGGGAACTCGACAAGCGCATGCTCGAAGATGTGCAGGCCCATGCCGATGCCTACCAGAAGGCACTCGACAGCAATCCTACCAACGGGCCGGACGACTGGGTCCAATTCCGCACTCTCGATCAGGTGGAAGTCGAATTGTCCGCCCACAAAACCCTCTACGAAAAGACCAGAGCCTTTAACCTCTTCATCGAGTCCTTCGAGGATACCTATTCAAGCGCCATCGGTGAATTGAATCTTCAACCTCCCGCTGATCGCGTCGCCTTCGCCGAACTTCAACGTATCCTTCAGGATTGGAAGCGCTCCCGCCTGTACGAGCTGAGGCGCCTTGATGTAAAGCTGCTGGAGTCCACTATCCGCGCACTCTCCATCCTCTCTGATCAATGGGGTAGGTGGCGGTACATTCCTCGGGAACAACGGGTCCAGTTCGAGAATCCCCGGCAGCAGGCCGGTTTCCAAGAGGCTGTCTTCACGGCCAGCGCCATTATCGCCGAAGTTCAAATGATCAGCCAAAATATCGATCAGAAAGTACCCTGATTGCGAAGGTTTCTCACTTTTTGTTGCAGAAATTTTCCATCAAATTCGGTTATTCACAGCTATTCACGGTTTTGGGCGAGTTATTCACAATATGCAGGGTTTGTATCCGCATCCAAATGAATGACTTGCAAATGAGGGTGTCAATAAACCCTGGAAATCCTCAAAGTTATTCACAAATCGTTGATTGTTAGCTATTTATGTTGACAGCGGGTGGGCGGTGGTTCCATAATACATCCAGTTCTTTGAAAGAACGGGCATTCTTCTCAGAAAGCCCCAGGATAATCCCGGGTAACCGGGGAAATGTCAGGTTTATCGAACGAATCTGGCTCCTCACGAAACGGGGACCGAATCCTTCTGCGGAAGGGTTCACTATGGTTCCACGCCGAGAGGCATATTTCACCGTTGGTGCCAGGATGGTTCACACCGTCCTGTGTTGTGAATGCACACAACTGGATATCGGCTGGAGGACCCAGGCATGGGACCACGCAAAACCAGCTGGTTGAGTCAGGTGATTCGTAGGATTTGCGTCCGCGATGAATCCAACGCGGTGACCTGGAAGGTCATGAGATGTTACCGTGCAGTTCGTCTGTTTGATCGAGGCGGGTGAGGGTTAATCTCACCAAAAGCGGCCGTACAACGTCGGTGCAGCGAAAACGTCCGGACAAGCAGGGAAACAAGTGGCCGAGTACATGACAACAGCCACAGGTTTCCTTCGAGAAGCAGCCGGCTCGAAAAACCGAGTCGACAGCCTGTAAACTGAACACATCTCCGAGAGGTAAGAGGTCAGACCCGTAACCCAAGGCAAACGTCCATTGGAAACAAAGGAGCCGTCCTTGGGGAAAATCGGCAAGGATACCGGATTACAGCGATATCCTTGGCGGGTGCGGCAAGCCTGCGGTTCGCAACCGTGGGATGATCCGCGCTGAGAGGCCTCACTCCTGTACTAGGCGGGAGCAATCCCACCTACGGCCCTGCTACGAGGCCGAGACCCCGAAGAACCTCGGGGAATAGCGTCGGGGAGCTGGCAGCCATGAGCAATCACGAGCGCCAAATGTCAGCATCCGGGAAAGAGCGTGTGGCGAGCGCCGTCCCACAATTTAGAACCTCGCATTCAATTTGAGTGCGGGGTTCTTTTTTTTTTCTTTATGGAAGCAAAGGAGCGTATAGGACTAAAGGCACTGCTATGACCCAGAAACGCTTAAAAATAAAAGAAGGCCTGCGGGCAGCCGAAGCCCTTGAGGAAATCGTTATTTACGGATGGGTGCGTACCCGCCGTGATTCAAAGGAATTTTCGTTCATGGAAGTGAACGACGGAAGCTGCCTTGCCAACATGCAAGTAGTAGTGGATGCGGGAATCGATGGATATGACCGCATCCAGGATTTCACCACTGGGTCTGCGGTGCGGGTAACGGGCATGTTAGTTGATAGTCTTGGCAAGGGCCAGAAATGGGAAGTAAAGGCGACCAGGATTGAGCTTGTTGGAAAGGCGGAGGAAAGCTATCCGCTGCAGAAAAAGCGGCACAGTCTGGAGTACCTTCGGGAGATCTCTCATTTACGGCCACGGTCGAACCTCTTTGGTGCGGTCTTCCGGGTACGCTCGCGACTCGCCTATGCGATTCACCAGTTCTTTCAGGAAAAAGGTTTCGTGTACGTGCACACGCCCCTGATCACTGCCAGTGATTGTGAAGGGGCTGGGGAAATGTTCCGCGTCTCGACCCTGGATCCGAAGAATCCTCCGAAAAACGGGGAGGGGTCGATTGACTATGAACAGGACTTCTTTGGTCGGCCCACTTTCCTGACAGTGAGTGGCCAGCTTGAGGCGGAGATATTCGCCTTGTCCCACGGGGAGGTGTACACATTCGGACCGACTTTTCGAGCTGAGAATTCCCACACCTCCCGCCATGCCAGTGAGTTCTGGATGATTGAACCGGAAATGGCCTTCTGTGATCTTGAGGGCGATATGGATTTGGCGGAAGCGTTCATCAAGTATCTCATCAAGGATGTCCTGGAGCACTGTGAGGAAGACCTGGAGATGTTCGGAAAGTTCGTCGACAAGACTTTGCTGGAGCGCTTGAAGTTTGTCGTGGAGCGTCCATTCAACCGGATATCCTACACGGAAGCTGTGGAGTTGCTGCAAGGTTCGGGTGCGAAGTTTGAGTATCGCGTGGAATATGGAGCGAATCTGCAAAGTGAGCATGAACGCTACCTGACCGAGGAGCATTTCAAGAGTCCGGTCACGGTTTACAATTATCCGAAAGCGATAAAACCATTCTACATGCGCCAGAATGATGATGACAAAACGGTCGCCGCAATGGATGTGCTTGTCCCTGGGATTGGTGAGATCATTGGTGGTAGCCAGCGTGAAGAGCGACTCGACCGTCTCGATGAGGCCATGAAGCAACATGACCTGTCGGAGGAGGATTACTGGTGGTATCGCGACTTGCGGCGCTTTGGAACAGCGCCCCATGCTGGATTCGGACTGGGCTTTGAACGGATGCTGATGTTTGTCACTGGGGTGGCCAACATCCGGGATGTCATCCCCTTCGCCCGAACTCCCGGCAGCGCCGAATTCTAGGACGGCCTATCCTTCGAAAATTGTCTGCATGTTGGTGGTTTCGGCCATCCTTTGCATTTCCAATTCAGAGGGCGGTTCCGCGAACCGCTGGGCCGCATCAAAAATCCTCGGAAGAAGGTCTACATCGGCAACGGTATTGAGGAATGCCCCCTCATGTCCAAGGACGTAGTGGACACAGCGATCGATATCCGCCTGGTCCTCGTAGGGCATGTACCACGGCGTGCGCGTTTTGGGACTCTCTCCCCATGGTCCGCGGGCGATGGCCTTGATCGTTTGGAAGGCAACGTTTTTATCATCACAGAGTGCCTTCAACTGGAAGAATTCCTTCCTGTAACGGGGGTTGGCCAGCATATGATAATTGAGAGGCAACAAAACGGAATCAAAAGCGTAGCGGCCAAGGCTCTTTAAATGCATGCGGGCGACCTGCCAATTGTGTCCAGTCACGCCGATGAAGCGGATAAGCCCGGCATCCCTGGCCTCGATCACCGCTTCAAGAGCGCCCTCGGGACCCATGGCGGTTTGCCATTCATCCTCGTCAATCAGGCAATGCAGCTGGAGCAGGTCCACATGGTCGGTTTGTAACCGATCGAGCGAGCGGTGTATGTCAGCCTTCGCCTTTTCGTAGGTTCGCTCGCCGGTTTTCGTAGCCAGAAAAAACTTGTCCCTGTGATGCTTCATCCATGGCCCGAGGAACTCCTCTGACCGATTGTAATCCGCCGCCGTATCGATGTGATTGATACCATATTCAAAAAGCGTATCAAACGTGCAATCAACCTGCGACTGCGTGGGATCCCAGAAGGCTGCTGCGCCGAAGATCGTAACTGTGCTGTTGTGACCGGTTTTTCCGAATGGTTTCTTCCTTATCATCCTCTGGGCAGTCTAGCCGGCACGATTAAAACCACAACCGGAAAAACCCAAGACGGACCCTGCCGGGATTTCCATCAGGCATTGTCGTTAAGAAGCGTCGAATGACCGGGGTGACCTGATTCCCTGGATGCCTATTTCCAGTCCTCGGAATCGCCGAATCCGAGTTGCTGTTTGATTTCGGGAACCTGTTCCACCGTATCGATGAATTCCTGAACGGAAAAGTCGGCAACGATAAATTCCCCGAACTCAAAGGTGGGAGTCAATGACTGGCCTGAGATTTCCAGCATGCGTTGCATGCTTTGGGAACTGGCGGTGACATCCCGGACTTCCACCGGCACACCATGCTGGGAGAAGAAGGCCATCGCCTCACGGCACCACGGACATCCGGGCTTGATATAGAGAATGGGGCTTTGTTTCGTCATAATTTGCGGAATTATCCTAGCACGAATTGACCGCAAGGCAAATCAACCTTACAAAAGTTTCAAAAATTTCGACCATTGGAGAAAGTTATCCATATTAAAGGCGCCCGGGTGCACAATCTGAAGGGGATTGATGTGGCGCTACCGCGTGAAAAACTCGTGGTCATCACAGGGGTCAGTGGTTCGGGAAAATCCTCCCTGGCGTTTGATACGCTGTTTGCTGAAGGCTACAGAAAGTTTATGGACAGCCTGTCCACACGGTCGCGGCAACTGATGGATCAAGTTGAGCGCCCGGAAGTGGATTACATTGAAGGACTGACTCCGGTCATTGCGATCGAGCAAAGGACGGGGTCCGGAACAAATCCCCGCAGCACGGTGGCGACAATCACAGAAATTGCCGATTTTGCCCGGTTGCTTTGGTCCCTGTGCGGAAAACCCCATTGCCCCGATGACGGGGGGCGTATCGTCCAGCGCTCCATGGACGACTGTTTGAGCCGCATATTCCTGGAACCGGAGGGAAGCCGCCTGATAATCATTGCGCCCTACATGCGTGGAAAAACGGCGGTTTTGAGAGGAGAAATTCCGCATCTGAAGCAGAAGGGCTACGCCCGTATCCGGGTCGATGGCCAGATTCTTGAGCTTGATGAACCGGATATTTTCAAAGGAAAATCCGGTGAGTGTCAGTTGGATTTGGTCATTGATCGCCTGGTTTTGCGGGAAGATCAGCGTAGCCGGTTGGCGGATTCCCTTGAGCTGGCATTCCGGGAAGCCAACAACCGGGCGGTGGTGATGGTGCAACCCACCCGTGAATCCCCATGGGGCGAGGTTCTTGTCAGCCAGCACTTTGCCTGTGAAAAATGCGGTAAAGTGTATTCGAGTATTACCCCGAAGCATTTTTCATGGGATCATCCGGATGGGGCCTGCGGGACGTGCGGTGGACTCGGGGAAACCATGCAATTCAGTCCGGAGCTGGTGGTGCCTGATAGGACCCTGCCGATGAAGAAAGGGGCCATCAAGCCCTGGCGGTTGGGCTCACGAAGGATGATCATTGATCGAAACGCCCGTTTAAAGCAACTCGCTGAGCAATATCCATTTGATCCAAAAACACCATGGGGGGAACTCCCTGATGAAGTCCGGAAAGCGGTTCTTTTCGGGACTGGCGAGCGGGAATTCCTGTTCAAGACAAAACCGGGAAATCGCAAGCCTGAGCCAATGCGGTTTGAGGGGGTTTTAAAGGATTTGGAAGAAACTCGCCGAAACACCTCCAGTGACGGCCTGCGTAACCGGCTGATGGCTTACCAGACACGGAGCGAATGTGAGGCTTGTCGAGGTGCCCGGTTGGGTGCGCTATCCCGTTCAGTCGTGTTGGAGGGAATGGACTATCCGACATTCCTTGGATTATCCATCCGGCAAGCCTTGGCGTTTGTTGAGTCCATTTCCATTCCGGGATTTGAGGAAGCCATCAGCGGATTGCGAAACCGTTTGAAGTTTCTGGACACGGTGGGCTTGCATTACCTCAGCCTGAACCGCTCATACAGCAGTCTTAGTGGTGGGGAGTCTCAGCGTGTCCGGTTGGCCACCCAGGTTGGCATGGGCTTGGTCGGCGTGACCTACGTTCTTGATGAACCGACGGTCGGTCTGCATCCTGCAAACACCCGTGAGTTGCTGGACAGTTTGATCGAATTGCGAGACAGGGGAAACAGCGTCATTATTGTGGAACACGATCCGGATGTCATGCAAGCGGCAGACCATCTGGTGGAGATTGGTCCGGGAGCGGGTGAATCTGGTGGGCGTATCATTTTCCAGGGAACGGTGGAGGATGCGAAAAAAGCAGGCGGTTCAACTACCGGAGGGTATCTGAGAGGGGATTTGTCGGTGGAACGTTCCGCACCGATCATGGAACCGGCAGGGGATTGGATTGAAGTGTCCGGTGCCCATGAAAACAACCTCCAGAATCTCGATGTTCAATTCCCGGTAGGTTTGCTGACGGTCGTCACGGGTGTGAGCGGTTCCGGAAAAAGTTCCCTTGTGAACGACATATTGGGCCGGGCCGCCGCATTCCGCTTGAACCGGGCAAAGGAGATTCCCGGCAAGCACTTGGGGATTCGGGGACTTGAGCACTTTGAAAAGGTTGTCCGGGTGGACCAATCGCCCATTGGGCGCAGCCCGCGGTCAAATCCAGCCACATTTACCAAGATTTTTGATGATTTGCGGCGCTTGTTTTCACAAACGCCCCTGGCCAAGGTACGGGGTTACACTCCAGGCCGATTCAGTTTCAACGTCCGGGGTGGCCGGTGTGAGCGCTGTCAGGGGGACGGTGCCATCCGAATGGACATGCAGTTTCTCAGTGACGTCTACTCGGAATGTCCAAGCTGTCATGGCCATCGATACAACCGGGAGACCTTGGAAGTCCGATTCAAGGGGTATAACATTGCTGACGTGTTGGACATGACAGTCGAGGAAGCCGTTCGACTGTTCGCCCATCAACCGCGCCTGTGTTCAAGGCTCGAGACCCTGCAGGCAGTGGGCCTGGGGTATATCCGTCTCGGCCAAGCTGCTCCAACCCTGTCAGGTGGAGAAGCGCAGCGGCTCAAATTGTCACTTGAGTTGAGCAAGAGTAAACGGAGCAGGAATCTCTACATTCTTGATGAGCCCACGACAGGACTTCATTGGCAGGACATACAGCATTTGATGGATCTGCTCTTTCAGTTGCGTGAACAGGGACATACTCTCATTATGATCGAACACAATCTGGATGTTATTCGCTTGGCCGACTGGATCATTGATCTCGGTCCCGGTGGTGGCTCAGAGGGTGGTCAACTGCTGTTCTCAGGCCCGCTTCCGGGTATCTCACAGGCCCAAGCAAGTGTTACCCGGTTGCATGTGTAAGCATGGATGATAAATCAAAAAGTCCAGATGACATCCCCGCTCAGGTGATCAGGGCCGCCTGTGAGGGAGACCAATCCGCTTTCGGGGAACTGTACCGCGCCCTCTATCCCCGTATCCACCGACTGCTGTGGGGGATGATGGGAACTGAGCCGGAAGCGCACGAAGTCGCCCAGGAAGCATGGGTGAAAGCGTGGAACAAGCGGAGGAAGTTCAATTTCAATTCAAAGTACTCGACTTGGATTCACCGGATAGCCGTCAATTGCGGACTCGACGCACTGAGGAAAAGGAAGCGAATGAGGAGTCGTTTCATCAGCCTTTTTGCCGGGTCACAGAATAATGAGCAGGATTCGAACGTTATACAGTATCCGTCTGATGAATCCGGTCCGGCCAGGCGAATGCAATCAACTGAGCTCGGCCAGACCATTGAATCAGCGGTTCAGGCACTTCCTGATGAGCAAAGAACTGTCCTTGTACTCCGGGAGTATGAAGGGTACAGTTATGGGGAAATCGCGGAAGCGCTGGGGATTAAGGAAGGAACGGTCATGTCACGACTTTATCACGCCCGAAAAAAATTACAAACAAGCCTATCCAAGGAACTGTCATGAATATCCAATTACATAAATTCTTTCCCTTAATCCTGATAGCTATCGGGGTATTCACTTCGGGAGCGGTGTTGTCAGCGGCTGACTCGGCCAGTGTCGAGGTGATCCTGGTGGAGGCGGGGCCCGGGGACGGGGGCGTCGACAAATCGCTGCGCCAATACGCGGGAACCTTGGAACGCCTGTTCAGGTTTGACTCTTATCGCCAGGTTGGCCGAAAACAAGTCCGGTTGAATGTACCGGGAAGCGGATCGACCAGTTTGCCGGACGGACAAACCTTGAAACTCGAGGCAACCGAAGGCAACGGGCGTGGATTGATGGCGGACCTAAATTGGTCCCGAGGGGGGAAGCGCCTCCTGCATACGAGGATCAAGCTACAACCGGGCAGGCCGGCTGTTCTGGGCGGCCCTCGGACGAAGTCCGGCGGCACGCACCTCCTGATCCTGACGCTTCGCTAGCGTGGTCCTTCTCAAAACGTGTTGACGAAGAACCCTGAACGGAGCTTCGGTTCAAACCATGTGCTCTTTGGTGCCATGATCTGCCCGGCGTCCGCAATATCCATCAGTTGCTGGATGGAGACTTCGAAAACCGAAAAGGCGATAGCCGCTTTTCCGGAATCAACTTGATTCTTCAAATACTCCGTTCCGCGGATTCCGCCGACAAAGTCGATACGGTCACTGGTGCGAGGATCTTCGATCCCGAGAATCGGGCTCAATATCCTTTCCTGTAACATGGATACATCGAGCCTGCTGACCGGATCAGCATCGGCAAAGGGATCGAGGACCAGCTTGTACCACTTGCCACCAAGATAAAAACGGACGTCACCAGCACCAGCCGGTGTGTCTGAATCTGCCTCGGTGACCGGTGCCACGGCTTGGATCCGGTCAAGGCACTCCGCCTCGGTAAGTCCGTTCAGATCAAAAATGAGCCGGTTGTATGGAAGGATCTTCAATTGGTTGTCCGGGAAAAGGACTGTGAGGAACCAGTTGTAATCTTCATCCCCGGTGTGGTCCGGGTTGGCCTCCCGGCGTTCCCGGCCAACACGCGCGGCCGAGGCTGCGCGATGGTGCCCGTCAGCCACATAGGTGCAGGGGACATTCCGGAATGCGCTGCTTACGGCTGCATCGTCTTCAATCTTCCAGACGGTGTGACGAATCCCATCATCGGTAGTCAGATCATAAAGGGGATCACCCGAAGACGCGCTTTTCATGATGGCGGTCAACTCGGATTCCTCCTTGTAGGTCAGGAAAACCGGCCCTGTGTTTGCGCTCATTTCACTCGTCAAGCGGGTGCGGTCATTTTCCTTGGCCACACGGGTCTTCTCATGCTTTTTGATCAAATCCTGATCATAGTCATTCACATGGGAGAGGGCGACGATTCCCTGCTGCACGTGTTCACCCCATTGTTGTTGATAAACATACATGGCCGGCTTGTCCTCGCGAATCAGATGACCGCCGTCCTGTAGTGCCTGGAAATTCTCAATTGCCTTGGCGTAGACCGCATCCGAGTAAGGGTCAGTCCCCTCGGGAAAGTCGATCTCCGCACGCACAACATGCAGGAAGCACTGTGGGTTCCCGGATGCCAGTTCCCGGGCCTCTTCTGTGCTCACGACGTCGTAGGGGAGCGATACGACCTTGTTAACGGATTCATCGGATGGCCGTAGGCCTTGGAATGATCTGATACGCATCCGGGCAACTGAGCATTAAGGGCCCAACCGGGGCAAGCCTGTTTTGCCCAAAAACCATGAGAATATCGTTGATTTATCTCAGCTTGGCAAAGGCAAGGATGGCGACAAGGAGCCCACCCATGCCATGATGAAACCAGTTCAGCGTGGAATGGTGGTGATGCATTGTTTCCGTCACCAAAAGGGATATGCCTGTGAAATCGATGACAAACGCCATAAACCAGCAGGTGGCAACGATTGAAAGAATATATCCGATGGTGCTTCTGCCCCCGATAATCTGCCAAAGGGAGGTCACCGTGGCGGCATTGCTGGCCGGACCGGCAATGAGGAAAATGAGAACTGCTCCCGGGCTCATGCCGGCCTGCAGAAAACTGAAGGCGAGGGGAATGGAGCCTGTCGAGCAGACGTAGAGAGGCAATGAAATCAGGGTCATGGCCAGGTAAACGGTGAAAGTCCCGCCCGGAATGGACGCAAAGAAGTTCTCGGGAGCCATGGCACTGATGGCCCCGGCGACCAATAGACCCAGCGCAAGCGCCCCAAACAAATCCTTTGGAAGGGTCAGGAGGCCGAACTTGAGCCCCGCTAACAAGGCCTGTGCGGGGGTTCTGGATTCAGGAGCGGGGACGGGTTCTTCCTGTTGAGCGTCTTGTCTATCCTGTTCTCCCCAGCGTTCCACCACGAGGCCGGCCACGATCCCGTTGATGAAGGCGATGACAATCCGCACGCAGGCAAACACCCATCCCATCATGCCAACGGTGGCCGCGATGGAATCAACACCCGTCTGGGGAGTGGAGGCGGTAAAGGCCGCGACGGCCCCTCGCTGGCCACCCTGTTTGCGAATTCCAGCTGCCACCGGAATGACCCCACATGAACAGAGGGGGAGGGGAATGCCGATCAAAACAGCCTTGATAACTTGCTTGAAGCCTCTTTGTCCAAGGTGGCGACGAACCCAATTCTCCGTGAAGACCGATCGCAGCAAACCCGCCAACACGAACCCCAATATTAAATAAGGTGCCATCTCGGCGGTTAATACCCAAGTTGAGCTGATGAAGCGGAAGATCAGATCGATAACGGTGCTCATGACTGCCTTACTCAATTCCGTAATTCCACCGGCGTCAAGTTGGGGGAGTTTTTAGAAAACACCCCCCTTGGCAGGCAGGGTGCAAATGGCCCCTTATCGCCGATCCCGTGTCATGTAAGGTTTTTCAAGAATGTCCCTGTATATGTCCTCCACGAGGGAATTGAATTCGTCCGGTCCTGATTTGGCCTCAAAAGGCACATGCTTGTGCTGACTCGTGTAATTCGCGGATTCGTTGTCAGCTTCCTGCAAGACCTGCTCCAATTCATCATCAATCCTGAAGCAAAGTTGCTTCAGGCTGGCACGAATGGTTTTGTATGCGGACCCATTTAAATCGGGCAGGTCCATGACGGCCAGGTGGTCTATCAAAAAGCTTTGTTTCTCTTTCAGGATAATCCGGTAGACGTGCGCCAAAACCGTTTGCAATTCGAGGGAGTAGGTGTCCGCGGCGGAAATGGTTGAAAGGGTTTCCAAGCTACCGCGGATTGAGCTTAATTGTAAAGACAAGGCCTCTCCGGGTTTCCGCACACAGGCGATGTAGCGGGCATCGGGAAGCAGAAAACGCAAATCGGGGAGCCAGGATCCAAAGGCAGCATTCTTGCTCAACAGGCGTTTATCCGGCCCAGCCCAGTACAAATGCTTTTGCAAGCAGGCCTTGTAATATCTCAGGATGACCTCCCGCTGTTCATCCGGCATTTCCTGAAAGCGCCCCAGTTGCCACAGGCTCCTGCTGGCGGGAAACCCCACAACCATGAGGAAGCAGGCTCCGACAGGCAATAGGGTTAAAAAATCCTCACCAGGGTCCTTTAATCCTACTTCATCGGAGCGCGCCATGGCAGCCCTCAGTCGAGCCATCAGGTTTTCAACCAACCGATGCAACGGGCGCCCGCTCAGCCGGTTGTCCAGGCGGGCAATGCATTGGATAATCCGCCGTTCCGTGATCGATGGGGCGAACAAGCATTCCCATGTCTGGAAAGTAGTGAACTGGCCGGAGGCCATGGAAAGCGTCCGGTGAACAAATGTGGCCCCACTTAGCGGAATCCCAGTAATAACAAGTGGCTCCTTGATGATGACATCCCGGTACTTTCGGAAGAAGAGCTCATCGAACAGGAATCCGACCCAATGGATCCCCTGAATCAGGAGATAAACAGGATAACCGATGAATAGAAGCAGGAGCCTCCGTGGGGTCAGCGGGCACAGATAACGCCCGCGAACGTCCAGGGCTTCAAAAAGCCATCCAGCATGCATCCGGATACTCAATAGCAAGGCTTCTCGCATTAAATGTCTCCTGTGTTATTCAACCGATGAAAAACATCCGTTTTTTTTGGGGGGGATTGAAAAAATTGATGCCTGAATTGATCCATGTGGGGTAATATCCTGACTATCCCAATGAACCCGGCAGGGTCAATTATTCATCCCCTGAAACGGGGATTTTGTTAATCCAACCGGAAGCCTTCCTCCTCAAACGGGCAGGGTGCCACCCACTTGTGGGAAAAGTCCTCTCCCCACACTTCCAGGGTCTCCGCATGCAGGGCCTGTCTCGGGTAAACCAGCTCCCTTTGCAATCGGTCGGTCCAACCCTTCTCTATGAATTCAAGATAAAGGGTGGGATCCCCTCCATAAATCTTGTCTCCCAATATAGGATGATCCAGCCATGCCGCATGGATCCGTATCTGATGCTTGCGGCCGGTTATCGGAATCACTTCCACAAGCGTGTTTTCTCCCCACTTCTCCAGTGGCCGAAACCAGGTTTCCGCTGACTTTCCCCGTCCCCCAAAGCTCACCCGTTGTTGCACATGCACTGGACTTTCAGGATCGTTTTCGAGGTTGCTTTCAGTTCTGCGTTCCTCTTCCAAATGTCCCTTCAGGAGAGCCAGGTAACGTTTTTTGGTCCGCCTGTGGGCAAAGGCGGTTTGTAGCTGACTGGCTGATTTCCGGTGTTTCGCCAGAACCACCAGCCCGCTGGTTTCACGGTCCAGACGGCTTACCAGATGGATTCGCTCCAATCCTCGCGCTTCACGAACCGCCCCCACCAGACTGGACCATGGGCCGTTCTTCGATGGGTGACAAACAAGCCAACCGGGCTTGTTGAGGACGATCACGTCGTCATCTTCCTCCAGAATCCAGGTTTCCAGCTCATCCGGCTCCACGAGCGGGGCGTCTTCCTGTTGTGTTCGATATGATGGGAAATTCACCATTTTTTTAAAAAGAGAAGAGTTGCAATAATCGTACCCTTTGCTACAGTACTGAATAGGGTTATGGTTTTATTGATCCAATTACGTGACACCAGAATAAAGCAGTTGGATCAAGGTGCATTCGCCCGAGGACGATGGCGATTTATAACGTAAAAATGTACCACCGCCCCCAATTAAACACTTTTCTGGCATGCCTAGTTCCCGGGCACCAGGTTCAATTCAGGGAACAATTGAAAACCATAAAAAAAGGATAAGAAATCATGAAAAATCGGACCAACGATATCATTATCTCCGGACATAATCTCAACCTGACACCGGCACTAAAGAGAATGGTTATCGAAAAAGTCTCGAAGTTATTTGAACATGAAAATCATATCATACGAATACGGGTGGAACTAAGCACGGATCAGACCGTGGAATCGTCCTATCACGCCAAGGGTATGATTGAAATCAAGGGCAAGCCCCTGGTTGCGGATGCCGCATCCGAGGATCTATACAAGTCCATTGACCTGCTTGAAAACAAGTTGGACAGGATGTTGCGCCGACGCTCCCGGTTGCGGGTGCTCAAACGCAAGCAAACCCACGGGGTGGAATTCCCGGCGGATATCCCGAAGGCACAAACTGCCTAAATTCAATTGAGCTTATTTTCAAGGGAGCCTCGACGATGTCGGGGCTCTTTTGTTATCCAGGGGTGAAGATTTACGATTGGGATAATCAAGAAGTTGACCCTCTGAATCCCACTCTCTAAAGACTCAATGCCAATGGAGCATCAACGACAGTTCATTGGCCGGGACAAGCCATTCTGCCTGGCATTCAGTGAACAGTTAAAAACCCTGATGCAACAACCGGATGGGCTCGCCAACTGCCTGGTTTGGGTACCGAGTGCCCGGGCAGGTCGCCACATCCTCAATGAACTCTTTTCCGGCACGGGTGAAGTTGAAGCCTTCCATCCGCCCAGATTCGTGACCCCGGCCCGCTGCATGGATGCCTTGTTGGAATCTGCGCAGGTGGCATCGGAAACCCAGTGCCTGCTGGCTTGGAAAAGCGTACTCTTGGATGCAGGCAGCCAGTCTCTGAAGCCTGTCTTCCCGGTTGTTCCCGAAGAAAATCTCCACGATTGGGCCTATGCGGTCGGGGAGCAAATGATTCATCTCAAATCCCGGTTGGCGGAAGAAAACGCCACCATGGCAAGCGTCCTTGCGCAGGCGCCCGAAATGGACGTCAACCGTTGGAAGTGCCTGGCCAAACTGGAGGAATCCTACCTGAATGAGCTCGACAGGCAGGGGCTCCCCGATCCCAATGCTTATTTGCTGGAGAACATGGAGCGTCTGATCGACGTGCTTCCCTATGAAAAGGTTCTCGTTGCGGGCATTCTCAATCTGACCCGACGTCAGGCCACCTGCCTTGAGATGCTGGCTGCCAAGGGGGTTGTAATTGAATACATAGTCCCGGCCCGTGCGGATGAAGCGTCTACTTTTGACGAGCTCGGGCGTCCCCGCCCCGGAACATGGGACAAGCAGGCGATTCCCGAAAACCTGTTGAGCAGCTGCATCATTCGAACCGGTGAACCGCGGGAGGCGGCCGATTCAATCCTGCAATTGTCCGATTCCTACAGGGATCATATCGATGCGCTGGTAATCGGCTGCGCGGAAGATGAAACAACAGACTATCTTGTTGAAAGAAGCCGACTCGGAAAAGTTCCGTTCTATGCGCCCAAAGGGCTCTCGTTGTTGGATACTTCATGGGGGCGATTTCTTTCCGCTGTGATCAGAAGGACTTCTGAGGACTCCTTGGAAAGTCTGATGTTATTGCTGCTGCACAGCCACCTCAGGAAATGGATCGCCGGTCAGGGAATCACGCCTGTACAAGTGGAGCGGGCGATCCAGCGCCTCCGGACAGAGCAACTGCTAACGCATGTGAACCAGTTGTACGACAGTGCCTTGGGTGCATCCGGGGATGTCGCGCTTGTCAAGCGGTTCATTCAAACGCTTGACGCCATGTTCGAGCAAAATTCACAGCAGGAGAGTCTGGCGGATCAAACATGGAACGCCCTCCATTTGCTGGAAGATTCGAACCCGACAACCGATTCCCAACGAAGAATACTCTTTCAAATGGAGGACGTATTGCAGGAACTGAAGGAAGAGTTTGTCGAATACCGAATTTCGGATGCTGACCAGCAGCATCTGCTGGAGTACCGGATGAAGCAATCACAGTACTATCCGGAAAGGGAGACAGAAGAGCGCCCGGTTACCGGCTGGCTGGAGCTTCCGTGGGAGGTTGCTCCTCACCTGGTCATTTTTGGCCTGCCTGATTCTGAAGTACCGGGAACCGATCGAGCTGACGCATTTCTGACGCCCTCCCTGTGCCGGAAACTTGGATTCCATGGGCCCGATGAGGCCGTGGCATTCCACGCCTACCGGTTGCGCCTTATTCTCGAATCCCGTAAATCGTGGGGCAAGCTGGACATCCTCTTGCCGGACCGGGGGATGACGGATGACCCGGTTCGCCCCTCGCGCTTTCTGTTTTTATCGGACAAGAAGACGGTT
>Ga0208880_1000029_pt1 | contig 26554 bp, 24 predicted proteins | sample Knorr_S23_td_Sur_FD_185606 | JGI IMG/M metagenome (GOLD analysis project Ga0208880, IMG submission 185606) | Marine microbial communities from Southern Atlantic Ocean transect - Knorr_S23_td_SurfaceB_ad_5m_LV_B (SPAdes) (version 2) | ecosystem: Environmental > Aquatic > Marine > Oceanic | place...
ATTCATCAGGAAACAAAGGTCTTATCGGCCTATCAATTAATCTTGAAATAAGAGTTTCGCTTTCTGTTGGCCTTGCTTCTCTTTTAAAATATCCACCAGGAATTTTTCCTGCTGCATAATATTTTTCCTGATAATTTACTGATAAAGGAAAGTAATCTACATCTGGATTAACCTTTTTTGCTCCAACAGCTGTTGCTAATACAACTGTTTCACCACATTGTGCAATAATTGCACCGTCTGCTTGTCTTGCTATTTTTCCTGTTTCTAAACTTATTTTTTTTCCTGCTATTTCTATTTCTTTCTTTACTACCTTAAACATTTACTTCCTACTTACTTCCTTAGATTTAATTTTGATATTACTTCCTTATAAGACTCAATTTTATTTTTCTTCAAATAGTCCAATAATTTTTTTCTTCTATTTACAGCTTTCAATAAACCTACTGATGAGTGCTTATCTTTTTTAAACTGTTTCATATGTTTTGATAGATTCTCAATCTTGTCTGTTAATTGAGCTATCTGAACTTCTGACGATCCGGTATCCTTTTCGTGGATTGCAAGTTCTTTTGCTTTTTTTGCCATTTTACTTTCCTTATTTAGTTGTTTGTTTTATTAAGTTTTCAATTTTTTCAGCATAATCAAAAGAATTATCTTTTACGAAATAAAGTTTGGGTAAAAACTTCATAACTATTTTTTTTGATAAAACTTTCCTAATTACAAATGAAAATTCTTTTAATTTATCAATAATTTCATCAGCATTTTTGCCACCTAAAGGCATAACAAAAATTTTAGCAGTTTTTAAATCTGGAGACATTCTTACTTCAGTTACAGTAATTTCTTTAGTGGATAGATTTGGTAACTTTGCTTCATCTCTAATAAACAACATTCCTAAAGCTTGTTTGATCATCTCTCCAACTCTTAATTGTCTTTGTGAAACTGGTTTTCCTAAACTAGTCATTATATGGTTCTCTCTGTTACTGTCGAATTATATACTTCAATGATATCTTTTTTTTGAAAGTCGACAAAATCTTTAAGTGTGATACCACATTCTAGACCGGCTGATACTTGTTTGGTTTGATTTTTTTCTCTAAATATAGATCCAATTTTTCCATTAAAAATTATTGCTCCATCTCTAATTACTCTTGCATTAGAATCTTGAGTAATCTCTCCTTCTACTACTTTTGATCCAGCAACTTTTCCAACTTTAGAAACTTTAAATATCTCTAAAATCTCAGCTGTTCCTATAACTTTTTCATCTACATCAGGAGTTAATAGTCCTGACATTTTTCCTTTAATGAAATCTAAAACTTCATAAATGATATTAAATGAAGATATTGTAACTTTTTCCTGTTCCGCTCTTTTTTTAGCCTCTTTGCTTGGTTTTACATTAAATGCAATAACAACTGCTTTTGATGCTTTTGCTAAAGTAACATCTGTTTCGGTTACCATTCCAATATCAGATAATAAGATTTTCGGCTTAACCTCATCGTGTTTAATTTGATTAATCGCATTTTTAATAGCTTCTGATGATCCATGTACATCTGATTTAATAATTATATTCAATTCCTCAGTTGCAGAATCTTTAAACGCTGAGTCTTGTGTAACAAAAGTTAATGAACTTTTTCCATTTTTGGACTCTTGAATTCTAGCATCACATAAAGATTTGGCCTCTTTTTCATTGTTTAATACTATAAAATCATCTCCTGCTTTAGCTGCACCATTTATTCCAAGTACTTCTACTGGTGTTGCAGGTTCTGCTTGATCTATATTTGCTCCTTGGTCATTGATTATAGCTCTAACTTTTCCCCACTTTAGACCGCTTACAAAATAATCTCCTTTTTTAAGAGTTCCAGCTGTTACTATAACATTTGCAATTGGACCTCTTCCTATATCAATTTTAGATTCTAAGACTATTCCTTTAGCTTCAGTTTCAAAGTCTGTTTTAAGATCTAGTAACTCCGCTTGTAAAAGAACAGACTCTACAAGCTTATCTAGGTTTTGTTTTGACTTAGTTGATATCTCAACCATTAAAATATCTCCTGATAAATCTTCTGCTATTAGTTCATATTCTAAAAGTTGATTTTTAATTTTTTGTGGATCTGCATCAGGTAAATCACATTTGTTTATTGCAACAACAATTGGAACATTTGCAGCTTTAGCATGTTTGATAGATTCAACTGTTTGAGGTTTAACACCATCATCTGCAGCTACAACTAGTATAACAATATCAGTAAGTTTTGAACCTCTTGCCCTCATTTCAGTAAATGCAGCATGGCCTGGGGTATCAATAAAAGTAATTTTGTTTGAATTATAATTAATTTGATAAGCGCCTATATGTTGAGTAATTCCACCAAACTCTCCTGATACAACATTAGCTTTTCTTAAAACATCAAGTACTGAGGTTTTTCCATGATCTACATGGCCCATTACTGTGACTATGGGTGCTCTACTTTTTAAATTTTCTGTTTTAACTTCTTTAATTTTTTCTATTATTTCTTCTGCTTTTTCTTCTTTAATTGGATTATGTCCAAATTCTTTAACCAAATATTCAGCAGTATCTGAATCAATGGTGTGGTTTATTGTAACTGTAACACCCATTCCCATTAAGTGTTTAATAATACTGCTTGATTGCTCAGCCATTCTGTTTGCAAGTTCACGAATGGTTATCACTTCAGGAATATTTACATCTCTTTTAATTGGCTTTAAGCCATCTCTGCTATCTTCTTTTTTATTTAAGCTTCGATTTTCTTTTAGTTTTGCTCTTTTTAAAGAAGCTAAACTTCTTGATCTTGTTCCAATATCTTCATCACTTAAAGCTCTTGAAATGGTTAGTTTTAATTCTCTTCTTTTTGTTCCAAATTTACTTTGTTTATTCTCTTTTACAGGTACTTCGCCTTTTAATCTTCTTGTGGCTCTTTGTTCAGCTAATTTTCTTTTTTCAAAATCTGAAGCTGGCCCAGAAGGAGGTTTTGCAAATATTGGTTTTTTAGGAACAAAAGGTTGTCCAGATTTATTGTTTGGATTTGGCTTAGAAAAACTTTTTTGACCATGAAAACCTCTAGGTTTTTTTTCTATAACAACAGTGTTTTTAGATTGAGATTTTGCTTGCTCTATACTGTTAATAGTTTTTTTGGAACTCCCAGAAATTGATAACTTTAGTTTTTTCTTCTCCATTTTTCATCTCTCAATCTTGGTATACTTTATCTCGAGCTGACATAATTAAATCGTCAGCCTCTTTTTTAGACAATGCAAAATCCTCAAGATAGCCTTTAATTTTTACTCTTTCACCCTTAACAATGTCATATCCACCGGTTAGCTCATCTGATGCTAAATCTGCAAAATCACTTAAGGTTAAAATATTTTGCTCTCCAAGAGTAACCAACATTCCTGGAGTTAATCCCTGATGATTAATTAAATTATTTTCTAATCCAAGATCTTTAATTCTTTTTGATATTTCCTCTTGATCTTTTTCATAAAATTCTTTGGCTCTTTCAATAAGCTCTTTTGCGGTATCTTCTTCAATACCTTCTATTTTCATCAATGCTTCGGGTGAACTATCTTTAATATCATCAATTGTTGAAAAGCCTTCAGCAACTAGCAGCTGACCGAGTGTTTCGTCTAGCTCAAGATTTTTAACAAAATTATCAGTTTTTTCCTTAAATTCAATTTGTCTTCTTTCAGAGTCTTCCTGGTCGGTCATTATATTAATTTCATAATTTAAAAGCTTTGTTGCTAATCTAACATTTTGACCTCTTCTACCAATTGCTTTACTTAGATTTTCTTCAGTTAAAATTACGTCTAATTTTTTAGCTTCATTATCAACATTTACTCTTTGAACTTCTGCAGGTGATAAAGCGTTTGCTACTACTACAGCTGGATCCTCAGACCAATTTACAATATCTATTTTTTCACCTTGTAATTCATTTACTACTGCTTGAACTCTGCTTCCTCGCATACCCACACATGCCCCAACAGGATCTAAAGATGTATCAATTGCTCTAACACAAATTTTTGCTCTACTTCCAGGATCTCTTGCAGATGATTTTATCTCAATTAAACCATCATAAATTTCTGGAACTTCTTGTATAAAGAGTTTTTCCATAAATTTTGGATGAGCTCTTGAAAGAAATATTTGTTGGCCCCTTGGTTCTCTTCTTACATCTAAACAGTATGCCTTTAATCTATCTCCAGCTTTAATATTTTCTCTTGGGATCATTTCATTTTTTTGAATAATTGCTTCAGTTCTTCCTAAATCAACTATCACATTTCCAAATTCTAATCTTTTTACTATTCCGCTTAAAATAGTATCTTTTTTATCTATAAAATCATTAAACTGTCTTTCTCTTTCAGCTTCTCGTACATTAAAGCTAATTACTTGTTTTGCTGTTTGAGCTGCAATCCTTCCAAAATCAAATGATGGAAGTGGTTGTAAAACTTCATCGCCAACTTTTTTATCTTTATTAGTCTCGTTAAGTTTAATTGCATCTTCTAAACTAATTTCTAAGTTTGTGTTTTCAGGTTTTTCTACTATTTGAAGTTTTCTAAAAATTCCAATATCTCCATTGTCTCTATTAATTTGGACTTTAATTTCGTTATCTGAACCAAATTTAGATTTGGCAGCCTTTGCTATTCCATTTTCCATTGAATCTATGATTAACTCTTTATCAATAGATTTTTCTAAAGCTACAGCTTCAGCTATTCTTAATAATTCTAATTTATCTGCTCTTCTATTTAACATTTTTTTGTTTTCTCCAAAAAAAAATGGGCCGAAGCCCATTTTGAAATTTCAATAATGTAAGTGGAATATATAAAAAAAAACTAATTATTCAATAGATTGATTTTAAAAAATGTCTTTTTTATCAGTATTTTCCCAAGAAAAAGTGCCCGATTTTTGTGGAGTTCTTCCAAAATGACCGTATGCAGAGGTTATTTCATAAATTGGCTTATTCAAATTTAACATTTCTCGAATACCTCTTGGAGTTAAATTAAAATTTTCATTAATTTTGCTAATTACATGTTCAGCTTTTTTTGAATCATTATCAAATAGATTTACATAAATTGATAATGGTTTTGAAACACCTATTGCATAAGCAAGTTGAATTAAACATTTGTCACTTATTTTTGAAGCAACAACATTTTTTGCAATATATCTTGCTGCATAAGCTGCGGATCGATCAACTTTAGTTGGATCTTTACCTGAAAAAGCTCCACCCCCATGAGGTGCTGCACCTCCATATGTATCTACTATAATTTTTCTTCCAGTGAGACCACAATCTCCGTCTGGACCACCTATTACAAAGTTGCCAGTTGGATTAACATAAAATTCTTCTTCATTAAATCCTTCTAATAAATTTTCTGGTATTGATTTTTTTAAATAGGGTTTTACCAATTCTCTAACTTGATCTTGATTTACTTTATCTGAATGCTGAGTTGAAATTACAACTGATTTAATTTTAAATGGTTTATCATCTTTATATTCAATTGTTACTTGGCTTTTTGAGTCTGGTTCAATGTTTTTAAGTTTTCCAGATTTTCTATCTTCAGCCATTAGTCTTAAAATTTTATGAGAAAACTGAATAGGTGCTGGCATTAGATCCTCTGTTTCATTACATGCATAACCGAACATAATTCCTTGATCGCCTGCCCCCTCATCTTTATTTCCAGAAGCATCTACTCCCATAGCAATATCTGCTGATTGTGAATGTAAAAAAATATCAACACTTGAATTTTTCCAACTAAATCCTTCTTGGTCGTATCCAATATCTTTAATACAATCTCTAACTTTATTTTCTAACTCACTTTTATTTAAATCAGGACCTCTCACTTCGCCAGCAAGAACAACTTTATTTGTTGTGGTTAAAGTTTCACATGCAACTCTTGAATAAGGATCTTGTGATAAATAATGATCCACAACCATATCAGAAATTCTATCGCAAACTTTATCTGGATGACCTTCTGAAACAGATTCGCTTGTAAAAAGATAGTTTTTAAGATTATTCATTTTTTACTCTCATAAAGGATAATATTAAAAAAATATATATTAAAATTATCAATCCAAACATTTTATTTCCATGCTGTGAATAAATAGTTTTTATTTCTCTTCCATAATTTTCAAAATGCAAAACTCCTTCATTTTCTAAATCAATTTTTGAAACTATTCTCCCATTTGGATCAACGATTGCTGAAATACCATTATTTGTTGACCTAAAAATATATTTTCCTACTTCAATCGATCTAAATATTGAATGAGAAAAATGCTGATAAGGTCCTATAGAAGAACCAAACCATCCATCTTCTGAAATATTTACAATAAAATCAAAATTATCTTTATCTGAAAGGTTCCCGGAAAATATAATTTCATAACAAATTAATGCTAAAAAATTTATATCTTTCTCTTTAATTGATAAAATTCTATTTGATTTTTTTCCTTTAGAATAAGATTGATAGTTATTTGTTAAATTTTTAAGACCTACTTTTAATAATATATTTTCTAAAGGTAAAAATTCTCCAAATGGAACTAGCTTGGATTTGTCATAGTAACCTAACACATTTCCATTATTATTAATAATCGCAAGGGTATTGTAATATTTAACTTTGTCATCTTGTATATCTTCTCTATTTACTCCAAGAATAATTAAATCATTATCTCCAAAGTTTTCCTTAAGTAAATCGCCATATAGATAAATATTATTTAAATCTGTATTAGGCAAAATTCCCTCAGGCCATATAAATATAGTTTCTTTATCTTTATATTTTTTTGGTTCACTTAAACTGATTAATTCATTTAAAATATTGATTTCATTCACTTCAGAAGAATAAAATCTCTCTAGCGAAATATTTGTAGACAATAAAACCATATTTGATTTTTTATTTATCTCTTGATTTACAAAACTATTATTTTTTAAGGAAATAAATCCATAAATAAAAAAAGAAATAGGAATCAAAATAAAAATAATACAAAAAAATAATTCTTTTCTATTTTTTCTTAAAATTAAAACTGAAGGAATTAAAAATATAGTAATACAAATTAGGTTAAAACTATAAATTCCAATAATAGAGTTGATTTGAATAAATTCTAATTGTTCTGAAAAACTATATGCAATTAAATTCCAAGGAAAACCGCTTAATACAAAACCTCTTAGATACTCAACTAAACTTAAAACAATTGAGAAAAATAAAACTGATATAATTAAATTTTTAACATTAATTAAATATCTTAAAATAACTGTGGCGAAACCATAAAACAAAGCCATGAAAGCAGGAATTAATATAATTGAGATGGGGGTAAGAAAGCTAAAACTTGGGTCATGCAACAAGGAAAATGAAATCCAATAAAGATTACTTAAAAAATAACCAAATCCAAATAACCAACCATATAAAAAAAATTTAAATAAAGATTTATTTTTTATTTTTAAATCAAATAAAAAAATAAAAAAAAGTGAAAAAGTTAAAAAATTTAAAAAAAAATAATTATAAGGAGGTAAGCTAAATGAAGAGGCCACACCTAACAAAAATATAGATAAAAAATTTATAATATTAGATTTAGTCAAAGTTAACTTTTAATAGAATTAATAATTTTTTTCTCTTCCTTATTCATTTTTTTAAAATCTTGTAATTTAATATGATCAAATCCGAGTAAATGTAAAAAACCATGAACAAACGTATTTATAAGAATTTGTTGATTCTGCGAGTTTTTTTTAGAAAAGATATGCTCATAACTTATTATAATATCCCCAATATAACTATTTTTTTTTCTTAAAAAATTTTTAACATTTTCTTTTTCAAAAAATGGGAAAGATAGAACATCTGTATGTTTATTTTTATTTCTGAATTTTAAATTTAGTTTTTTTATTTTAGAGTTATTCGAAAGTGATAAAGATAAATTTATTTTTTTATTCAAAAATCTATATTTCTTTGGAAATTTTTTTAAAATTTTGTTGAAGAAAATTTGTGGTTTTTTAACTTTTTTATTCCAAAGATAATGATCTACAACAACATCTACTTTAATCATTATTATGATCAGAGTATGCTTTGACTATTTTTGTAACAAGTGGATGTCTAACCACATCGGTATGATCAAAATCTATTACAGATATCTCTTTTAAGTTTCCTAGTATTTTTTTAGACCTGTTTAGTCCTGATAGGCTTTTATTTGGCAAGTCAATTTGGGAAGGATCGCCATTAATAATTATTTTTGAATTTTCTCCAATTCTAGTCAAAAACATTTTTATTTGAGTGTCAGTAGCGTTTTGAGCTTCATCTAAAATTGCAAAAGAATTTTTTAATGTCCTTCCTCTCATAAAAGCTAAAGGTGCAATCTCTATATCGCCAATTTCTATTTTTTTTTGTATTTTTTCAAAATCTAATAGATCATACAAAGAGTCGTAAAGAGGTCTTAAATATGGATCCACTTTTTCCCTCATATCACCAGGAAGAAATCCTAATCTTTCTCCTGCTTCAACAGCCGGTCTAGATAAAATTATTCTTTCTATTTTTTTTTCAAGAAGCATCGTAAGTCCAACTGCTACTGCTAAAAAGGTTTTTCCAGTTCCAGCCGGACCAGCAGATATGACTATATCGCTCTCCCTTAATGCTCTTACATAATTTTTTTGTCTTTCTGATCTTGGTATAACAGACTTTTTTGGAGTTTTAATAATATACTCTATATTTTTTTCATTAGAGTTTTTATTTTCACTTATCATAAATTTATTTACAGATGAAATTATATCTTTTTTTTCAATAGTTCCATTTGAAATAAATTGATCTGTAAGAAATTCAATAGCATTTTTAACTATTTCATTTTTAGATGAGTCACTTTTTACTAAAATTGAATTTCCTCGTGAATAAATACTTGTTTGTGTAATTTTTTCTAGTTCTTTTATATTATTATTAAACTCACCTAGGACACCTGATAGAATTTCATTATTTTGAAAAATTATACTTAAAGAATTATTATCTGAATAAACATACTTTAGATCTGTCTTTGATTTTTTGTAAGCAAAATTTGTCAATCTAGGCAGCTTCCATATTTTCTTCAAAAGTTCCAAATAAACTATTTTGATTAGTATTTTGAATTTTTATTTTACTTATTTTACCGATCAAATCTTGAGGACCATCAAATATTACAGACGATAGATATTTATTTCTACCAAATAATTTATTCTGATTTTCTAATTTATTTTCTACCAAAACTTCAATTACTTTATTTTCCATAGATTTATTAAGTTTTACCTGATTATCAAATAGTTTTTTTTGCATTATTATTAGTCTTTCCTTTGCTATGTTTGGATCAATTAATTTCAAGTTAGATGCTTTTGTTCCTGGTCTTGGACTAAATATAAATGAAAAAGAATTAATAAAATCAATTTTATCTAACAATTCTAAAGTATCATTGAAATCTGTTTCTTCTTCTCCTGGATAAGCAACTATAAAATCGCTTGAAAATTTTATGTTATTGTTAATTTTGATAATTTTTTCATATATATCGATATAATCCTCAACTTTATGCTTTCTATTCATGAGCTGAAGAACTTTATTTGATCCGCTTTGAATAGGTAAATGCACAAATGGCATTAATTTTTTACTAGAAGAATAACAGCTAATTAAGTCATCAGTCATATCTTTTGGGTGAGAAGTTGTGTATCTAAGTCTTTTAAGTTCTGAATATTTGTCTAAATAATTTATTAAATCTGACAATCTATATTCTTTATTTTTGTCTTTATATGAGTAGGCATTAACATTTTGACCTAAGAAAGTTATTTCTTTAACACCATTATTTAAAAGTTTTTCTACTTCATTTATTATTTTATCAAATGGTCTTGAATATTCAGGTCCTCTTGTAAAAGGCACTACACAAAAATTACAAAACTTATCACAACCTTCTTGTATTGTTATAAATGCTGATATTTTGTTATCTCTATTTTCAATTCCATCAAAAAATTTAAACTTGGAGACAGTATCAAATTCTGTTTCTTCAATTCTATTTTGATTGCTATGTTTTTCAATTAAATCATTAATTTTATGATATGATTGAGGCCCTATAACTATATCAATGTAGGGTTCTCTTTTTAACATTTCCTCATTTTCCGCTTGAGCAACACAACCTGCAACAATCATTAAAGGTTTATTTTTATTTTTATAAATTTTTTTTACTCTTCCAATTTCATGGTAGACTTTTTCTTTTGCTTTATCTCTTATATGACAGGTATTTAGTATATAGCAGTCAGCTTTATCTTGATCCTCTATTTTCTCGTAACCTATATTTCTAATAGAATCATAAATACGATTAGAATCATATTCATTCATTTGACAACCAAATGTTTTGATAAAAACTTTTTTTTGCATTATTTGCTTTTTTTAATACCGTAGAGCTCTAATTTATGATCCACTAATTTATATCCATATTTATCTGCAACTTTTTTTTGAAGTTTTTCAATTTCATCATCCACAAATTCAATTATTTCTCCAGTTTTAATGTCAATTAAATGGTCATGATGATTTTCATTTAATTCTTCATATCTAGCTTTTCCTCCCTTAAAGTCATGCTTTGCCACAATACCAGACTCTTCAAAGAGTTTTACAGTTCTATAGACAGTAGCAATACTTATTTTGGAATCGATTTTTGATGCTCTATTATACAATTCGTCAACATCAGGATGATCCTGGGATTCGCTCATTATTTTTGCAATAATTCTCCTTTGGTCAGTTAATTTAACCCCTTTTGCAATACATTTTTGTTCTATTGTTTCTGTCATTCTTTATTTAACTAGAATAAATCGGATTAATCAAATCTTTAGTTAATAATCCTTTTTTTTCCAAATCAATTAGTTTCAAGTAATTCCCATTATTTACATCGTTAGAGTTAAACCCATATAAACTAATATTTTTAGTCAAAGATATGGCCTTTGCGATAGACAATGAAGTTCTTATACTTGAAAACTTCCCAGGTCCTTGATTAATAAATATTTTTTCTATTTGATTTAATTGAATTTTATTTTTCTCTAAAAATTCTAAAAGAAGAGTAGTTAATTTATCAAAATTTTCTCTACTGTTTGAATAGCTGTTGGTATAAGATTTGCCATCAACTATGATTGAAAATAAAATTTTCAAATTTGCAGCATCAATTACTAAATATTTCATTTTAATTTTTTTTTCTTTTTCAGCATACTCATCAAATTTGGAAAAAAAATATGAACGTTCTGAAAAAGGTATTTTGGCTTTAATGTATCATAGATTTGATGAAAACAAATATCCATCAACTAACATAAGAATGGATATATTTAAAAAACAAATAGAAATAATCAAAAATAATAATTTACAATTTATAAATCCAAGAGATTTCAAGGATGTTTTTGGTACACCAAAGTTAGAAAAAAAAATTTTAATTACAATTGATGATGGATTTTTATCATTTTATGAAAATGCGTGGCCGTTTTTAAAAGAGGAAAAAATACCCTTTATACTTTTTGTCTCAACACAATTTGTCGGAAAATCAGGATATATGAGCTGGGATCAAATCAAAGAAGTAGAAAAAGAAGAATTTGCATTTATTGGCAATCATTCGAATTCGCATGAATATTTAGTCGAATACAAATTTAATGATTTTATTGAAGATATAAAATTAGCAATTAATAGCTTTGAAAAAAATTTAGGGTATAACCCTATTTTTTTCTCTTATCCTTTTGGTGAATATAGTTTAGAACAAAAAAAATATATTTCAGAAAACTTTGATTTTGCTTTTGGTCAACATTCTGGTGTTATTGATTTAAATAAAGATCCTTTTGAATTACCAAGATTTCCAATAAATGAAAACTATGGAAATCTTGAAAGGTTTGAATTCACAACTAAACTTCTTCCTCTGCAATTTTTTTCAATTGAACCTGAAGATAAACTTATTCTTAAAGAAAACGACCCTCCAAAAGTTTCAATAAATTTTTTTGAAGAACAAAAAAACTTAAATCTTATAAATTGTTTTTCTAATGATGGTGGAAATTGGAATAAAACAGATTTACAATTAATTGATAATAAACTTAATTTAAATTTTAAAGACAAATTTAATTTTAGACGTGGAAGAGTAAATTGCTCTTTACAGGATAGTGAAGGGTGGAGGTGGCTTGGATTGCAATTCTCTATAAATTAAATTAAATTTTTAAGTTTCTGTGTTGTTGGAAGTATTTTTACATCATCAAAGTCAGTAAGAGAATTTTGCTCAATAATCTTTTTTAAAATTACTGTATACTCTATTCCTGTTTCTGCGTATTTGTCTAAAAATTTAACTAATTCTAAACTATTAAGTTTTTCTTGATTGTCCCTTTGAATGGCTCTTTCTCTTCTAAAATTTTTATAACTAGAGTGGGTATTTAAATTTCTAAGATAAGCTTTTACTGAAGCTTTTAAAACTTTAAATTTAGCAACTTTATGCGTTGTATCATTTTGTGCCGCTGCAGGTTTAATACCTTCCCCTGTCCAGGTCCATTGTCCGAATAGAGCATTTCCTTGTTGAGCAAATCTCGATGTTCCCCATCCTGTTTCTTTTGCCGCTTGGGCAAGTGCCATTGAGACAGGAACTTCATCCATTCTTATCTTTAAAGTTGATAAATCATTACTATTCACCCCGTACTGCTTAAATTTACTCTTTAACCAATCCTGATCTTCTTTCGTATTGTTATTTTTATTTAAAATTACAAAAAGCTTTTTTCTATCTAGTCTTATTTTTGTATTCTCTTCAATTATCAAAGGTAAAACTATCTGAATAAACAAATCTTTTCTTTTGCTTGTGTTTTCAATCATTTTCATTTCTTCAGGTAAATGATCTAAGGAATTACCAATGTTTACTAATTTAGTTTGTTTGACTTTTTTAAGATTGTAATTTGTATCTTCAAATAATTGTTGGATGGTTGCGGCACTTAACCTTGAAGTATTTGAATTTTCTTCATCAGATCCAAAAACATCAATATCTTTAAATACACTTTCTAAATTAATTTCGCCTTCATCTTTTTCTGTATCAGTTTCTAAAATTTTGTTACTTAAAGTTAACTCAAATTTCTTTTTTGATTGATTTTCAGTTACTTTTTTTGAATTTATATTTTCATAAAAATATCCTGAGGTGATTGGTATTAAGTAGAAAGAAAAAATTACAAAAACACTAACTGCAAATATTTTATAAAAGCTTTTATAGTTTTCTAATTTAATATTATCTGACTTTTTGGATTTTTTTTTTGTTAGATCAAGTTTTGAACTAATAGGTTTTACAAAAACAGCGTCATTTCTATTTTTTTTTGCCATAAATTAAATAAAGCTTAAATTATATCAAATTATTATTTTTTAAACCGCTAAAACTTCTTTCACTTCAGGAATATAGTGAGTTAATAAATTTTGAACGCCTTGTTTTAACGTCATAGTTGAAGATGGACATCCGGAACAACTTCCTTGTAACTCGACTTTCACCTTTCCATTTTTAAATTCTTTAAACTTTATATCTCCGCCATCACGTGCAACTGCTGGTCTGATTTTAGTTTCTAGTAAATGAATAATTTTTTTTTCAATTTCATCTAGATTTTTTTCTTCATTATCCTCTTTAGTTTTATCAATTATACATTCATTTCCCTCTGCATAATATTCATTAATATAAGATATAACTACATGCTGAAGATCTTCCCAATTAAGATCATCATTTTTATTTACAGTTAAAAAATCACTCCCTAGAAAAATTCCTTTGACTCCATTAATAGATAATAAGTTTCTAATTAAAGAATTTTTTGTACCTTCCTTATTTAAAATTTCATGAGGGCCATCTTTAGATACAGCCCTTCCTGGAAGAAACTTTAATGAATTAGGATTGGGTGTTTCTTGTATTTGTACAAACATATGAGTTTTATATAGTTTATAATTGTATATTTTAAAGTTCTAAAAACCTATTATTTTCTTTAGTTCTTTTACTTTCTTTCCAGCAATTAAATCTGCTTTTTCCGCTCCATGGATTAAAATTTGATCTAAATTTTTTTTATCTCCAAGTAATTTTTTTATTTTATCACCTATTGGAGAAATCTTTTCAACTAATACTTCTGAAAGTTTTGTTTTGAAATCAGAAAAATTTTTTCCTCCAAATTCATTTAAAGTTTCTTCAATTTTTTGATTTGTAATGCTTGAATAAATTCCTAAAAGATTTTCTGCTTCTGGACGTTTTTCAAACTCTTTTGTTTCTGAAGGAATAGGAAGAGGATCTGTTTTTGCTTTTTTAATTTTATTGATTATTGAGTCTTTTGAATCTGTTAGATTAATTCTACTTAAATCTGATACATCAGATTTACTCATTTTTTTAGTTCCATCTTTTAAACTCATGATTCTTGAAAATTGTTTTTGAATTAATGGTTCTGGAGGAACTAGAAAATTAGTTGCATTATAATCGTTATTAAATTTTTGTGCTATATCTCGACAAAGTTCTAGATGTTGTTTTTGATCATCTCCTACTGGAACATGGGTAGCATCATAAAGAAGTATGTCTGCAGCCATCAAAATTGGATATATGTATAATCCAACACTTGCCTTTTCCTTATCTTTTCCTGCTTTTTCTTTAAATTGTGTCATTCGGTTTAACCAACCCATCCTAGCAATACAGCTTAATATCCAAGACCCTTCAGCATGAGCGGGTACTAAAGACTGATTAAAAATTATACTTTTTTCTGGATTAATACCACTTGCAATAAAAGTTGCCGCAGTTTCTCTAATATTGTTTTTTAATTCAGTTGGATCTTGTTTTAAAGTTATTGCGTGTAAATCAACTACACAATAAACACATGTTGAATTTTCCTCATTTTGTAAAGCAACGAAGTTTTTAATTGCACCTAAATAATTACCTAAGTGTAAATTTCCAGTTGGCTGTACTCCTGAAAAAATTTTTTTACTCATATATTTAATATTTAGCTTTTATTTCCGAAATTTTAAATGCTTTTAAATTAATTGAAACGAAAATGTATACTATGAAAGTTAATAATACCAAAAAAATAATCCATAAAAACTTATATTCATTTTCATAACTCAAATAATTCTTAAAATTTATAACTAAAAAATAAAAGAGTCCTAAGCTTATAATATTTGAAAATATTATTCTCCACAGTTTTTCAAAAAATGTATTAATAAATTTAAAATAACTTCTATTAATAACTATCATCATTAAAGCTATCCCATTAAACCAAGATGATATAGTTGTTGCTATTGGAATAATTATAAAACCAATTTGTTTAAAAAAAATTACACTAATTAAAATATTTAAAATTACTGATAACAATGAAATTTTAAAAGGAGTATTGGTATCGTTTCTAGCAAATAAAAAACTAGAAAAAATCTTAATCAACGAAAATGCTGGAAGACCCAATGCAAAATAAAATAGCGCTTTTGCGGAATTTTCAACTGAGTCTAACCCAAATGAACCATAGCCAAATAGAGAAGAAGTAATTTCTTTAGAGGCAATTAGTAATGCAAAAGTTGCAGGTAAACTTAAAAATAAGCTCAGCTCTAGAGATTTATTTTGAATTTCATCTATTTTTATAAAATTTTTTTTTTGCACATATTTACTAAGGTTGGGAAGTATCACTGTACCAATAGCAATCCCTGCAACTGCTAGATTAATTTGATATATTCTATCTGCATAATATAAATAAGAAACTGCACTTGCCTGAAATGAAGCAATGATCGTTCCAATAAGAATGTTAATCTGAGTTACACCAGATGAAAAAATGCTTGGTAAAAGTTTTTTGAAAAATAACTTGATGTTATTTTTTATCTTAAAGTCTAAACTTATTTTTGGGATATAGTATTTTCTTACAAAAAAAATAAGAAAAATAAACTGAACAAAGCCAGCTATAGAAACAGTATAAGAAAGATAATAAACTAAAATATCTCCAGCTTTATTTATAAAAATAAGACAACAAATTAGTAGAATATTTAAAATGATTGGAGCAGCGGCAGCTGCAGCAAATTTGTTATGAGAATTTAAAATTGCAGATAAAAATGAAGCAAGACATATAAAAAATAAAAAAGGAAAAGTTAATCTAGTAAGATTAATTGCTAATTCTGATTTATCAGAATTTTCACTAAAACCTGGAGCAATTATTTTTATAAATCCAGGCATAAAAATTTCTATTAGTACAACCAAAAACAACAACCCAAAGACTAAAAGATTAAAAATAGAATTTGCAAACTCTTTTGCATTTTTTTTACTTTTAACTAATTCGGATGAATAAGAGGGAACAAAAGCTGCATTGAAAGTTCCTTCAGAAAATAACCTTCTAAATGTATTTGGTATTCTAAATGCAACAAAAAATGCATCTGCTAAAGGGCCTGACCCGAGATAGATGGCCATAAAAAAATCCCTGATATAGCCAAGGATTCTGCTTAAGAGAACAAATATACTAAAGGTACCTGTTGACTTAATAATATTCATAAATCATATTAGTCTTAATTTAGCTCTATTTGTATATCTAATTCACAAAATGAAAAAAACTAAAATTGAACATTACTCCGATAAAGAGGCACTTGATTTTCATACTCAAGGTAAATCTGGAAAAATAGAAATAATGTCATCTAAACCGATGACAACTAAAAGAGATTTGGCTCTTGCTTACTCACCTGGAGTTGCGGTGCCCGTAAAAGAAATCGCTAAAAATCCAGACAGTGCCTATGATTATACAACTAAAGGAAATTTAGTTGCAGTTATAAGTAATGGAACAGCGATTTTAGGATTGGGTAATCTTGGAGCTTTAGCATCAAAACCTGTAATGGAAGGAAAAGCAGTATTGTTTAAAAGGTTTGCAGACATTGAATCAATTGATATCGAAATTGAAGCTGAAAATACTGAAGAGTTGATTACGTCAATTAAAAATATTTCTAAAACTTTTGGAGGAATAAACTTAGAAGATATAGCTGCTCCAGATTGTTTTATTGTTGAACAAAAACTTAAAGAAATTTTAGATATACCGGTTTTTCATGATGACCAGCATGGAACGGCAATCATAACTTCAGCTGCTTTACTGAATGCAATTGATATTGCAAAAAAAGACATCAAAAAAATAAAAGTGGTAGTTAATGGAGCGGGCGCATCTGCAATGGCTTGTGCAAATCTTTTTATTACTATGGGCGTTAAAAATGAAAATATAACCATGCTAGATAGTAAAGGTGTAATTCATAAAGATAGAAAAGATTTAAATCAGTGGAAAACGGCATTTGCAATTGAAAGTAAATCAAGAACCTTGGAAGAGGCTTTAGATGGAGCTGATGTTTTTTTAGGTCTTTCGATTGCAGGAGCAGTTAAAAAAGAAATGGTAAAAAAAATGGCAAAAAATCCAATTATTTTTGCCTGTGCAAACCCAGATCCAGAAATTACTCCTGAAGAAATAGAAGAGGTTAGAGATGATGCTATTATAGCTACGGGAAGATCTGACTATCCAAATCAAGTAAATAACTTAATTGGATTTCCTTATATTTTTAGAGGAGCTCTAGATGTAAGAGCAAAAACAATAAATGAAGAAATGAAAATTGCAGCAACAAAAGCTATTGCAATGTTAGCAAGACAAAGGGTTCCTGATGAAGTTGCAGCTGCGATGGGTGGAGAAAGACCTCATTATGGTAAAGAGTATATTATTCCCTCAACATTTGATCCAAGATTAATTAGTGAAATCCCAACAGCAGTTGCAAAAGCTGCAATGGATACTGGAGTTGCAAGAAAAAGCATAAATGATTTTAGTGTTTATGCAGAAGACTTGAAAAATAGACTTGATCCGTCTGTAACTATAATTCAAGGAATAAATAGTAAAATTAAAAAATCACTCAAAAGAGTTGTTTTCGCGGATGGAGAAGATGAAAATAATCTTAAAGCTGCTATTGCATTTAAAAATAGCGGATTAGGAATTCCTTTGTTGGTGGCAAAAGAAGAAATTGTTAGACAAAAATTAGTTGAAATTGGATACAGTGAAGATTTAGAAATAGAAATTGTAAATTCTACAGATAAAGACAAAAGAGAAAAATATACTAGTTATCTATTTGAAAAACTACAAAGAGAACAAGGTCTGCTTGAAAGAGATTGTGATAAATTAATTAGAAATGATCGTGTAATATGGGCAAGTTGCATGGTTGCTTGCGGTGATGCAGATGCAATGGTTACTGGAAATACCAGAAGATATTCTTCGTCTTTAGAAAAAGTATTAACAGTTGCAAACGCTAGAAAAGATGAAATTCTCTTTGGTTTAAACCTTATTGTTAATAGAGGTAAAACAATATTTATAGCAGATACCGCCGTTCATGAATGGCCAGACTCAAAACAACTGGCTGAAATAGCCATTTCATCAGCAAGAATAGCAAAATTATTTGGGATGGAACCTAAGGTTGCTTTTTTATCTCACTCTACTTTTGGTCAACCAGTAACGACAAGAACTAAACAGATCAGAGAAGCCGTAGAAATTTTAAAAGAAAAAAAAGTAGATTTTAAATTTGATGGAGATATGCAGCCAGATGTTGCTTTAGATGAAATTTATAAAGAACTTTATCCATTCTCAGAAATTGTTGGAAATGCAAATATTTTAATTATGCCTGGACTTCATAGTGCTGCAATATCTTTTAAGACTATTAAATCTATGAGTAGAGCAAAAGTTATCGGTCCACTCTTAATTGGATTAGATCAACCTATTGAAATAGCTCCTTTAAGATCGTCTACTTCAGATATATTAAATTTAGCATCTGTTGCAGCTTACTCATCTGAAGTAATCGATTATAAAAATTAGTTTTTAATTATTCTTAAATCTTCAACTAATAAGATACTTGATATTACATCTTCAACATCAAGAATTTGTTTTGCTTCATTAATTACTTCGGCTCTTTCATCTTCACTTTCAGCAATACCGTAAATATAAATATTCTTTTTATAAGTATCTATATTGTAATTTGCTGATTTTATTTTTTTGCTACCAATCATTGCTGTCCTTAGTTGAGAAGTAATTAAAAGATCTTTTGCAGCTCTTTGAAAATCAAATTTTTCTTTTATTTGTAAATCATTTTTAACAGATCTTGCTCCTTTAATTTCCCATGCAAGTTTAGTTATTCTTAATTTTTCATCAAATGTATCAACTTTACCTGTAATAAAAATTCTGCCATCTATTACTTTAGTTTTTACTGCTAAAATATAATTTGTATTCATATTAATTATTTTTGCACTTAAATTTTTTTGCATTATTGAGTCATCTATCTGAGTACCTATTGTTCTTGGATCCATTGCAATAGAAACCCCTGTTCCTAAAACGCCTGTTGAGGATGTTCCAACACAACCTGATAAAAAGATTAAAAAAACAATTAAAAAAATTTTATTTATCTTCATTTTTTATACTCAAACAATAATTATATATTTCTTTTTTTGATATATTGCTCTCTGCTCCGATTACTTTAATGATATTTTTTATTGTCATTTTTTTTATTAAAGATTTTATTTTTTTTTTATCTGATTCTTTTAATTCTTTTAACTTTTTTTGTTTTTCTAAAAGCTCAGATATTACAACTGTAATTTCACCTTTATCCTTAATGCTAATTTTACTCAAGTTCTCTACACTAGATCTTAAATATTCCTCATAAAATTTGCTTATTTCTCTACAAATTAAAATATTCCGACCACTAAAATACTCTTTAATAATATCAATTATTTTAATAATTTTTTTTGGTGAAATAAAAAAAACAATTGAATAATTCTTATTAGATAATTCTTTAAATAAATTTTCTATTTGGTTTTTTTTTTCAGGTAAAAAACCACAAAAAATATAGCGATCTGAAAAACCACTTATAGAAATAGCAGTTGTAACGGCAGAAGGTCCAGGTATTGGTAAAACACTAATATTTTTTTTTAAACATTCATTTATTAATATTCTTCCTGGATCTGAAACAGCTGGAGTTCCAGCATCAGAAATAAGAGATACTATTTTTTTGTTTTCAAGGATTTTAATTACTTCATCTAATTTTTTTAACTCATTAAATTTATGATAAGAAAATAATTTATTATTAATTTCAAACCTATTTAAAAGTTTTTTTGATACTCTTGTATCTTCACAAAGTATAATTTCTGAATTTTTTAAAACATGAATGGCTCTTTTTGAAATATCATCTAAATTTCCAATAGGTGTTGCAACACAATATAGCCCAGGTTTAAGATTATTTTCTTCAATGAATTGCATTAATAAGAAATATAATAAATACTGTTAAATGAAAACTTTAATAAAATTTTTCACATATCTAATATTAGTTTATTTAATATTAATTAAATTAACATTTGCAGAAAACAAAATTCAAATAGGCTTGATTGTTCCTTTATCTGGAGAATACTCTGAAATTGGTCAATCCATAGTTAAATCTACTAGACTGGCTATCAATCAAATTAACGACGATAGATTTGAAATTATTCCTGAGGATACAAAAGCTAATCCAATTGATGCACTTAAAGTTTCTAAAAAACTTCAAAGTCAAGGTGTTAAAATTATTATAGGACCTGTATTTAACGAAAGTACAAAATATTTAGATGACCTAAGTGATATTACTTTTATTTCTTTAACAAATAAAATTTATGGTAATCCAAAAAATGTCATCAGTGCGGGTGTAAATGCAATTTCACAAATAAATACAATTGATAAATTTAGAAAACTTAACGCTATTGAAAGATCCATATTTTTAATTCCTAAAACTGATTATAAAAAAGAGATAGAAGTAGCTATTAATAAAACAAATATATCATTAAAGGAAAAATTTTTTTACGATACTGATCCAACAATTTTAACAGATCAAATTGAAAAATTAACTCGATATGAGCAACGTAAAAAAAATTTAGAAGATGAAATAAAAAGAATAGAAAATTCTTCAGTCAATAATAAGGAAAATAAAATAGAAAATTTAAAAAAGAAGGATACTTTCGGAGGTATTAATTTTGACTCAGTTATTATTGCTGATTTTGGTGAAAGTTTAAAAAGTGTATCTACATCATTACTTTATACTGACGTTTCGGCAAAAAGAATTACTTATATAACTCTAAATCAATGGTTTGATAAATCTTTGCTTAAAGAAGTGTCGCTTCAACCAATTTATTTTCCATCAATTAACAAGGAAAACTATCAAAAATTTATAGATGAATATTTTTTAAAATTTAATTCAAACCCCAATCAATTATCTTTTTTAAGTTATGATTTAGTAGGTTTAGTTTATTTTATTGTTTACAGTAATAATTTTGAAATCTCTAAAAACATTTTTTACAAAAAAAATAAATTTAAAGGTAAAATTGGAGTTTTTGAAATTGATAAAAATGTTATAACGCACCAATTAAATTTTTACTGTATGGAAAATCAAGCTATTAGAGAAATTTTTTAATTTTTTTAAATGCAAAATATCTGTGATCTATTTTGTACTTTTTTTTTGGGTTCATTTGAGCAAAAGTTAATTTACTTCCATTAGGAATAAATATTGGATCATAGCCAAAACCATTTCTTCCTTTTTTTATATTTGATATTTTTCCCTCAACAATACCAATTGAGTGAATTGGTTTTTTTTTTAAACCAAATAAAGTTAAAGCACAAATAAATCTCGCTTTAATTATTTTACTTTTACAGTTTTTATCTTTTTTTTTAAGTTCTTTAAAAACTTTTTTGATTGCAAGATTAAAATTAGCTTTCTTTCCGCCCCATCTTGCTGAATGAATTCCAGGTTTTTTATCTAGTAGATCTATTTCTAACCCAGAGTCATCAGCTATGCAGATTTTTTTGCTTTTTTTTGAAAAATGCTTTGCTTTAATTAATGAATTTTTAACAAAGGTTTTCCCTGTCTCTTTTGGGCTTTTGATATTAAAATCTTTTGGTGTAAAAATATAATAATTTTTAGGTAAAAGATCTCTAATTTCCTTTATTTTTCCCTTGTTATTAGAGCCTATAATTATTTCTTTTTTTTTTTTATCGGACATCTGGAAATTTATGATTTTCTTACCATATAGATCGTCATGGAAAAAGAAGAAATAAATAACTATGAAGAAAACTTAAAAAATCAAGAAGAATTAAAAACTGAAGAAGACACAACACATAAACAAGAAAAAGATAAATCAGACGCCAAAGAAGAACTGGTTTCCCCTGAAGAAGAAATTTTAAATTTAAAAGATAAATTAACTAGAACTTTTGCAGAAATGGAAAATCAAAGACGTAGATTTGAAAAGGAAAAAGATGATGCATTTGAATACGGAGGTTTTTCTTTTGCTAGGGAAGCTTTGAATGTTTTAGATAATCTTGATAGATCAAAAATATCATTAGAAAATGATGATTCATTAAAAAATACTGAAGCTTTAAAAAAAGTTATCGAACATATTGATATCATACATAAAGATATAATTTCTATTTTTGAAAAAAATAATATTAAACCAATTAAATCAATTAATGAAAAACTAGATCCAAATCTTCATCAAGCTATGATGGAAATAGAAGATAATACTAAGGAACCAGGAACTATCATACAAGAAATCCAAAAAGGCTTCATGATGAAAGATAGACTATTAAGACCTTCGCTAGTTGGAGTATCAAAAAAGAAATTGGCAGAAGAAAATAAAGAAAACGAAAATAGCAAGGAAAATAAAGAAAAAAACGAACAAATTTAATTTTTATGGAAGCTTGTAGTTGTAAAATTAACGCTTATATGAACTTGAGGTAAATAATCATGGCTAAAGTAATAGGAATAGACTTAGGAACAACAAATTCTTGTGTTGCAGTAATGGAAGGTACTCAACCAAAAGTATTAGAAAATGCTGAAGGAGCTAGAACAACTCCTTCTGTTGTAGCTTTTACTGATACAGATGAAAAACTGATCGGGCAACCAGCAAAAAGACAGGCTGTAACCAATCCAGAAAATACAATATTTGCAGTTAAAAGATTAATTGGAAGAAACTTTGATGATCCAACAGTTAAGAAAGATGTGGAGACTGCACCATTTAAAATAATTAATTCTGATAAAGGCGATGCTTGGATAGAAGCTAAAGGTTCAAAATATTCTCCATCTCAAATTTCAGCTTTCGTATTACAAAAAATGAAAGAAACGGCTGAAAAATATTTAGGTCAAGAAGTTACTCAAGCTGTTATTACAGTACCTGCATATTTTAATGATGCTCAAAGACAAGCAACAAAAGATGCCGGTAAAATTGCAGGCCTTGAAGTTTTAAGAATTATTAATGAGCCTACAGCTGCATCATTAGCTTATGGTTTAGATAAAAAAACTAATAAGAAAATTGCAGTTTATGATTTAGGTGGAGGAACATTTGATGTTTCAATTCTTGAATTAGGTGATGGTGTATTTGAAGTTAAATCTACTAATGGAGATACTTTTTTAGGCGGAGAAGATTTTGATAATACTATAGTGAATTACTTATTAACAGAATTTAAAAAAGAAAATGGCATTGATCTAAAATCAGACAAACTTGCTTTACAAAGATTAAAAGAAGCTGCAGAAAAAGCAAAAATTGAACTTTCATCAGCTGCACAAACAGAAATAAATTTACCATTTATAACTGCGGACAAAACTGGTCCAAAACATATTAATTTGAAAATGACTAGAGCAAAACTTGAGGCTTTGGTTGAAGACTTAATTGCAAGAACAATCCCGCCATGTAAAACTGCTCTTAAAGATGCAGGTTTATCTGCAAGTGAAATAGATGAAGTAGTTCTAGTTGGAGGTATGACTAGAATGCCAAAAGTGATTGAAGAAGTTAAAAATTTCTTTGGTAAAGAACCTAACAAATCTGTAAATCCTGATGAAGTAGTTGCAATGGGTGCCGCTATTCAAGCGGGAGTATTACAAGGTGACGTTAAAGATGTATTGTTGCTAGATGTTACTCCGCTCTCATTAGGTATTGAGACTTTAGGTGGTGTATCAACAAAATTAATTGATAAAAATACAACAATTCCAACAAAGAAAAGTCAGGTTTTCTCAACCGCAGAAGATAATCAACCAGCTGTTTCAATTAGAGTTCTTCAGGGTGAAAGAGAAATGGCTGCTGACAATAAAATTTTAGGAAATTTTGAGTTAGTGGGTATTGCTCCGGCTCCAAGAGGAGTTCCACAAATTGAAGTAACATTTGATATCGATGCTAATGGTATTGTTAATGTCTCTGCAAAAGATAAAGGAACTGGCAAAGAACAAAAAATTCAAATTCAAGCATCAGGTGGTTTGAGTGAAGAAGAAATAAATCAGATGGTTAAAGATGCTGAGTCTAATAAAGAAGCTGATAAAAAGAAAAGAGAAGCAGTAGATTCAAGAAATCAAGCTGATACTTTATTACACTCAACTGAGAAAAACTTGAAAGAACATGGCGGTAAAGTTTCAGATGCAGATAAGAAATCAATTGAAGATGCATCAGCTAACTTGAGAAATGCTTTAAAAGGAACTGATGTTGAGGAAATAAAGAAAAAAACTCAAGATTTAGTTCAAGCTTCAATGAAATTAGGTGAAGCAATTTATAAATCTCAGCAAAGTGCTCAACCTAATGATGCACCTAAAGATGCTAAGGGAGAGGACAAAAAAGACGATAACGTTGTTGATGCAGACTTTGAGGAAGTAAAAGACGAAAATAAAGAAAAAAGCGCCTAAGCTAACAACTATTTGTCTAATTAGTTATGGCAAAAAGAGATTATTATAATGTCTTGGGTGTTGAAAAATCTGCAACTCCTGATCAGATAAAATCAGCATATAGAAAACTAGCAGTTAAATATCATCCTGATAAAAATAAGGGCGATAAGGCTGCTGAGGAAAAATTTAAAGAAGCCTCCGAAGCATACCACGTATTATCAAACTCAGAGCGAAAGCAAAATTACGATAACTTTGGTCATGCAGCCTTTGAAAATGGAGGTGGGGGAAGAGGTGGATTTGGTAACTTTGATTTTTCAAGTCATTTTTCAGATATTTTTGAGGATTTTTTTGGAGAAGGGTTTGGAGGAGGTGGCAGAAGATCTAGAAGATCAAATAATAGAGGATCTGACTTAAGATATGATTTATCAATAACGCTTGAGGAAGCTTATTCTGGAAAAAAACAGGATATTAAATTTTCAACTTCTGAAAAATGCGATACTTGTAATGGATCAGGTTCCAAGCCTGGGTATGAATCTGGTTCGTGTTCAATGTGTGGTGGACATGGACAAGTAAGATCTAGTCAAGGTTTTTTCACAGTTCAACAAACTTGTCCTCAGTGTTCAGGCTCAGGTGAAATGATTACAAATCCTTGTGGAAGTTGTGGTGGTCAGGGTAAAAAACAGGCATCAAAAAGACTTTCAGTTACAATTCCTAAAGGAGTAGATGATGGAACAAGAATACGACTATCAGGAAAGGGTGAGGCAGGATCTAGAGGTGCAAGTAATGGCGACTTATATTTATTTATAAACGTTTATTCCCACGATTTATTTAAAAGATCTGACGAAAATTTATTTTTTGAATGTCCAATCTCAATTGCAGATGCTGCCTTGGGAACATCAATTGAAATTCCAACAATAGATGGAGGAAAAGCTAAAATAAAAATTCCGTCAGGAACTCAAAGTGGAAAACAATTTAGACTGAGAGGGAAGGGTATGCCTTATATGCGTGGAAGTGAATATGGTGACCTTTATGTTCAAGTAAATACCGAAGTTCCAGTATCTTTAAATAAAGAACAAAAGGAATTACTCGAAAAATTTAGAGAGATTGAAAACGAAAAATCCAATCCAAGTATAAAGAAATTCTTTCAAAAAGCTAAAAGTTTCTGGAAAAACTAATTTTAAAAAAATTAGTTAACAAAATCTGAAAAAATAAATAAAATTAAAATTATACATGAATAATTTTATTGAAATATTCAATAAAGGATTGGACTTTCATAAGAAAAATAAATTTGAAAATGCTTTAGAAATTTATTTGGAACTGTTGTCAAATGATAAAAGCAATGTAAATCTTCTCTACTTAATTGGTACTTGCTATATACAAACTAAAAAACCAGAGTTGGCAATTAATTATCTAGAAAAAACTATAGAACTAGATAACAAACATATTGCTGCTTACAATAATTTAGGTGGCGCTTACTTTGAAATTAAAAGAATAGATGATTCTATAAAAATTTATAAACAATTATTTAAGTTAAACCCTAATTATAAACTTGCGAAAAATAATATTGCAAACTGTTATTTTGAACAAAAGAAATATGATGAAGCATTAAAAATTTATCAAAGCTTAATAAAAGAAGATCCAAACAATTATGTAGTTTATAATAATATAGGCAATGTTTATAATAATCTAAATAATATTAAATTAGCAATATTCAATTATAATAAATCAATAAAAATAAATAATAATTACGTTTTAGCTTATAAAAATTTAGGAGAAATTTTTTTTAAAGCAGGAGATTATAAAAAAGCTTTAGAGATTTTTCAAAAAACTAATGAAATAGTTTCAGATTTTAAAGATATTTTAAGCAGGATATTACATACTAAAATGAAAATATGTGATTGGAAAGATTATGAAAATTTCAAATATAAAATTTTTGAAAGCT
>Ga0208880_1000031_pt1 | contig 25803 bp, 23 predicted proteins | sample Knorr_S23_td_Sur_FD_185606 | JGI IMG/M metagenome (GOLD analysis project Ga0208880, IMG submission 185606) | Marine microbial communities from Southern Atlantic Ocean transect - Knorr_S23_td_SurfaceB_ad_5m_LV_B (SPAdes) (version 2) | ecosystem: Environmental > Aquatic > Marine > Oceanic | place...
AACCTCCTAAGTCTTTAGGTAGAGAATATGTAGAAAGTACCGTATGGCCATTACTTGAAAACATTCCTTCTCTTGATGCCCTTCACACATACACCCATTACTTAGGAAAACAAATAGGAAATACACTTAATCAAATTGGTGGTAAGTCTTGTTTGACAACAGGAGGGGGCACTTTCAATACTTATTTGACTGAACTTATCAACACAAACACGGGATGTGAAATCATCATTCCAAAAAAGGAATTGATCGAATTTAAAGAGTCCCTCATATTTGCTTTATTGGGTTGGTTGCGCTACACTGGGAAAGATAATGTTTTTGCCAGTGTTACAGGAGCCTCAAAGAACCATAGCAGCGGACGATTGGCAATGCCTTGAAATCTGTCTTAAATTATGTAACTTCATTGCCAAATCATCATAAAATGAGAAAATTGACTCTGTCATATGCGTTCTTATCCCTAATCTTATTCGTCGCATGTAACACCACCCATCAAAAAGACAAGCTTCATCAATTGATGAAGGATTATAACGAAGAATCCCTTAAGATATATCCGCTTAACGCTACCTTTCAGGGAGACACACGTTACAACGATTACCTCCCCAATTTTTTATCAAATACTTTCATTGAGAAAGAAAAAGAATTTTACAATCGATACAGAGATGCGTTACTAAAGATTGATAATAAAACACTGGACGAAGAGGATATACTGAGTAAAAAAGTGCTTTTATGGGAGTGTGATATAAATTTAAAGCGATTGAAGTATCCTGTTCACCTACTCCCCATCAATCAGATGTGGACCTTGCAGTTAACCATGGGTCAACTGGCAGGAGGAACAAGTGCACAGCCATTTAAATCGGTGGCCGACTATCAAAACTGGCTGCTTCGAGTAGATGATTATCTGATATGGTTGGCATCAGCTGAGGAACGTATGCGTGAGGGCATTGAGAAGGGCGTGGTTTTGCCAAAATCACTCATCAAAAAAGTCGTGCCTCAACTCTATGGCATGGCTTTTTCAGAAGTTGAAGACCATCTTTTTTACAGTCCTATTAAAAATTTACCTACAGACTTTTTAGAAGACGATAAGCAGTCTCTACGTCTTGCATACCAAAAAATGATATCAGAAAAAGTCAAACCCGCTTATGAAAAATTACACGATTTTATGGCTGGAGACTATATGACTTCAGGTAGAGAGAGTAGTGGCTTTGATGCTTATGATTTTGGGGAATCATACTACGATTATGCCATCAAGCTGTATACAACTACCAGCATGAATGCTGATGAAATTCATCAGCTTGGAATCAGCGAGGTTGCACGCTTACGTTCAGAGATGGAAAAGGTCAAGAAACAAGTAGGATTTGAGGGAGATTTAACCTCTTTTTTCGATCACGTTCGCACCCTTCCTAAGCTGAGACCATTCACGGATCCGCAACAAGTAATCAACAATTTCAATGCGATTCACGAAAAAATGAAAGATCAAGTTGATCGTTTGTTTTCCTTACAACCCAAAACGGCTTTTGAAGTACGTCGAACAGAAGCCTTTAGAGAGGCCTCGGCGAGTGCTCAGTACAACCCAGGTTCTTTAGACGGCAGCCGCCCGGGCATTTTTTATGTTCCTATTCCCGACGTCAGTCAATACAATATATTTTCGGATGAGGATTTATTTCTACACGAAGCCATTCCTGGACATCATTTTCAGATATCACTTCAACAAGAAAACACAAATTTACCCGATTTCCGAAAGACATTATGGTATAGTGCCTATGGAGAAGGTTGGGCTTTGTATTGTGAGTCTTTAGGCGAAGAATTAGGACTTTATGACGATCCATACCAATATTTTGGAATGTTGAGTGCTGAGATGCACCGTGCCATCAGATTGGTTGTGGACACAGGTCTTCATACCAAAGGGTGGACTCGGGAACAAGCCATTCAGTATTCTCTAGAAAATGAAGCCGAACCCGAAGCCTCAATTATTTCAGAAATCGAAAGATATATGGCCAACCCTGGGCAAGCACTATCTTATAAAATAGGACAATTGAAAATACAAGAATTGCGGGCACAGGCAACAGAGGTCATGGGTGAAGCCTTTGATATACGGGAATTTCACCGTTTGGTATTAGAGTCTGGGTGCATTCCTTTAGCCTTATTAGAGGAAAAAATAGAAAATTGGATTCAATCAAAAACTTAGAAACTATGAAAAGCCCCATTATAATTGTTTTGTTATTATTGATATCGAGTTGTAAAGTCAACCAGTTTACAGGAAAGAAAACCCTTAACCTATATGGGAATAAGCAATTGTTTCCGATGGCATTTCGCGAGTATGATACCTTTTTGTCAGAAAACAAAGTAATCCAAGGGACCAAAGAGAGTGAACAAATACAGCAAATAGGAGTAAAAATTGCAGCTGCCGCCCAACACTATTTCGATTATAAAGGCATGCCTGACTATCTAAAAGACTATTCATGGGCTTTCAATTTGGTAGAGGATGAATCTGTGAATGCGTGGTGTATGCCAGGTGGTAAAATTGTGTTTTATACAGGTATTTTACCCATTGCTGCCAATGAAAACGGAATTGCTGCTATAATGGGCCACGAAGTAGCTCATGCCTTAGCTGATCATGGAGCACAACGAATGAGTGCATCGACCCTACAAATGGCTGGCGCAGCACTTACAGACCGCTTAACTCAAAAAGAGTCTGATGAAAAAAGAGCTGTTTTTATGCAAGCTTATGGTGTTGCAACCACTGTGGGAGGCATGTTGCCATTTAGCAGAAAACATGAAAGCGAAGCGGATAAGATTGGATTACAATTGATGGCCATAGCGGGCTATGATCCTAACGAAGCTCCTCTATTATGGGAACGCATGCGCCAGACTTCTAAAGGAGGTACACCAGAGTTCTTAAGTACACACCCCAGCGAAGAAAGACGTATAGAAAACCTAAAGAAATGGATTCCTGAAGCCCAACAACTCGCTCGTGAAGTAAATAATTCAAAATAAATGTATGATACAAATTTTCATAACAGGTGGCACTTTTGACAAAAGCTACGATGACATTCATGGACAATTGTATTTTAATAAAACCCACCTTCCTGAAATGCTAAAAAGAAGTCGTTGTACACTAGACATTGACATCAAAACACTGATGATGAAAGACAGCTTGGAGCTCTGTGTTGAGGACGTTGCAACTGTAGTACAGGCTTGTCGCGAAACTCCAGCCAATCGAATTGTCATTACCCACGGTACAGATACCATGACCCATACTGCAGCCGCTTTGGCTGAGGCACGGATCGAAAAAACCATTGTATTGACAGGGGCTATGATTCCGTATGCTTTCGGTAGTTCTTCAGATGGTTTTTTTAATCTAGGTTGTGCGTTGGCATTTGTTCAAACACAATCTAATGGCGTTTATGTGACGATGCAAGGAAGATGCTTTACTTGGGACGCTGTTGAAAAGGACAAAAAAAAAGGTGTATTTCGCAAAATCTAAATCATAAGGAAATTGAGTGCCTAAACATTAAAAAACAAAACCATATTTTTGAAAAGCACATAATTTGATAACAATTTAGGGGTAGGGAAATTGTTATTATTTCATCAAACAATGATTATTAGTTTAGATTGTATACGTAATGAATAAATTGCAAAGTCAATTCCCAATAGATGCAGTAATCACGTGGGTTGATGGCAATGATGAGAATCATCAGAAAAAAATTGCTGACAATATTACGGATACCAGCTTATTGAAAGATTTGGATTTTAAAACTCGATTTCAACAGCTAAATGAAATAAAATTTACAGTTCATTCTATCATCAAGTACGCCCCATTTGTAAGAAACATTTTTATTGTTACAGACAACCAGGTTCCTGATTTTCTAGCGGTCAAGCCTGAACGCTATAAAAAAGTTGTGATTATCGACCACAGAGATATTTATACAGACAACCTTTTATGTCTGCCTGTTTTTAATTCTAGAAGTATTGAAACTAAATTATATAAAATTCCAGGGCTTGCTGAACATTTTATCTATTTTAATGATGATGTTTTATTAAATAAAGTTGTTAGCCCATCAGATTTCTTTCGTCAAGGGGTCCCAATAATTCGTGGGAGATGGCATCGTTTTAAAGAGGATCTATTTTACAAAAAAATATTTCGAAAGAAAAAAAATCAAAAACCTGGGCACATCATTGCTCAAGAGAAAAGTGCCAAAATCCTAGGATACAAGCTTTTTTTTCGATTTCATCATACGCCTCACCCAATGAGAGTCTCTACCACAAGATCGTTTTTTACACTAAACCCATCATTAGAGTACTCCAATTCGGAACCCAAGTTTAGAAGCATTGATCAATTTTTGATGGTAGGGTTGGCAAATCATCTACAAATCAAAAAAGATCAATGCGTGCTTAAAAACGATTATCAACTTTTACATTTCAGAAATTATAAGAAACCTCTGTTTTGGTTGAAGTTTAAATTGAATTATCTTAGCCAAAAACAAAACAGACTCTTTTTAAATCTTCAAAGTCTTGACCAATGCCCTAAGCTCAAGCAGGATTTTATAATGGATTGGCTGGCAAAAAAGTATGCTATTTGATGATTGGATTTAAAATCCATAGAAATATTAAGCAATTGTATTATGTAGTCAATGGGTTCAAGTTGCTCGTTCCTAATTTTATATACAGACGATTGTTAACCAAAAGGTTGAATTCGCTTAAAAATTTTGACTTTGAATACATCCAAAGTAGAGTTATTTACTACATAAAATTAAATATAAAAAATGAGTTGCCCGAAGAAACAAAACCTCTGAAAAATCTCCGACTTCAAAAAAAACAAACCACTTACTTTTTTGATAGTTATGCCATAACCAGACACTTTAGGCCTGAATTTAAAGTCATTTTCAAATTTGGTGATGTCATTGATGTACCAAACGTTCCGACGGTTGTAAAAAGCAGACCAATCACGGATGATAATGAAAACTCAGTATTATTAAAACTCAATAAAGTAAGGCATTTCACATACACAAAAGATACTCGAAAATTCGTACACAAAAAAAATATGTTAATCGGACGTGGAGGAATTAGTGATCACAAGAAAAAAAGGATAAGCTTCTACAATCGCTATTTCAACCATCCTATGTGTGATTTAGGTCAAACGAACAAAAACAGCAAATATCACTACTGGTATAAGAAAAAAATATCTATTGAAGAACACCTGAAATATAAATTTATTTTGTGTTTGGAGGGTATTGACGTTTCATCCAACTTAAAATGGGTAATGTCCTCTAACTCTGTTGCTGTAATGCCAAAACCTACAATGGAAACTTGGTTTATGGAAGGCAGGTTGATTCCAAATTACCATTACATAGAAATTAAAAAAGACTATTCGGATCTGGAGGAAAGGCTAAATTATTATATTGAAAATCCAAAAGAATGTATGGAGATCATAAGAAATGCCAATAGGTATGTGGATCAGTTTAGAGATAACAAAAGAGAACGTCTTATTTCATTGTTGGTTTTGAAAAAATATTTTGAAATGACCCAACAAACCCAACATGCTCACTTGAATCAAACCAATCCCGTTATTAAGATATTGCCGTGAGATTAGCTGCTGTACCGTTTGCTCTCAGAAAGAAGATATTTAAATTTAATTATATCCTTCATAAATATTTATTTAAATCTTCAAAGCCTCTAAAATGCATTTATAATATTTATCTAACTCCTTCGTATAATGATGTAACGTTTAAATACTATTTTAAAGGGACTTATGGGACATTTTTCAGCAATCTACTAAAAGGTTTTAAAACACAGGCTGTTTTTGTGGATATCGGAGCCAATCAAGGATTGTACACAATTTTAGCGGCAAAGAATTCTAATTTTAAAGAAGTTGTTTCCTTTGAGCCATCGAGTAAAACATCCTCGTTGTTAAGGAAGAACTTAGAAATAAACCATGTAAAAAACTGTCGGGTTATTGAAGCTGCCATTTCTGACAAAAACAAAGAGCTCACACTCCACTCTACAGACGGTCATTCAGGCTTGAGCACTCTTAGAGATACGGAGTCTGAAGATAAAGAATCTGAAAAAATCAAGGCCATCAATCACACCAAAATTGATTCACTGATCCCCAAACACAACTGCTATATTGTCAAAATAGATGTCGAGGGACACGAGGAAGTGGTTATAAACGAACTTGTAAAATGTTCGTTTTTCAAACATGTCGAACTGATTTTTTGCGAAATCGACGAAGATTGGGTTGAAGTAGAATCGATTAAAAAAACGCTTTCAAATTTTGGGTTTCACAATTTCAAAAAAATAGGAAAAAAAACACACTACGATCTATTGATTTCAAAAACATAAAGACTTCGTTTTGGTCAATGCACTGCGATCATTCAATGTCTGTTGCGTATTTTTTTGTTAAAGACACCCACTTTGTTTGCACAATCTTTTTCTTTTTTAGCATTGCTAAATTGTCAACTCCATTCACTAAATCATAAGCCTCCAATACGTCTTGGTAATTGGATCTGTGAAAATCATGAATCAGCAGCATGTCATCAGATTTGAGCAAGGGATGTATTCTGAGGGCAGTCAACACACGACAACGACCATCTAAAAAGGCGACAACTTTGGGGTGCTTACTGGCTTTGATGTGATCATCAAAAACTCCGCTGATAAGATCGGCGTGTGCTTTGGTTTTCTTTATGGGCCTTCCATATTTAGCAGTCTCCCCTACTGGAATGTGATTCACTTTAGATGCACCGAGCAATGCGTTCATATACTCAGCATATCCTGCATTGGTTTCAAAGGAATGGTAGTCAAGACCGAGTCTTTCAGCGATGAGTGTGCTGCCTCCTGAACCACTCTCCAAATAAAGAGCTCCTAAATTTTCAGACAAAAAGTTTTTGAATAAGCTGTACTCTTTATAGGTCATTTTGGGAACCATCAGAGCACGGTCTGCTTTGTGAACACCAATTTTATTCAGATATTTTTTGAGCTTATATTTAAAGTGAAATATAAATTTATTCAAATTGATATGATTTTTTTTTGAAATGCGAATATACAATTAAGTAACTTAGGTCTTTTTGAGAGTCTAAAAATTAAATCAGCAATTGATAAGAGTAATAAACCAAAACGTGTTGATAGAGTTGATTTTTTAATAGCATAATAGCTCATCAAAATCCGATGCAAAAAACAATCAAATACAATGGAGTAAAAAAATAAATAAGAACTCGACTGGAATAAAAAACAGCGTCTAATTTCTAAAGGATTTCCTTTTTTCATGTTTAACCCAGTCAACTTCCATGACCCATTCGCCTGTCATCGGAGAGTCCGTAATTTTTGCGTAATTCAAAATGGCAAACATCGCTTCGGGATATCTATCACCCTCTCCCTGATTCCGGTAAACTTCAACACCATCTAAACGATAAACCAAATCACTCCCTTCCCATTCCACTGAATAGTCATGAAATTCATCTAAGGTTGATGGAATTCCTGTTCTAAGAGTCCCTTCTATGGTCATGCCCAAACGACCGAGTTTGTCGTTTTTTAAAACATCAACACCTGCTAAGTAAAAAATAAAATCAGGCTCAAAACGATCGACGAGTTTGGGAAGTTTATTTTTTAATTCTCGAAGATACCCAGCGTCTGTGGTGCCATCTTCAAACCCCACATCACAATCACTTTTTTGCTTTCTAAAAGGATAGTTTTTTTGTCCGTGGAACGAAAGGGTAAACACCGATGGATTGTTTTCAAAAATAGAAGCCGTGCCATTACCCTGATGTACATCAAGATCAACAATCATGACGCGCTGTGCGAGTTTGTTTTCTATGAGATAGTTGGCCGCCACAGCCTGGTCGTTAAGCATGCAAAAAGCTCCCGGTTGATCTTTATAAGCATGGTGTGTGCCCCCTGCAATGTTCATTGAAATACCATACTCTAAAGCATAGTGGGTATTCTGAATACTCCCTTGAGCGATGGTACGCTCTCTGTGTACAAGGGCTTCTGACAAAGGAAATCCAATCTGCCTTTGGTCGGATTTGCTAAGAGTCAATCCTACCAAATGATCGTAGTAATTTTCGCCATGTGTTAGGATAGCATCTTTCTTACTAATAAGAGAGGGAGAAAAAAAACTATGCTCTGCGCATATGTTTTTTCTAACCAATTGCTCGGCAAGCAATTCATATTTGATCATGGGAAACCTATGGTTCTTTTTTAGCGGATGAATATAGGTTTTATCGAATGCGATTTTTAACATCTCACAGCCATTTTTTACAAAATTAAAAGTAAGACATTTAAAAGTTTTACATTTGAAGAGAATGCATGATAGAGTATACTAATTTTAAGCAATACAATGAAAAAAATAGAAGCCATTATTCGCAGATCTAAATACAGCGATGTCAAAGAAGCCCTTCACCAAGCAGGTGTAAACTTCTTTAGTTATTGGGACGTGACTGGAATCGGCAATGAACAAAGAGGCCATGTCTACAGAGGGATCAGCTACAGCACTTCTGAAATTCAAAGAAGGTTTTTGTCAATCGTCGTAAACGATGATTTCGTACAGCCCACCATAGATGCCATACTCAAATCTGGTGCCACAGACAAAATTGGTGATGGTAAAATTTTTATACTTCCCGTAGAGGAAGCATACAGAATACGAACAGGTGATAAAGGCAAAGATTCACTAAATTAAGCCTATATTGAGGTTTATCAAAAAAAACCCTTACACAAAAATGCAAGGGTTTTCTATTTTGGTTTGTTTTTCTAAAATATGAAACTCAAAAATTTGAGCCTATACTTGTTTGTTATATGAGCAATTATTCGACTGACGGTATGTCTTTAGCGAATTGGGTACCACCGCTAATTTTCCCTTCCAAGTCGAAATAAAAAATTTCCATTAACTCCTTTTCCCACACGGTTCCATCTTTCATAGTGCGTGTCTCCTTAGAGTAAACGATGGCTCCTGAAGCTGGATCTGTATCATAAATTTTAAGAGGCACTATAGAATATGGCTCCCATTTCACAGAACTGTATGGAGCAAATACTTCAGGCCACATGTCTTTGGTGATGGTCATCTCTTGTCCTTCAGAGGTAGAAAACACAAATGTATCTGCAAAGGCTTCTGCACATGCCTCGGCGTCCATGTTGTTGTAATCTTCAAAAAGTTTTTCCAGGATATCTACTTCACCACGATTCGAAAAAACCAAAGGTCTTCCTCGGTACTCATTTTCAGAACTGCCATAGAACTTACCGCCACTTGATAAACCAAATTCATTAGACGGGTAATTTCTCCTCCATTGGCTGAAGCCATTGATTTTACCCTCCGGATTCACAGAAAACACTTCCATAAGGTTTTGTTTTTGAGTAGAGCCGTTATTCCACTCTCTGTCTTCTACAGACCAAGTAAGGACCAAGTCGTTGTCAGAGCCTACGAGCCTTACAGGGATCACAGCCCATGGCTTCATATCTAAGCTTTTCATCTTGCTATGCCAGTCACGATGGCCATCGCCATAATTACTCACATAGGTAGAATCATAGTAAGTCAATTCCGTTTCGACATCGTTCGCGTTATATGCTGCCACACTTTTCATAACAACATTGACAGCGGAAGAATTACCGATTGTATAGGGATTACCCGAAAGATCTCCCTGTCCCATGTATTTACCAGCAGTAGCTGGTGACTGTTGCGCCACTATTACCATAGGTATGAGCATCAAATAATTGAATAGTTTTTTCATGATTTGTTGTTTTTTCGTTAGTTTGCTAAAAATATGTAAAGAATTAATCGAAAAGATTGAGTCTATTTTAATTTTTTATTAAAATCATTGGAGTTATGATAAATTCACTCATAGATCGTGTTTTTTCCGAAAAAGCTAAAAAATCAAGTGAACGGCTTATCATCAACATCGCCATTGTAAGCTTTATACTACACCTTGCAGTAATTTTTGCCAATGATTTAGGATGGATTTCTGTCGCTCAAGACAGCTCTCTCTTTACCAATCCCATTGCGGCCATCTACACCCCTTTTTCTTTTATTTTGATTTATGAGGTGTATTTACTGATATACTATCTACCCAAATCCATGACCATTTATATTGGAAAACAATACGAAATCATCATGTTGATTGTGATTAGAAGGCTCTACAAAGACTTATCACAGCTCGAACTGAGTTCTGACTGGTTTAGCATCAAAGAAGACCTGCAATTTACCTATGACATTTTGGGCACCATCATCCTTTTTCTGTTGATTCATTTGTTTTATAAAATGAATCAATACCGAGTACGAAAACTGCTCAAATTAACTGAAACCCGACCTGAAATTGTACGTTTTATCAAAATCAAAAAAGTGATTGCTTTGCTGTTAGTCCCCGTTTTTTTAGTGATTGCTGGCATTACTTTTGGTCAATGGGCCTACCAAACGATTATTAGCCCAGATCAGATCGGAGGTCTTTCGAATATTAACAACTTGTTTTTTGATGAATTTTTTACAGTCCTAATTCTTGTTGATGTGTTGCTATTACTTTTTTCTTTCACACACACTGACAAATTCAATAAGGTAATTAGAAATTCAGGATTTGTTATTTCCACCATCCTAGTGAAACTATCATTTGGTGCCGAGGGGCTGCTTAATTCGGTTTTGATTGTTTCTGCCGTTGGGTTTGGGGTGTTAATACTCTGGATTCATATGATGTTTGAAAAAAATAAAATTCCAACAAATTATTAGTCCTCCTGTACCTCAAACGCTTTTAGCTATTTGGCTACGTTTACAACACGAGTTTCTCTAATAACGGTCACTTTCACTTGGCCAGGGTATGTCATGTCGGTTTGAATTTTTTGGGATAACTCAAAAGAAAGTTGAGCTGCTTGGTCATCACTTACTTTTTCACTTTCGACCATCACTCTTAATTCACGACCCGCTTGTATGGCATATGCATTAGTAACACCTTTAAACCCATAAGCGATGTTCTCCATCTCTTTGAGTCGTTTCATGTAACTGTCCAAAACTTGCCTGCGGGCACCAGGGCGTGCACCAGAAATCGCATCACAAACCTGAACGATAGGTGCTATTAGTGACTTCATCTCAATCTCATCGTGATGGGCGCCTATGGCGTTACACACATCCTCTTTTTCACCATATTTTTCAGCCCACTGCATTCCAAGAATGGCATGAGGGGTCTCCGTCTCTTGATCAGGAACCTTACCAATATCGTGAAGCAAACCAGCGCGCTTTGCCAACTTGGAACTTAAGCCTACCTCAGCAGCCATGATTCCACAAAGTTTTGCAACTTCTCGTGAGTGTTGTAAGAGGTTTTGACCATAAGAAGAACGATATTTCATACGACCAACAGATTTGACCAACTCTGGGTGTAATCCGTGAATACCTAAGTCTATGACTGTTCGTTTTCCAACTTCAACAATTTCATTTTCGATCTGTCGGGTTGTTTTTTTGACCACCTCCTCAATACGCGCCGGATGAATGCGACCATCACTTACCAAACGATGAAGTGACAATCTTGCAACCTCACGACGCACCGAATCAAAGCAAGACAAAATAATCGCTTCGGGTGTATCATCTACTATAATTTCCACCCCAGTAGCCGCCTCTAGGGCACGGATATTTCTACCCTCTCTTCCTATAATCCTACCTTTAACCTCATCAGAATCAAGGTTGAAGACCGAAACACAATTTTCCACAGCCTCTTCTGTGCCCACGCGCTGAATGGTGTTGATGACTATTTTTTTAGCCTCTTGTGTCGCCGAAAGCTTGGCCTCTTCGATAAGACGTTGTGTTAAAGCCATAGCTTCGGTTTTGGCTTCTTCTCTTAAAGACAGCACCAGTTCTTGTTTAGCATCTTCAGCAGATAGAGATGCTATTTCTTCTAAGGCAACAACTTTTTGCTTGTGTAATTTATCGAGACTGCTTTGTTTTTTTTCCAAACTTCGAACACGATCTTCGTAATGATTGCGTTGATCCTCCAGTTTGGCATTGAGTTTTTTCTGTCTAGAAAGTTCTTGTGACACCTGAGATTCTTTGTCTCGAATCCGTTTTTGAGCTTCTTGATTTTTGATGTCTTGCTCTCTAGTCTTTTTTTCGTGTTCAGCCTTTAAATCCAAAAACTTTTCCTTGGCTTGGTAGATTCGATCTTTTTTGATGCGATCCCCTTTTTCTTTGGCTTGATAAATGATCTTATCCGCAGCAGACTTGGCCTCTTCTATATGTCTTTTGGCTTTTGTACGTAGTAGTACTTGAGCGATTAACAAGCCAACAACCAACCCTGTGATTCCGGTGGCTAAAAGGTATATTTCGTTGAATTCCATAATATTTTAAAATAAAAAAAGCCTACACCAGTGGAGTTTTGTATAAACTCTAAATAAACAGGTTTGAGGCTAACAAATTGTTCAAGGATCCGTTCAAGACGGCTTGCTTTTGCAATCTAAACTCACCTCTTTTAATAGAATTAGTGTTGAGTTTATCAAAAATAAAACTGATGCAGGCAGTAACTTAAATTATGTAACAGAGCGTTTTAGTCCGATGACAAATCGGCGAGTTGCTGATCAATACGTTGCAATGTAGCCTCAATGTCCTTGCCACCTGAGTCGCGTTGGTCTTCTTCTTGAGCAAGTCGCACCGCAAGCTGTAAAGCACACATGGCCAAAACATCTTGTTTGTCTTGAACAGCGTAATTCTGCTCATAGTGCTTCATCATCTCATCTATCTGTTTGGCAGAAGCTCGCAATCGAGCTTCCTGTTGTTGAGATACACTCAACGGGTAGATGCGATCTGCAATGGAGACTTTTATTTTTTGCATTTTATCAATCTAATGACACTTGCTCCAAGCAAGCATCAATCTCTTCTATCAGTCTATCGATTTGCTTTTTAGCTTTCGATGTATTTCTGTCACTGCCAGCTAATGAATTCGCTGTTTGTAGGGCTTCATGCTTCATCTTCCACTCTCGAATGCTGTCATTTTTCTGCGACAACTCAACTTGAGCCTGCAACAACTCCTCTCGAAGTGATGCATTGGTTTGTTTTAATTGATGCATCTGGTCTGAAACAACACGCAAACGATGCTCAATCGAATTTACTAGTTCAAGAAGCGCCTGCATACAGTAAGTCTTCAATAGCTTATTCCAAAGATAGGATTCCCCATCGACTTACACAAACATTTAAGGGTTTTGGTTTCTCTAATTAAAAGCTATTTTTATAGCATGAGAAATGGTACTTTTTTTCTCGCCTTTTTGCTGTCCGTTGCCCTATATTCTCAGGCCGATGTACAACATTATCACAACCCTGTTGACATTCCAATTTTTCTATCAGGTACTTTTGGGGAACTTAGAGGGAGTCATTTTCATGCTGGGATCGACATCAAAACCCAAGGAAGAGAAGGGATACCCATACGGGCCGTGAGCGAAGGATATGTGGCTCGAATCAAAATTTCTACAACGGGCTATGGTAAGGCCTTATATGTCACTCACCCTGATGGAAACACGTCAGTTTACGCACATCTGAGAAATTTTTCTCCAAAGATTACCAAGCTGGTTCGTCAAAAACAATACGAAAAAAAATCTTTTGAAGTAGAGCTTTTTTTAGACCCTAAAACCCTTGTTGTCAACGCTAAAGAAATCATTGCCTATTCTGGCAATACAGGAGGTTCTCTTGGACCACATTTACATTTTGAGCTTCGTGAAACAGACACTCAAATGCCAATCAACCCACTATTGGGTTTCTATGAAATAACCGACACTACCCGACCTGAAATACACACGCTTATGGTGTATCCTACTGACACGACTGCTGTAGTAAATGGCATACAAAAACCCATTCAGGTTCCTTTTCGAAAACTCAACGATAGCATCTATTTAGCAGATAAAATTCAGGCCATAGGAAGCATTGGGTTTGGGATTGGGATTTATGATCGCCTAGACAATACATACAACAAAAATGGCGCTTTTTCTATGGAAGCTCACGCAAACGGAACAAAAGTTCACCAAATCAAGTTTGAAAAATTTAGATTTTCTGATTCCGAAAACATTCATGCACTTATCGATTTTCCAACCTACAGCAAAACAAGAACAAAAATCCAAAAGCTATTTCGTGATTCAGGCAATGAATTGCCTTTTTTTGAAGCGGTTGAAAGCGGAGTTTTACAAATTGAACCCGGTAAAGACTACGCTTACCGAATTCGTACAGCTGATGCCAATGGCAACACCCGCTATGTTCTTGTGCCCATTCGTGGAAAGACACAAAAAATAATCGTTACAACTGAAGAAGAAGAAGAAGAAGACACTGGTAAAACCATACACACCGATAGAGATTACCTATTTCGATTTGAAAATGCCGAAGTATACCTCCCTAAAAATTGTCTTTACAAGACAAGCAAATTGGATATTAAATTCGAAAAAGACAGCTTATACGTCAAAGCCCCTCACACTGCTGTTCGAAAACCAATAAAAATACGTTTCAAAACTCCTGATTCTCTAAATGGACATTTTCTGGGGATAAGGGATAAAGACCACATTATTCAGTTTTTGACCAGCCAAACAAAAGATGGTTTCTTTGAAGCACGAATAAAAAAGACAGGTGTTTTAGCCATTGCACAAGACACTATTGTGCCTACTATAAAACCTGTTCGTAAATATAATAACCAGTGGCTTTCAAATTTTAGAAGTTTAAGGTTTAAGATAGATGATGAACATACGGGAATCAAGTCTTACAGTGCAACAATCAATGGCAAGTGGGTGTTGTTTGAATATGAAACAAAAAAAAGTGAGATTACCTTTTGGTTCGATGATTATTTTTATCTCGAAGGATCAAAACATCTGCTAGAAATCAACGTTATTGATCAGGTGGGAAATGTAGCAACACACAAACTAACTTTTTTTAGAAAAGGATGAGAAAATTGTACTTGTTTTTAATGGTAATCTTCTGGGGGACAACTGCTGGTCAACAGGCGGTCGTAAGAGGCGTGGTTACCGACGAAAATCAATTACCACTCCCCAATGTGAGCGTCACCCTAGCTTCGACAGGAACAACTACAAACGAAAATGGGTTTTATTCGATCAGTCTGTCCTCTAAAACAAAACAAAACTTGACCTTTAGTCATATTGGCCACAAACCGGCGACAGTGCAAATTTTTCTCAAACCAGGTGAAATCTTTGAATTAAATCCTGTTTTAAGTACCGAAATCGACCAGTTCGGGGAAGTAATAGTTCGCGCCAATGCACAGGCAGAAATCAAAGGACTGGTTACTCTTACTCCTTCAACCATTCGCAACATTTCAGGAGCAAACGCAGGCGTTGAAAACCTGTTGTTAAGCCTTCCTGGGGTGAACGCCAACAATGAACTCAGCACTCAATATGCAGTTCGGGGAGGCAACTATGATGAAAACTTGGTTTATGTAAATGAGATAGAAGTCTATCGTCCGTTGCTTGTGCGTTCTGGTCAACAAGAGGGGCTTAGTTTTTTAAATCCAGATCTTATCCAACAAGTTCAATTTTCTGCTGGTGGATTTGAAGCTGTTTATGGAGACAAAATGTCTTCTGCACTGGATATTCAATACCAAACCTCCCCTGGAAACGAGATTAGCCTGTCTGCAAGTCTGCTTGGCGGAAATATAAGCTGGGGAATAGAAAAGGAAAAATGGAGTGCCATCACTGGTGTCCGATATAGAGACAACAGCCTCTTGGTCAATCAGAAAGAAACCGAAACCAACTATCGGCCAAACTATACAGATCTCCAAAGTTTTGTAACCTATAAAGCGACTGATAAGCTGGTGTTCAATGTCTTAGCTGCTCACTCTATAAACCGCTATAATTATGCACCTACGACAAGACAAACCAACTTTGGCACCATTGATCAACCGATTGCCTTGGTGGTTTTTTATCAAGGAAATGAAGTAGACAGATATCAGACAACACTAGGGGCCTTAAAGACTTCTTGGTTGCCCAACGACCGAAACAGTGTTAGGCTTATAGTGTCTGGGTATCAAGCTCAAGAATCAGAATATTTTGACATATTAGCTCAATATCGATTGGGGGAGCCAAATACTGACATTGGTGGGAACGATTTGGGCGAGGTTATGTTTACGCAAGGAGTGGGGTCCCAACTCACCCACGCTAGAAACAACCTTCACGCCAACATTGTCGAGGCTAAAATCAAAGGAAAACACATACAAAAAAACCACCAACTCGATTGGGGTGTAGGCTTTAAAAATGAACAAATCAACGATCGTCTTGTTGAATGGGAAGTCATTGATTCTTCTGGGTTTTCTTTGCGGCCGCCAAGTGGAAGCATCACAAACCAAGAACCCTACGCCCCTTTTTCAGGACCACTAGAAGCCTTTCAAAATGTAAGAACCACAAACAAAACTGATATTCAGCGCCTTACTGCATACAGCCAATGGAGTCATAAAGGTTTATGGGGCAAGACTTTGTATTGGTTCAATTTGGGAGTTCGCACACACCGATGGGAGGTAAACAATCGAGATGCACAATGGGTGCTCAGTCCACGAGCACAGCTGAGTTTTCGACCAAAAAACAAAGAACATGTTTTATTTAGAGTGGCTATTGGGGACTATGCTCAACCTCCATTTTACAGGGAACTAAGAGATGAAAATGGTCATGTCAATACTCAAATAAAAGCCCAGCGATCTTTGCACCTGGTGAGTGGCTATGAACACAGTTTTTCCATGTGGGATCGTCCTTTTGTGTTCCGATCCGAATTGTACTACAAGAGGTTGAGTGATCTCAATCCATACACTCTTGAAAATGTACGTATTAGATACAGTGCTGAAAACACTGGCAAAGGTTACGCCTATGGATTGGACATGCGTCTCAATGGAGAGTTTGTTCCAGGAACAGAATCTTGGGTTAGCCTTGGTTTGATGTCTACTAAAGAGAACATCGATGGGCGCGGGTATATTCCTCGACCTACGGATCAAAGAATCAAATTTGCGATGTTGTTTCAGGACTATGTTCCAAATATGCCCTACCTGAAAATGAACCTTAATTTGGTGTATAACACCGGGCTGCCTGGGGGTTCACCCAGCTATGCAGATCCCTATGAGTTTCAGGCAAGATTGAGAGATTACAAGCGTGCTGATCTAGGAATTTCATACGTACTAAATGATCCCAATCAAAATCGAAAAAAAGTTCCTGGATTTGATACGTTTAGTCTAGGTATAGAAATCTTTAACATATTTGATGTTCAAAATGCCATCACCAATACTTGGGTCAGAGATGTGTCGAGTAAAAGGCAATTTGGCATTCCTAACTTTATGACACCAAGGGTCTTTAATCTTAAATTAAGTGCTGGATTTTAGGCTTTGACGTAGTCGCTTAGTACTTCTATCAAACGATCGACTTCTTGTCGGGTATTGTATTTCGAAAAAGAGATCCTAATCGATGGCATAACAAGTTGTTCTTTGTTTAAAATATGATCCAAAACATGAGAACCAGCCTCACTACCCGATTGGCATGCACTTCCCTTGGAACAAGATATGCCTTGAAGATCTAAACTAAAACTCAAAAGGGCTGCTTTTTCTGGAGGAATTGGCAATCGTACATTAATCATTGTATAGGTGCTTTGATCAAAATCTGAACAACAACCATTAAAAAAAGCATCCGGAAAAGCTTTTTTTATCGCATCTAAAGTATAAGATTTAAGGTCTCTTATGTAAGCCTTATCATTGTCTAAGTTTGTGTAAGCATGCAAAAAAGCCTCTTCCATGCCTGCGATATTATGAACTGATTCCGTTCCCGCACGCAAGCCTCTTTCTTGAGGACCTCCATGAATCATAGGAGTCAGTCCTGAACTTTTTCGAACAAACACAAAACCGACCCCTTTGGGACCGTGAAATTTATGAGCTGCAGCAACAATAAAATCAATTGGTATTTCCGAAAGATCAAGTCTATAATGACCCACCGATTGAACGGTGTCTGAATGAAACAGTGCATCATGTTCTTTGCATAGCTCTGCCACTCGCTTTAGGTCTATAAAAGTTCCTATTTCATTGTTGATATGCATCAAACTAACAAGTTTTTTTGCGTTGTCTTGTTGCAATAATCGAACAAGATCTTCGTAATCAATTTCGCCTGTAGGTTTCAAATTGACAAAATACACCTGAACTCCAAAATGTTGTTTCAGATGTTCTACAACATGTAAGACTGCATGGTGTTCGATAGGTGAAGTGATGATGGTTTTCACTCCTAGAGACTGAACAGCGCCGGTTAAAACCATATTATCGCCCTCAGTTCCACCAGACGTAAAGATGATTTCGGCAGGCTTTACGTGAAGTTCTTTAGCGATGTTCTTACGAGCTGTTTCGACAATCGCTTTGGCCTCTCGACCTGTTCCATGTACTGAGGAAGGGTTGCCAAATTGGTCTGCTAAAACCTTTTGCATTCGAGTAACAACCTCGGGCAACAGAGGTGTAGTTGCAGCATTATCAAAGTAGATTGGGTTCATGTGATGATTTTTTTTGGGGGGGGTTAGGTTTCAAACTCTTTTAGGGTATCAATAATAATATCCAGACAGGTCAATAATTGTGACTCTGTGATGGTTAAAGGGGGAGCAAATCGGATAATATTTCCGTGGGTAGGCTTAGCAAGCAAGCCGTTTTGCATGAGCGCCATACAAATATTCCAAGCAGTATCGCTTTCAGGACTGTCGTTTATAACAATGGCATTGAGGAGACCTCTACCACGCACCAAACTCACAATTTGACTTTGATCAATATAATCTTGTAATTTAGATCTAAAAATAGTTCCTAAATGCCGCGCATTTTGAGACAACTTTTCGTCTCGAACAACTTCAAGAGCTGCTACGGCAACCGCACTGGCAATCGGATTTCCACCAAAAGTGCTGCCATGTTCTCCTGGTTTTATGACTGACATGACGTCTTTGTTTGCCAATACTGCAGAGACTGGATACACACCTCCGCTCAAGGCTTTTCCAAGAATCAGCACATCTGGACGAGCATAGGTGCTTTCTTGTTGTTGGCAAGATTGGGTGCAACTGCATGCACCGCACACAGCCAACAAAGAACCCGTACGACCAATTCCTGTCTGAATTTCATCAGCCATAAATAAGACATTGAATTCCTGACATAAGTCACGTACCTTTTTCATGTAGTTTTCATCAGGAGTATATACGCCCGCTTCCCCTTGAATGGGCTCAACCAAGAAACCAACTACATTGGGACGTGATTCAAGCACTTTTTGAAGGGCAACGGGATCATCGTAGGGAATGGACACAAACCCAGGAGTGTATGGTCCAAACTCGTTGGTTGCCACAGAGTCATGAGAAAAGGATATAATGGTGGTAGTTCGTCCGTGAAAGTTATTTGAACAAACAACAATTTCAGCCTGATTTTGTGGAATATTTTTTTTCTGATATCCCCATTTTCTAGCCAGTTTAATGGCGGTTTCAACAGCTTCTGCACCCGTATTCATTGGCAACAACATATCAAAACCAAAATATTTAGTGGCCATCTCTGCGTAAGGAGCAAATTTGTTGTTATGAAATGCCCGCGAAGTGAGCGCTAGAGTTTGAGCTTGTTCTATGAGTGCATTCGTTATTTTTGAGTGACCATGACCTTGATTAACCGCAGAATAAGCAGAGAGAAAGTCAAAGTATTTTCTTCCTTCAACGTCCCATACATATACACCCTCACCACGCTCTAACACCACAGGAAGGGGATGATAATTATGTGCCCCATATTGGTGCTCTGCATCTATAAATGCTTGTGTATCTGCAAGAGTTGTTTGATTCATTTCAAGGATTTGATACGAAGGTAATCAAATCCTAAAAAATTAGAAAAAAATTAGATGGACATCCCAAAAATTCGCTCAATTTCAAAGAGTAATTTTTTGTACCTACCTCTTGGAATGCCCAGCTTAAAACCATTTGACATCACACAAAGGAAATTACCTTTTTTCTCAATTCGAGCAATTTCGCGAATGTTTATAATAAAAGAGCGATTGAGTTTATAAAATACATCTGGATCTAAAATTCGCTCAATTTTATTGAGTGCCTGGGAACTGTGTCTTATGGTTTCGTCTCGCATCATAATAGCGGATTTGGCACTCTCCTCATAAATAGACTCTATAAAAACGATGTCTTTCACTGGGACGAATTCGATATCTGTTTTATGTCGTACCGGAATTGATTGATTTAGGGTATAGTTGTTATTTGCAAACCTACCTATGGCTTTTGCCTCAAATATAGACCGCTCTTGCTTTGAGATCCTGTCTTTAATTTTGAGTACTGTGTCCTTAAGATCTTGAATTTCAATGGGCTTTAGTAAATAATCTACAACTTCGTACTGAATAGCTTTCAATGCAAACTCACCATGTGCTGTACACATCACAACATGCAAGTGGCTGCAATCGATGTTGTCAAGTAAATCAAAGCCACTTCCGTCATCTAACACAATGTCCAAGAAGAGGATGTCTACAGAATTGTCTTTCAGAAAAGATTCCGCTAGTTTTCTACGACTGAATTCTCCTTCAATTTCGAGATCGGGACAATATTTATTGATATAGTAGGACATCAACTCAACATTGCGTGGTTCATCATCAACAATGACGCATTTCAATTTTTTCATGGTATTTTTGTTAAAAAGCCTTTACATACGACAAAATTGTTTGTCAATTTAGTAAATAATCGGCGGATTTATTTGTCGAGCGTAGGTTTTTAGGGTTTCATAACAAACTTAATAAAAAATGAAATTTATTGATAGTACCGCAAATCCTAAACTGAGGGAAATAAACGGGTTGATGACCAAAACGGGGATTCGAAAGAAAAGCGATGTATTTGTCGTTGAAGGACAAAGAGAACTCAATCGAGCGATTCAATCGGGCTTTGTGGTCAAAGAACTTTACTGGTGCCCTGATGTATGGGGTCCAAGTCATTTCGAGTCTTGGATAGAAAAGATCTCTATGCAGGCTCCTGTGATTGGATTGTCAAAAAAAGCTTACACCAAAATATCATATCGCAGCCATTCGGAGGGTGTGATTGGATTGTTATACAAAAAGAATTTTTCACTTGATACACTTGAACCCATTGGTGACAATCCAGTGATATTGGTAGTTGAACATTTAGAAAAACCTGGAAATCTAGGGGCTATACTTCGAACTGCAGATGCAGCCCGAGTGTCCTGTGTATTGGTCGCTGAACCAAAGACGGATCTTTACAATCCGAATGTCATACGATCTAGTGTGGGTGGTTTTTTTTCTGTTCCTATTGGAGTGGGTTCAAACGCTGAAGTTTACGAATATTTGAGTAAAAAAAACATATATATATATTCAGCCTGTTTGCAAGGTGCTTCAGATTACTATAAAGAAGACTTTTCTTCACCCACAGCAATTGTAATGGGCGCAGAGGATACTGGGTTAAGCACATTTTGGAGAGAACGCGCTAACAAAATCATTAAAATTCCCATGGGAGGGATTGTTGATTCGATGAATGTTTCTGTAGCAAGTGCAATATTGATTTATGAAGTTTTAAGACAGCGGAATTTCAATCATTAAAATCAAAGGAATTTCTTATTTTTAGGGTATGGCTACAACCGTAGATGTATTGGAAGAAAATGTACAGATTGCAAAAGCATATAAAGAGCTTTTGCGTTCGAGTTATCAAACCCTAAGTGCTGCCGACAAAAAATTGATACGTTTGGCCTTTGATACTGCTGTTGATGCCCATAAAGACCAAAGAAGAAAAAGCGGTGAGCCCTACATCTTTCACCCTATTGCAGTGGCCAAAATCGTTGCTGATGAAATCGGGTTGGGAGCTCACTCCATTGCAGCCGCCCTACTTCATGATGTTGTTGAGGACACCAACTACACGATCAATGATATCGAGCAACTGTTTGGTCCGGTGGTTGCTAAAATTGTTGATGGTTTAACCAAAATTTCTAGTCTAAAAAAAGACAAAAACGTGTCTTTACAGGCTGAGAATTTCAGAAAAATGCTTCTGACCTTAAATGATGATGCTCGTGTGATCATTATCAAAATTGCAGATCGCCTTCATAACATGCAAACACTCGGCGTTATGGCCGAGGAAAAACGTGCCAAAATCGCATCAGAAACCCTCTATATCTATGCTCCTTTGGCTCACAGAATTGGCATGTATAACATCAAATCTGAGCTGGAAGACCTGGGCCTAAAACACACTGAAGCCGAAGTGTATAATGACATTAAAAGCAAAGTAGAAGACAGCCTCAAGGGTCATGAAGGTTTTATTCAGGAATTCATTTCATTGGTCCAAAAAAATCTAAAAAAAGAAAAGCTCAAGTTCAGTATTGAAGGTCGTCCGAAATCGGTTTATTCTGTACGCAGAAAAATGGCGATGAAAAATCTTTCCTTCAATCAGGTTTTTGATCTTTTTGCCATTCGAATTGTTTACAAATCAACTCCTGAACAGGAAAAGTTTTTAGCTTGGAAGATTTATTCTATTATTACAGATCACTTCCGACCAAACCCTTTGCGACTTAGAGACTGGATATCCGCTCCTAAATCTACTGGGTATGAAGCATTGCACATTACGGTTATGGGTCCAAAGGGCAGATGGATTGAAGTCCAAATTCGATCAGAACGCATGCATGAGATTGCTGAAAAAGGCTATGCCGCACATTTTAAATATAAACATGGAAACCAAGACGAAAAAGGGCTCGAATTATGGTTGAATCGCCTTAGGGAAGTGTTAGAAAACCCCAATCCTAATGCAGTTGATTTTGTAAAGGACTTTAAACTAAACCTCTATGCAAGTGAGATTTTTGTATTTACTCCAAATGGGGAGTTGAAATCATTGCCCAAAGGGGCAACCCCTATTGATTTTGCTTTTAGCATCCACACTGAGGTTGGGATGCATACAAGGGGCGCCAAGGTAAACGGAAAGATTGTTCCCCTTAGCTATGTTCTCAACAGTGGAGACCAAGTTGAAATCATAACCTCTGAAAAAGCAGCTCCTAATCCCAACTGGTTAGACTTTGTGATCACCTCTAGGGCTCGAGCCAAAATAAGGGCTTCACTTAGAGAAGAAAAGAAAAAAATTGGCGAAGAAGGCAAAGAGATTTTGCGTCGCAAGTTGAGGCAAATGAAATTTAAGTTTAATGAAAAAACCATCAACAGTTTAGTCGTTTATTTCAAACTCAAAACCAGCCTCGATTTGTTCTATCGCATAGGTATTGGCACGATTGATAACGCAAAACTTAAAAAATTTGCTGCTGAAGAGAACAATCGATTCTTTCAGTTTTTTAGAAGGCGCGTTAGCAATAAACCCAATGCATTGGAAGCAGACCAAGATGTTGTTACTGCTAACTATGACCAACTTGTATTTGGAAAGGCTCAAGAAAGACTCGAGTACAAATTAAGCCCATGTTGCAATCCAATCCCTGGAGACGATGTGTTTGGTTTTGTAACAGTGGGAGATGGTATCAAAGTACATAAAAGTGAATGCCCTAATGCCATCACCTTGAGAGCCAACTATGCATACCGTATTATTAACGCAAAGTGGATAGATTCTACTCAAAGTGAATTTACTGCCAAACTTTTATTATCAGGACTCGATGATATTGGACTTGTAAATGAGGTGACTCAAATCATTTCTACACACAACAACATCAATATCAAAAGAGTGTCATTCGATTCGAATGATGGTGCTTTTGAAGGAGAAATTTTGCTGTTGGTTAAAAACAAAAACCTACTAAACCGACTGATTCAACAACTTGAAAAAATTAATGGTGTCTATAAAGTCGTTCGTGAATAAAAAAACCTCCTTAACTTTGCATCTTTAAGCAGATGGATAATAATCAAGAAACTGTGCGCAATGTGTTTGTTCAATTTTTGGACAAGAACGGGCATAGGAAAACACCCGAACGTTTTGCCATTTTGGAAGAAATTTACCAAAGTGACGATCATTTTGATATAGAATCACTGTATCTAAAAATGAAAAACAAAAACTATCGAGTGAGTCGTGCTACTCTGTACAATACCATAGAGTTGCTGTTGGATTGCGGGCTGGTACGTAAACATCAGTTCGGCCCACAACATGCACAATATGAAAAGTCATATTTCGATAGCCAGCACGATCACATCATCTTTACAGATTCGGGGGAGGTTAAAGAATTCTGTGATCCACGAATTCAGATGATTAAAAAAAGTATTGAAGATGTTTTTGGCGTGGACATTCACAGCCACTCATTATATTTTTACGCAACTCAAAAGAAAAGCAAAAGCTAAATGGCAGTAGACTTACTCCTAGGCCTCCAATGGGGCGATGAAGGAAAGGGAAAGATCGTTGACGTTCTCACAAAAAATTACGATATCATAGCAAGATTTCAAGGAGGTCCAAACGCCGGACATACTCTGGAGTTTGATGGTATCAAACATGTATTACACACCATTCCATCGGGAATATTTCATCCACAGGCGAGTAATATTGTGGGCAATGGTGTTGTAATAGATCCTGTTATTTTTAAAAAAGAATTGGAAAACTTGTTACCCTTTGGTGTAGATTTTGGAAAGAAACTTCTTATTTCAAGAAAAGCACATATAATATTACCCACCCATAGACTTTTAGATGCCGCTTCAGAAAAAGCCAAAGGGGCTGCAAAAATCGGATCTACACTAAAAGGAATCGGCCCAACTTATATGGACAAAACAGGTCGTAACGGAATTCGGATTGGAGATTTAGAGCTAGCAAGCTGGGAAAAAAAGTACAGGTCTCTGGCATCGAAACATGAGGCAATGATTGCGTTTTACAATGTAGATCTCGACTACGATTTGCAAGCTCTAGAAAAAGACTTTTTTGAGGCAATTGATTTTCTGAAGGATCGATTACAATTCATAGACAGTGAAGCTCATTTGGCTGATGCCCAAAACGATGGAAAGAAAATTTTAGCAGAAGGTGCACAAGGATCTCTTTTGGATATTGACTTTGGCACCTATCCTTTTGTAACTTCATCAAACACCACTGCCGCGGGTGCATGTACCGGACTAGGCGTTGCTCCAAATGCCATTAAAAATGTTTTTGGAATTTTTAAAGCCTATACCACCCGAGTAGGAAGTGGACCATTCCCAACCGAACTTTTCGATGAAACTGGGAAAACCATCGCCAAAGTAGGACATGAATTTGGTGCTACCACTGGTCGAGCCAGACGATGTGGGTGGCTTGACTTGGTTGCACTAAAATATGCAGTACAAGTAAACGGAGTAACCGAGCTTATGATGATGAAGGCTGATGTACTTTCAGGAATCGAAGAACTACATATTTGTACGGCCTATCAATACAACGGTAAAACCATCACACATCTACCTTACACCCTAGATGAAGCAGTCATAGAGCCCGTGTACACAAAATTTGAGGGCTGGAAAGAAGATTTAACAAAGCTTACAGATGCAAATGAGTTGCCCGAACAACTCAATGAGTACATCGCTTTTATTGAGGATTATGTAAAGACACCTATTCGATTGGTTTCTGTAGGCCCAGATCGTAAGCAAACCATCTTCCGAGCTGAAAAATAATAATGGATGTTTAAAACTTAATATTTTGCTTCGGTTTTTTCACTTGTTGCTATTGCTTTTTTGCCTTGTAGGGTACGCACAAGAAGGAAAACAAGTCGACATTCGACAGTCGGGTTCTTTTGAAGTAGATCAAGCACGCCATCCTGGCGCTAAAATTTTAAAGAAAAATGATCAAATTCGTGTCCATTTACATCACGATGGCATGGATATATGGTCTGATGAAGCTTTTTTATTTGAGGTAGACAACTTTTTTGAGGCATATGGTAATGTGGTGGTAAAACAGGGGGACAGCCTGGAACTTACTAG
>Ga0208880_1000034_pt1 | contig 25160 bp, 23 predicted proteins | sample Knorr_S23_td_Sur_FD_185606 | JGI IMG/M metagenome (GOLD analysis project Ga0208880, IMG submission 185606) | Marine microbial communities from Southern Atlantic Ocean transect - Knorr_S23_td_SurfaceB_ad_5m_LV_B (SPAdes) (version 2) | ecosystem: Environmental > Aquatic > Marine > Oceanic | place...
CGCCCGCGGGCACAGTTTTGCCAGTGATGAGGCCGTCGAGTTCAATGATGCGTTCATGGAAGCAATCGCCTACTATGCCTATGAGGCCTCCAGCGACTTGGCGGCGGAACGCGGCACCTACAGCACCTATGCGGGATCCAAGTGGGATCGCGGTATTCTCCCGCAGGATTCTATCGACCTGCTCGAATCCGAACGGGGTGTTGATCTGGATGTTCCTCGTGGGGGTCAGATGGACTGGCAACCGGTCCGGGACAAGATTGCCAAACAGGGAATGCGCAATTCCAACGTGTTGGCCATTGCCCCGACGGCGACTATCTCCAATATCATGGGCTCCACCCCATGTATTGAGCCGACTTACAAGAATATCTTTGTCAAATCCAACCTCTCCGGGGAATTCATCGTCTTGAATGCACCGCTTGTCAGGGAACTGAAGCAACGCAACTTGTGGAATGACGACATCCGGGATCAGCTGAAGTATTTCGATGGTGACCTGACCAAGATTGAGGATATCCCGGAGGATATTCGCCAGAAGTATCTGACAGCCTTCGACATTGACTACACATGGATCCTCAAGGCCGCTTCCCGCAGGCAAAAGTGGATCGACCAAGCCCAGTCGGTCAATCTCTGGCTGGCAGAACCTGACCTGAAGGCCCTCTCCCACATGTACCGTGGTGCATGGCACATGGGCTTGAAAACCACCTATTACCTGCGCACCCTTGGTGCCTCCAACATTGAGAAGGCCACGGTCTCCATCAAGCAGGAGGCCAACGAGCGCAAGACCTTTACCGAGGCTGAAAAACAAGCCTGTTCGATTGAAGCCATGATGCGGGGTGAAGAGTGTGAGGCGTGCCAGTAAGGCGCCCTCACTGACATCCGGTTATTAACAAAAGATCCCATCCGTTGCCGGATGGGATCTTTTTGGTTTAAACTGAAGAACAAATCCTACTCGCGCTCGAGAACCGGATCCGGCCCACACTCCGGGGCGCCTTGCGCCTTTGCCCGGGCACGCAGGCGAAGTCCCTGCAAGCGGATAAAGCCGGAAGCGTCGTCAGGATTATAGTCGCTCATGACGCCTTCCATGGAGGCGATGTTCTCATCGTACAATGAGTAGGGAGACTTCCGTCCAACGGTGGTGATATTGCCCTTGAAAAGCTTCAGGCGAACCGTCCCGGTCACTTTTTCCTGGCTCTTGTCAAAGAATGCCTGCAGGGCCTCCCGCTCAGGAGCGTACCAGAATCCGTTGTAGATCAGCTCCCCGTACTTGGGAATCAGGCTGTCCCTCAAGTGCTCGAGGTCACGGTCCAAAGTGAGGGTTTCCATCTGCTTGCGGGCATGCAGCAGAATAGTGCCACCCGGAGTCTCGTAAACACCCCGGCTCTTCATACCGACAAACCGGTTCTCTACAATGTCCACCCGGCCAATGCCATTCTTGCCAGCCAGCGCGTTGAGTTCCTTCATGATACCACCAGCGCTCAGCTTGCGCCCGTTGATGGCAACGCAGTCCCCGGCCTCAAAGTCGAGTTCAACATACTCGGCCGTGTCCGGCGCATCAGCTGGGTCGACTGTCAGCTTGTACATGTCCTTGTTGTCATCCGTGGTCGGATCGAACCAGGGATCCTCAAGGATGCCGGCTTCGTAGGAAATGTGGAGGAGGTTCCGGTCCATCGAATAGGGCTTCTTGGCGGAAGCTTCGACGTCGATGTTGTGCTCCCGACAGTACTCGATCATTTCGGTGCGACCCGGGAACGTCTGACGAAACTCCGGCATCCGCCATGGGGAAATGATCTGCAGGTCCGGTGCCAAGGCGGCATAGGTCAGCTCAAAGCGAACTTGGTCATTTCCCTTACCTGTGGCCCCGTGGGCAACGGCGGTAGCGCCTTCCTTGCGGGCAATCGCGATGTGAGCCTTGGCAATCAGGGGACGGGCAATCGAAGTGCCAAGGTAATACTGATTCTCATAGAGAGCATTGCCCCGCATCATCGGATAAATGAAATCATTGGCGAACTCCTCCACCAGATCCACCGTGTAGTGGGCGCTGGCGCCGGTGGCCTTGGCCTTCTCCGCCAAACCATCCAGCTCTTCCTCCTGCCCGACATCGGCGGCAAAGGTGATGATTTCCGCATTATAGTGGTTTTTCAACCAGCTCACCAGGACCGACGTGTCGAGCCCTCCAGAATATGCCAAAACAATTTTCATAATGTGTCCTCTTAAAAATTAGTCTGTTAGGAAAGAAAGGATTGCCTTTTGAGCATGCAAGCGGTTTTCCGCCTGATCGAAAACAATACTCTGTTTGCTCTTGTAAACCCCGGTGGAGACTTCCTCTCCTTCATGGGCAGGCAGGCAATGCATGAAGACCGCCTCCGGGTGTGCGAGGGCTAGCAGGTCCTCATTCACCTGATATGGAGCCATCTCGGCCAGGCGGCGTTCCCGCTCCTGCTCATCTCCCATGCTCACCCAGACATCCGTGTACAGGACATCCGCATTCCGGGCCGCTTCAGTCGCATCCTCCGTGAAGACATATGTCTTTGGCAGGCTGGCTTCTTCAAGCCACTTGTCGATACACGGCTCCGGTGCGTAGCCAGCTGGACCACTCAGGGAAATTTCCATTCCTGTCATGGCGCCGGCCAAAATCCATGAGTGGGCCATGTTGGATGCGCAATCCCCGAAAAAGGCCAACTTCCTGCCCTTGAGGGAGTCAAGGAGCGAGCCCCGCTGACCTATCCTCTCAGAGATGGACAGCAGGTCTGAAACGATCTGACAGGGGTGGAGCGCATCCGTCAGGGCGTTGACCACCGGAATGCTTCCTTCCCGGGCGAATTCCTCGACGAATTCGTGTTCAAAAGTCCGGATGATGATTCCGTGAATATAGCGGGAAAGGACTTTGGCGGTGTCTGAAACCGTCTCGCCACGGCCAGTCTGCATCCGTTGCTGATCCAGAATCATGGTGTGCCCACCAAGTTCGTTGATGCCGACTTCGAAGGAAACGCGGGTCCGGGTGGAGGACTTGTGAAAAAGCATGGCCCATGTTTGCCCTGCCAATGGTTTGAAATCACTGTTGCCCCGGTTGGCCTTCAATTCAGCAGCCAGTTCCAGCGCTTCACCCAACTGTTCCCGGGTGAAATCGGTTACTTTTAAAAAATGCGGTATTTTCTTCATGTCTAAATCGTCGTTCCAAATACAAAGTCGAGAATCTCAACGGAGGTTTCCAGGTCCTGCCGGGTGATATTCAATGGCGGCATCAGCCGGATGCCATCCGTCCCACCTCGTACAGTCAGGAGTCCATTTTCCCGAAGTCGACCGACCCAGGGAAGCGGATCCCCCTTAACAGCCAGTGCCACGTGATATCCAATTCCGCGAACGCCCGTCAAATGATCCGGATGTTTCTTGACCAAGCTGGCCAGGGCCTCATGCCACCACTTGCCGTTCACGTTTATGGATTCCAGAAGATTCTCGGAATCCATTATGTCGAGGACGGCCAGTGCGGCCGTGCAGGCCATGGGGTTTCCCCCGTATGTGGTTCCGTGGGATCCCGGGGTGAACAAGTGCGCGTACGCCTCACTTACCCAGCCGGCTCCTATCGGAAATCCGCCACCAAGGCCCTTGGCCATGCCGATGGCATCAGCCTGGACACCCGCATGTTCACAGGCAAAAAACTTGCCGGTCCTGCCAATACCACACTGCACCTCGTCTATCAGCAAGAGAAGCTCGTGTTCATCGCACAATGCCCGGATGCCCTTGAGAAATTCCGTAGTGGCTGGATGGATACCGCCTTCTCCCTGGATGGTCTCAAGTAGAATGGCGCAAACGGAATCATCCACCTTGTCCCGGAAGCTTTCCACATTGTTGAATTCGGCATGCAGGAAACCTTCCAGCATGGGACCGAATCCGTTCTGGATCTTTGCCTGCGGAGTGGCCCCCATTCCACCAAACGTCCGTCCGTGAAAAGCGTTCTCCGCCGTGATCACCTTGAAGCATTTGCCTTCTTCACCACCAGATTTCTCGCGGCCCCACAATCTCGCCAGCTTGATCAAAAACTCATTCGCCTCAGCACCACTGTTGCAAAAGAAAACCTTACCGTCCCCCGCTTTCTCACATAAACGGTGAGCCAGCTCGGCTTGTTGGGGCACATGATAGAGATTGCTCACGTGCCCAAGCTTTCCAACCTGCGCCTGCAAGCGCGCCACCCATTCGGGATGCGAGTGCCCCACTGTGTTCACCGCAATGCCACTGACGAAATCCAAGTAACGTCGATTCTCCGCGTCCCAGACATAACTGCCTTTACCACGAACAAGCGCCATGGGTGCGGGCCCGTAGTTCTTGAGTACATAGGCATCGTACAAGGCGGAAACCTTGGCTGATGTTACTTTACTGGATGTTACTGATGACATAATTCTATTCAGGCAGGATTATGGACGATCTCGGTACCCACACCCTTGTCCGTGAAGATTTCCAGCAGGATACTGTGGGGAAGGCGTCCATCGATTAAGTGAACCCGGTGCACACCCCTGCCCAGAGCATTCACCGCACTCTCCACTTTCGGAAGCATGCCGCTGCCAATGATCCCCTCGGCCCGCAACAGGGGAACATCCGACTCAGAGACGCTGGATATGAGCGATCCAGGGTCCTTCGGATCCTTCAGCAATCCCGGCACGTCACACAGGTAAACCAACCTCCGCGCACCAATGGCGGCAGCCAGATGAGCCGCTGCCGTATCCGCATTGATGTTGTAATGCTGATTCTCCGCATCCTTTCCAACCGGGGAGACAATGGGCGTGTAATCTTGTTCCAAGTATTTCTTCAATTGGGCTGTCTCGACGTGCGTGATTGATCCAACATACCCAAGGTCAACTGGATTGCCGTCAGAGTCCTTGTCGAGCTTCTCACAACGGAACGTATCCTGCCCCTTTACGCCAATCGGCTTTCCTTTCTGGATCTGGATGTTTTCACAAATGTTGAGATTGATCTCATTGTTCAGCGTGCGCTCAACGATCTCAACCGTGTCCTTGTCCGTATAGCGCAATCCGTTTTTCCAGACGGGGTCGATTTTGGCCTCTGCCATGGCTCGGTTGATGGCCGGACCTCCCCCGTGGACGACAATGACGTGGATCCCCACGGTGGCCAGAAAGACGAGATCGGTGGCCACGCCGATCCTGGCCTGCTCGGTGTCCATGAAGGAGCCGCCAAACTTCACCACAAAAATGCTGCCCTTGAATTGCTGGATATACGGCAGTGCCTCCATCAACACTTCCGTTTTCGTCTCAATATCTATGTTAACTGGCATCTTACTCGGATTTGTTGAAGTCCACATATCCCTCAGTCAGGTCGGTCGACCAGACCCGGGTCCCCTGGTTGCCTTGTCCCAAGTCAATTGCAATCGTGAACCGGGAACCGGAAACGATCGTTTTCCATTGGCCGATGTTCTCATGATGGACCGTTCCATGTGAGAAAACAGGCACTCGCTCAGTGGAGTCGCTTGCCAGGTACCACAACTGGACACTCTGTTCGGAAAGAGCGGCACCCGAGTATCCGAGCGCATCCATCAACCGGCCCCAGTTGGGATCGTTCCCATACCAGGAAGACTTTACCAATAGTGAATTCGCGATTGCCCTGGCCGCCAACTGCGCGTCTTCAGCTGTAGCGGCTCCTTCGATACAGACTTCAACAACCTTGGTGATCTTCTCGCCGTCGCCGACAATCTTCTGCGCCAAATCCATGCAAACAGCCTTCAAGGCAGCCTTGAAGGATTCCCAATCCGGCTGGCCAGGCTCGAGAAATATGCCGCTCGATCCATTGGCAAACAACAAGACGGTATCATTGGTGCTCTCGTCACCGTCCACCGTGACGGCATTGAAAGTCCCGTCCACGCACTCCTTCAACAGTTGTTGGGCATCTTCCTTCCCAAGAGCGATATCGGTACTGATGAATCCAAGCATGGTGGCCATATTGGGCTCAATCATCCCGGCACCCTTGGCCATGCCCGCAAGCATGCCTTTACCAGAATCAGTTTGAAATTCGACTGTGCACACCTTCCGGCAGGTGTCGGAGGTGAGAATCGCATCGGCAGCACCATGACCGGCTTCCCCCTTGCCCGAAAGGGATTCAACCGCAGAATCTATCCCTGAAAGGATTTTTCCCATGGGCAAGTGTTGACCGATTCGCCCGGTTGAGCAGACAAAAATCTCCTCTGGGGCACAACCAATCTTGGCAGCCACCCGCTCCCGCATGGCCAGGGCATCCTTCATGCCCTGCTCTCCCGTGCATGCGTTGGCGTTGCCACTATTGGCGACGAAACCCTTGAAGTAATCCCCGTCGACCAGCATTTTCCGTCCGAGCTGAACCGGTGCTGCCGCCATTCGGTTCATGGTGAACACACCTGCCACCGTACAGGGACACTCGGACACAACAATCGCCAGATCGAGCCGGCCATCGCCCTTGCCCCGCACGTCGCAATGGACACCAGCCGCACTGAATCCGGTTATGTCGACACAGCCTGCGCTCGAATCACGAATTAGTAATTCACTCATAATTTCCTTCCATCCGGGGGTTTAGGTTAATCCGGTGAAACCTTCCCAGCCGAGTCTCAAATTCATTATCTGAACCGCCTGGCCACTGGCCCCCTTCATCAAATTGTCTTCCGCACTGGTGATAATCAGATTGCCCGTGCGATCATCCATGTAGGCGGAGAAATCCACCCGGTTTCGACCAGTGACATTACGTGTGTCCGGTGTTTTGCCGGTCGGGAGGATACCGATTCCCTTTTCACCCTTGAATACCCGCTCCCAAACCGCGTAAACCTTTTCAATGTCAACCATCCCCGGTATCGTGATGGTCGTCGCGATTCCCCGCATCATGGGAACCAGATGGGGCGTAAATTGAACCGTAACCGGAGTGCCGGAGGCAGCCTGCAACTGCTCCTCAATCTCTGACAGGTGGCGGTGTGTCCCCAGCCCATATGCAAGGGCGCTTTCGCTCCGCTCACAATAACTGTAAAACAGATTCTCCTTTTTTCCGGCTCCGGAGACACCACTCATGGAGTTGATGACAATCCCCTTCCCGGCACTGACCAGCCCATCACGCAAAAGCGGAATCAAGGGCATGAGAACACTCGTGGGATAGCATCCGGGACAGGCGATTAGTGAGGCCTCTTCCCAACCCGGGGCAGCCAGCTCCGGCAAAACATACGGGACCCGGGGCAGCCATTCAGGGGCCGGATGAGCGCCCCCGTAATATTGCTCATACAAGTCGGGAGAGTTGAGCCGGAAATCCGCACTAAGATCGATCACAATCCGGCCGGACTCCACCAGTTTCAAGGCATAGGTCGACGCTACCCCGTGCGGTAAGGCCAGAAACCAGACCTCAACAGGCATTTCAGACAATCCCTCCGGATCCGCTTGCACAAAACACAAGTCGCCAACGAGGCCGCCCAACCGGGGCAGGACGGAGTCCACCCGCTGTCCCGCATGGGACCGGGATGCGACAACCAGGTCACCCACTTTCGGATGCTGGGAAAGAATCTCCAGCAACACCTCCCCTGAATAACCTGACGCTCCTACAATTCCTACTGTTTGCATGATCTAGATGTAATAAAATTAACGGATTAGGTGAAAAAGAAAAGGGCCCTTTCTCTCCACGGCAGGCGACTGCCGAGGGAAGAAAGGACCCTTTGGAAAGGATTCGGTTCCTCGAGTACGCCTTAACGCTTGCTGAACTGGAAGCGCTTGCGGGCTCCGGGTTGTCCAGCCTTCTTCCGTTCACGTCGACGAGGGTCACGCTTCAAGTGGCCTGCCTTCTTCAATGGAATCCGCAACTCGCTGTCGTGCTTCTCCAAGGCACGCGCCAGACCATGCGCAATCGCAGTTGCCTGGCCGTTCGGGCCTCCGCCCTGGACCTTGGCGATCACATCAAACTTGCCCTTCAAATCAACCGTGACCAGAGGAGCTTCAGTCTCCCGGGCCAGCGACTCAGAATAGCAGTAGGTCTCCATTTCCTTACCGTTCACGGTGAAGGATCCGGTCCCGTTCGGAATCAGGCGTACTCGTGCGGAGGCACGCTTGCGCCGTCCGGTTGCCGTAATTACTGTGGATGTATCCGTCATATCAGATCAAATTTATTGGGTTAGGCGGTGTAAGGCACCGGATTCTGGGCCTCATGCGGATGCTCAGTCCCTCCATAGATCTTGAGCTTCTTCAACTGAGCCCGTCCAAGGCGGTTCCGTGGCAACATTCCCTTCACAGCATGTTCAATGATGAATTCCGGGCGCTTTTCACGGAAGTCCTTGAGTCCCACGTACTTCTCATTTCCGAAATAACCACTGTAGAACATGTATTTCTTCTGGTCTTCCTTGCGGCCTGTAACAACAACCTTTTCGGCGTTTACAACCACAACGCAGTCGCCCGTATCAATGTGCGGGGTGTAGGTCGGACGATGCCGGCCTCGTAAAATATTCGCAATCTGAACCGCCAAGCGTCCCAGGACCTGCCCTTCGGCGTCGATCACATACCACTTGGGTTCGATTTCTCCTTGTTTTGCCAGATAGCTTTTCATCGTCAGAAAAAAGGAAGGACGGTAGATTTCACCCCCCCCCTGTCAACTCAATTTAGTAGAAATTGTGGAGAGACATAAAAAACGCGCGCCTGATGAACAGGCGCGCGTTGTAATTTTCAGAATTAGACTCGATTAGAAGCCAGCGCTGAAGCTTGTGGAGAGCGTGAACTTGCTCTTGCTTCCGTCAGCTTCCATAGCATTGTCCGCTCCGTACCAGTTTACACCGACATTCCAGGATGCGTTTTCTGCGAGGGTGACGACATAAGCAACACCAGCACCGTAGTAGAAGTAGTCAAATCCGCCTTCGGCATCAACATAGCCGAGGTAAGCGGAGACGTCTACAGCGGTTGTTTCGCTAACTTCGACACTGTGCCCGCCGGAAACCTCCAGTGTCAGTACTTCCAGATCGAAATCATAGAAAGCGTAGACAGCCGGGCTCAAAGGAGCTTCGAAGCTGAGGCCACCATAGATTTCAACCGTGTTCTCTGAATCCGGGTAGGTGTAGTATGTGACACCAACGTCAGCACTGACGGTTTCACTAACACCAAATCCGTAACCGGCATAGAAATCTACTTCGGTTTCGTCTTCTGAGTCCCAAGGAAGGGCAGCCCAGACACCGGCGTAGAAATCACCGTAGCTGATGTCCACGGACGGAGCAACAAACTCGTCAGCAAGACGGACACCACGGAAGATGTAGTCGGATTCGTAAGAAACGGCAGCACTGACGGACAGTTCCTGCGCGCTAGCAACGGATGCACCAGCCAAGATGGCTGCTACAATAGCAGTTGTTTTCTTCATTTTCATATCTCGTTTGTAGTTGTGGCTATATGTATATAACCAATAGGGGAGCACATAGAATCCCACAAGATTGTCAATAATGAAGTCCATACCGCCATGCCGCCAATACTGTACAACACTCGCTTAAGAAATTTATCATAAATTTACACGGAGAAAGCCATATATTGCCCTCTCCCGCGTAGATCGGGGTTGTCTTCCCTCTGGAATTCGCTCAGATTAAGGGCATGAGCCAAGCAAGCCCCGTAACAGAGGAGATCACCGATCAGTTGACGCAACTGAAGCAGTACACCACGGTCGTGGCTGACACGGGTGATTTTGGATCCATCAAGGCCTACGCCCCGCAGGATGCCACAACCAATCCGACTTTAATCTACAAGGCGGTACAGATGGAAGCCTACACCCATTTGATGGAACAGGCGGCCAAGATGGCGGAAGGCGAAGGCATTCATGGCAAACCGCTTATGGATAGCGTGCTGGACCATTTACTGGTCCTGTTCGGCAAGGAGATCCTGAATATCATTCCGGGACGGGTCTCGACTGAAGTGGATGCTCGGTTGTCTTTTGATGTCGAAGGTACGGTGGACAAGGCCCGGCACATCATCAATCTCTATGACAGGGAGGGAATAGATCGTGAACGGGTCCTGATCAAGATCGCCTCGACTTGGGAAGGGTTGCAGGCGGCCGCCATCCTTGAGCAGGAGGACATACATTGCAATCTGACCCTCCTGTTTTCATTGATTCAAGCTATACAGGCTGCCGAGAATGGTTCTACGCTTATCAGTCCGTTTGTCGGACGGATACTTGACTGGTACACAGCCCACACTGGCGGGGAGTACTCATCCAGCGAGGATCCCGGAGTACAATCCGTCACTCAGATTTATCACTATTTGAAACATTATGACCTGAAAACGGAAGTCATGGGAGCAAGCTTCCGCAACATCGGGGAAATAAGGGCCCTGGCCGGGTGCGACCTGCTTACAATCAGCCCGGCTTTGCTCAATGAATTGCAAAACTCAAGCGAACCTCTGGAGCAGCAACTATCCGTGCATCGGGCCAAGGCGGAGCCGATCCAACGCATGACAGTCGATGAGAAAACCTTCCGCTGGCACATGAACGCCGACCCCATGGCCACCGACAAACTGGCGGAGGGCATAAGGACATTTGCCGCGGATACGGAAAACTTGATCGACTTGATTGAGCGTGAGGTTATCGATTGATGCTCAATTGAGAACCATGATTACACACCTCGTATTTTTCAACATGCTGCCCGAAGCGGAAGGCGCAAGCGGTGCAGACAACGCCAGGAAACTCGTCGATCAACTGAAAAAGCTGCCAGGGAAAATCCCGGAGATTGTGGAACTGGAAGCCGGACTGGACTTCAGCAAGAGCCCGGCGTCCTACGAAGTCGGGCTGTTGACCAAATTCCGGACAAAGGAAGATCTGGAAACCTACCGGGTTCATCCTGACCATCAGAAAGTCGTCAGTTTCGTCCAGGCAACGACATCGGACCGGGCGGTGGTGGATTACGAAACCTGAATCAGACCGTAATCTGGAAAATGTGTGCCGGTGATCTTCTCGGATCCAACTGGACAAAATTCCTCGCTCCCCTCCACTCGTAAACTGGGGTCGAGCTATCGTACAAGTCTCTGACCGCAAAGGCCTTGTCGGGACCAATTCCCAATTCTCCCAGCGGGAGGGAAACGTGTCCAGACTGTGCGTGGTGCCAGTCGAAATTGACCACGATGAGGAAACGATCCGTACGATCAGGGGTTTGCTTGATGTAGGCCAACAGTTGCGGATTATCGACATCGACAAACTGCACATTGCTGGTCCGCTGAAACGCAGGGTGCTTGATCCGGATGTGATTCACCCGCGCAATCTCGTTTTTCAGGTTGCCCGGCTTGTCCCAATCCCAGTTTTTCAGCTCGTACTTCTCATTGTTGTCGTATTCTTCCTTCCCAGGAAACGGCTCATGGTCCATGAGTTCAAACGCGGGCCCATAGATGCCGAGATTGGAACTGAGGGTCGCGGCAAGAATGTAGCGCCCCATATAGGTGGCGCGGTTGGCGGCCTGCAGATCCTCATGAAGGATATCCGGAGTGTTTGGCCAGAAATTCGGCAGGAAAAACTCCTTCACATCGGTCTGGGTCAATTCCTCCAGATATTCCCGAAACGCCTCCGGATGGTTTCTCCAAGTAAAGTAAGTGTACCCTTGGGTAAACCCGGCCTTGGCCAGACGGTATTTGCGCTTTGGACGGGTAAATGCCTCCGCCAGGAAAAGCACTTCGGGGTGAGCGCGCTTGATCTCCATGATACACCAACGCCAGAACTCCATCGGCTTGGTGTGCGGATTGTCCACCCGGAAAATCTTAACACCGGCTTCAATCCAGAAATCAAACACACTTTTGAGCTCCTTCCATAGGGCCTTCCAGTCATCCGTTTCAAAATCAAAGGGGAGAATGTCCTGGTATTTCTTGGGGGGATTCTCGGCATACTGGACCGTTCCGTCCGGCCGCCACTTGAACCAGGATGGATGCTCCTTCACATAAGGGTGGTCGGGCGCACACTGAAAGGCGATGTCGAGGGCAACTTCGAGTCCGTGCATTTCTGCTTCAAGAATGAGCTTCTTGAAATCCTCCATGGTCCCCAACTCCGGATGGATACTCTTGTGTCCGCCCTCTTTCGCACCGATAGCCCACGGGCTGCCCACGTCAGAGTCGTCCGCCACCAGGGCGTTGTTGCGGCCCTTCCGGAAGGTCCTTCCAATCGGATGAATCGGGGGGAAGTAGACAACGTTGAATCCCATCCGGCTAATCTCGGCAAAGCGGGTTGCCGCATCTGCAAAGGTGCCGTGGCGGGATACATCATTGGCACAGGAACGAGGAAAATACTCATACCATGTGCTGAAGTAGGCCTCTTCCCTTTCAACAAGCAGTTGCAGAGCCTCACTGGAGGTTTCACGTGAGCGGTCAGGGTAACTCCGGACAAGGTCATATAATTCAGGACTTCGGGCGAGTGCCACTTTCTGCAGAAGGTCCCTGGAGTGGTCACCAAGAAATTGGGTCCACTCCTTCAGCTGTTTTGCGTCAGCTCCCTTCGCCCGGGATGCGGCCTGTTTGACCAGATTGGCTCCTATGTCGATCTCAACGGCAATTTTCGAATCTCCGCTGTCGGACTTCTTGACGAATCCAACATGCCAGTTGCGAAACGGATCAGACCAGGCCGTGACCTTGTATTCATAGAGGCCAATTTCAACGGGCAGAACCGACCCGGCGAACTCGTCATTCCCGAGATCGCGCATGGCAACTTCCGTCCAGCGTTTCTTTCCAGTGAGCCGGGTTGCCAAGACCACATCCAAATGGTCATGACCATCAGCGATCACGTGGGCTGTTACGTGAAAAGCTTCCCCAAGCGGGCGTTTTACCGGAAATTCTCCTCCACCCACGGCGGGGTGAACATGGTCCACGACAACCCGTGCAGGTCCTTTGAAGCGTTCAAGTGATTTCATGCGTATGCAATGGCGCAATTAATTCATTTAACAAGGGAAGCATAGAGATCGGCAGTCTGCTTGGCTATGGCTTCCCAACTGAAAGTGTCGACTGCCCGAGCCCGCCCGGCCAATCCAAACGCCTTGCGGGTTTCAGGCTTGGCCATCAAGCGGTTAACCTGATGAGCCAGATCCTTGGAAAATGCCTCCGGATGAAGCGGGGTAAACGGCGATTCATGCAACTGGGCAACCGGAACCAGATAGCCAGTCTGGTCATGTACGACCACCTCGGGAATCCCACCCACACTGGAACCGACCACGGGTGTCTCACATGCCATTGCCTCGAGGTTGATGATTCCAAAGGGCTCATAAATGGAAGGACAGCAAAAGACATCCGCTCCGGAATAGAGCTGGATGACCGTTTTTTTGTCGACCATCTCGTCAATCCAGAAAATACCGTCCCTGGATTGGCTGGCTGCCTCCACCGCCTCCTTCATTTCGGCGGCAATCTGCGGGGTGTCGGGCGCTCCCGCGCACAAGACGACCTGGAATCCGGGATCCATGTGGCGTATGGCGTTGGCCAGATAGACAATCCCCTTCTGGCGCGTGATCCTCCCAACGAACAAAACGTACGGTTTCTCAGGATCGATGCCGAACCGCGTCAGGGCCGGCGTTGCGTCCACCTTCTTGTACTCCACCGGGTCGATGCCGTTGTAAATGATGTGGACCTTCTCAGGATCCACATTGAAAAGCTTCAGGACGTCATTGCGCGTGCCTTCGGAAACCGCGATCACCGCATCCGCCATTTCGATGGCAGTCTTTTCCACCCAGCAGCTGAAATCATAGCCGCCACCAAGTTGCTCACGTTTCCATGGCCGCAAAGGCTCAAGGGAATGAACCGTCACCACAAGGGGAATCCCATAGTTGAGCTTGGCCATGATACCTCCCAGATACGTGTACCAGGTGTGGCAATGAACAACATCCGCATCGATATCACGCGTGTTGAAATTCAGCCCGCGCTGGGATGCCCCGAAGACGCTCTTCAAGGCGTCCGGACAGGTGTATCCGGAAGAATCCACTTCGGTCCCATGCACTGACAACTGGGGATCCGTCACGTCCTGATCCCCGAAAGACCGTACTTCCACGGGCAAGATCCGGCTCAATTCCCGGCTCAAGTACTCCACGTGGACTCCAGCACCCCCGTAGGTGTAGGGCGGATACTCATTTGTCAGTAACAATGCTTTCATTGGCTTTCTTCTTCTGGAATTTCATATTCGAGTTGGATACTAAACAGCTTAACGAGGATAAGCAAACAGACAACGGTCAACCCAAGCACCACCCAGCCCGTAAAGTCATGCACGTTGCCCATGTCCATGCCCAGGAGAACGACGTGATCCTCAAGGCCACCGGGCCCGTGTGCGTATGCCCAAGCGGTCAGGAACAAACTGCGGAAAATATTGTTGATGAAGGCAAACAACATGGCCGTCCCGACAAGAAAGATCTTTTTCCATAATTGTTGAAAATAGACCGCCCCAAGAAAGGAACCAGCGAACAGGCATGCTGTGAGTGACCGGATGCCCGAGCAGGCGTCCTCCACGCCCACATCTCCGAGGGGGAGCTTCAACACACTTCCCTCCCGCACGACCGCATATCCCAGGACGTCAAATGCGTAGTACACCACAATTGCCACCTTGTTCATCAAGAACGTGCTGATCATCTTGTGAATGGCATTGAACATAGGAACGGAGAGCATCCAGATCAGGGCGGGAAAAAGGAACAGCATGGCCAGATGCCAGCGTTCCCCGAGCGGAATCCCTTCCCCGTTGGCCCGCTTGTCAGCGTAAAGGTAAGCCCCTCCCAGGAGGATGTTCGCATATCCGAAGGCCAGTGAATTGGAAGCAATGAGGTTCTGGCCCTCCATGGCCCGGTAAAGGACTCCCAATAAAAAGGACAGGATTCCACCGACTACCATCAGGACGGCAATAACCTGCAACCCCATGGAGATGACGCGGGTAAGCCCGGATTCAGCCGGGGAAGTCACGGGGGAAGCCTCGCGATCCCCGATGAGACCCTTGGCCAGCACCGGCCAGCGCTCATACAGGACATAGGCGACAAACAATGGGACAATAAAGCCGAATGCGTACTCATCCCGAAGTTTCCACCAGAAGTGCTGGTCCCAGATAAGGAACAGTGACAAGGCGACGGCGGCGAATGCTGCCCAGCGGGTCGATATGGGGAGAGAACTAAATTTCATCGGCTTCTATTCTGGGCACGTTGGCAAAAGGCGTTTACAAACTCAAGACCGAATCCCCCAGCCTCCCATCCCCTTCATGGAGAGCAAAAAGTCGTGCTTTTTTTCTTGCCATGGAGATTTTATGTCCCTTGCTTGTCCCGCTTATGACAACTGAGGAACAACGCCAAAAGAACCCACTTGAGCTCACATGCACCGACGTTGAGATCCTTTCCCGCTATGTCACTGACACCGGAAAGATCCTTCCGCGTCGCATCACCGGGTTTACCGCTTTACAGCAACGCCACATCACCAAGATCATCAAGCAGGCCAGAAATCTTCTTCTCATGAAGTAAGGCAGCCTGCGAAACCCAACCAACGGGTCTCGTGGTTACGCACAGTGCAGAATTTTACAAGAAGGCTCCCCCGCAGAAGGGAGCCTCTTCTTTTGTCTATCCCCCAACGGGGGATAACATGGCCTTCTTTGCGGAGGCCTTGAAGGCGGGATGCCTTGTCGCCATTCCAACCGAAACGGTATACGGGTTAGCCGGCCTGGCCCTGGACGAAACGGCTAGCCGATCCATTTTCGAAGTCAAGGGGCGCCCCTTGATGGATCCCCTCATCCTGCATGTGGCCAACCCAGCCATGGTAGAGCAGCTAGCTGATATACCTGCGGGCTTCTCCCGACTGACAGAAGCCTTTTGGCCCGGCCCCCTGACCATCATTTTGCCAAAGAAGCCCATCGTTCCAAACCTTGTCACCGCTGGAAAGCCAACGGTGGCCGTCAGGATGCCCCGCCATCCGGTTGCCCATGCCCTGCTGGAACTCGTTGGGCAGCCGCTGGCTGCGCCGAGCGCAAATCCCTTTGGCTACGTCTCCCCCTCAACCGCGCAGCATGTGACCGACTCTTTCGGGGAATCCGTTCCATTTATCATCGATGGAGGAGCGTGTGAAATCGGTCTGGAATCAACCATCCTTGATCTAAGCCGTCCGGATTTTCCCGAGATTTTGCGTCCGGGAGCTATTTCAGCTGAGCAGGTGGGCGAAATCCTTGGCCGACCGGTCCAAGTCCGGAACAAGCAACTCAATTTGGATCAAGCGGCAACGGCACCGGGGACCTTCAGCAAGCACTACAGTCCGAAAGCCAGGCTCAGTCTTTTCGGTGAGGATGAAAATCCATCTCCCTCAGACAACCAAGCCGTCGTTTACCTGCAACGCCCGTCCTCGATTGACGACAAGCATGCCTACTGGCTGTCCGAAAACGGGAACATGGAAACGATCGCCAGATCCCTTTTCGCCCTGCTCAGGCAGCTGGATGCCATGGGATACGAAACCATCGCCTGCCAGAAGCCAAATCCCGCCTCCGGCGGGCTGGCACATGCCGTTGCCGACCGGATGCAACGAGCGGCCGCCAAATAAATAAAAAGGGCGGCTCCCGAAGGAACCGCCCATGAAAGGCTGGGCCACGCTTTAGCCCGCTAAACGCACATTAATTGAAGTTGTGCTTGGGATAGTTGTTCGGCTCGGCTTCCTTTTTCTCCTGAGCCTGCATGTTCAGGTTCGTGACCTCTTTCGCGGCCTTCACCTGTTCAGTCTTCTGCTTCAATTCCAATTCCTTTTGCAGCTTCTCCAAATCATCCTCAGAACGCAGGTAGTTGTCATACATCTGTATTTCCTGTTGATTTGGCTCGAAGCCAGGAACATCCCGTGGGCTGACACCCATTTCATACAGATCCTTTTTCGAGAAGACGTCCTCGTAGGTTGCGCCACTGGCACTGAGAATCTTGGCCGTGATGAAGACGATGAGATTGCGTGATTCCGAATCCCCCGTGTCGCGGCTGAAGAGCCGGCCAAGGACCGGAATATCTCCAAGAACCGGAACACTGGAGCGACCACTGGCTTCACGCTGCTCCATCAAGCCACCAATGGCCAACGTGTAACCACTCTTGATCGTGACGCGACTCTTTGTTTTGCGGGTGGAAATGATCGGAATCTCAATGCTTTCGAAATCCACCGTATCAAACAGGGTACTGATTTCCGGCAAAATATCCAAATTGATGAATCCGGCACTGTTGATTTGCGGGGTCACATCAAGGTTGATGCCAATCGGCTTGTACTCAAATCCATTGACCTCCATCTGCCCCACTTCGTCGTTGTACTGGAAGCTCGGAATCGGGTACTCAATCCCAATGTTGATTTTTGCCGGGGAGTTGTTGACCGTCACAACAGTCGGGTTGGAAACCAGCTCGAGGTCGTTATAAGTACCAAGCGCACTGATGACCGTGCTGAACTTGCCAGCTGAAAATACCGCTGTCTTCAAATCCAGGTTTCCAACAGCTTCCTCGTAATCCACCGTAATGCCATCGTCAGGACCACTTGTGCCTGTATCGCCCAAGCTCAGCTCCCAAGCATCCATGGTCTTCCAGTCGATTCCCAGTTTGGAGGAATCACGATTGGAAATCTCAATAAACTTGGATTCGATCATGACCTGCTCAGTCGGGCGGTCCAGAGTTTCAATGATTTCCTGGATGTCATTCATCCGGCTGGGACGCTCGGTAATGACAAGCGCATTACTGCGTTGATCCACTTGGACCTTACCACCGGCTGATTCATCGATCAAAGGGGAAATGGAGGTCCGGATCTCACTGGCCGAGGAGAAGTCGACAATGAACACGCGCGTGTCCACCGGTTCCACGGCCAACTCATCCTGACTTTTGATCTTAATGATGTTGCCGTCAAAGATGTACGTGTAATTGAGGGGTTCCAAAACAACATCAAAAACCTGTTGCCATGTCACGTCGCGCAACTTGATGCTGACGCTTCCAGCCAAGCTGTCCGGAATGACGACATTCAGCTCATAAAGTTCTGCCACGCTTCGGATGATATCCCGGACATCTTCTTCGGGGAAATCGACCGATATGGTTTCCGCATCAACGGAGACAGCGGAAGAGCCCTCGTTATCTCCGGGCAGGTCCAGGAAGACCTGGTCACTGGGCACTTCAAATACCGGCTCCGAGGGCAACTCCGGGGCGGCTTCGAGAACCTCCGATTCTCTCTGCTCATAAGTGGCGTCGGCGGAAGCAATTGTTTCCTTCGCCTTGTCCAATTGATTGATCTGGTCTTGCTGCGCAAACACCGGCAATGCTATCAGTATCGACAGCAACGGGATGAGTTTTTGGCCTTTCATTTGTTTCCTTTCTTCAGCTACTCCTAAGTTTGAGTAAAGTCTGTTGATTTGTTTAAGCGTGTTATTCGACTGATCCTGTCGTGATCAGGAAATTCTTTGTCAGGGAAGCCGTTCCCAAGCTCAGGGTGTATCCCTTGCTGGTAACTTCTTCGATTTTTACTGCGTAAATATTGCCACTGATTTCCGCCTTGAAGCTCGCGCCTTGCGCAATCGTGCGTCCACCGGCCAACTGCAAAACCCCACGATCACCAACGACAAGGCTGCCCAAGGGGCGAAACTGCCCACTGATGATTGCCAATGCCCGGTCATCAGACAACAAAGCTCCAGCCGTGCGAAGCGGAACATTGTCCAACTCTTTGGTGGCCACCTCTTCCTCCTGCCGCGTGCGGACCGCAAACGGGGAATTCACTTCCTTGAAGTCCATCTTTTCCCGGTCGACGTTCCCCAAGGTGGAGTGCATCCCGTCCAGAAGTCCCGAGCGGGCTTCCGGGGTCGTGATTACCTGACCGCCGCAGATTGATGCTGCGGAGGCAAAAAGGATTAATATGAGATTGAACTTAGTCATCTTTAGCAGCTAGTACGTGGCAACGCAGACGGGCTTTAATGACCTCGGCGTCAGCAGTCTCCTGATCATGGAATGTGTCCAGCACATCCATCCGGACGATGAACTTCTGGCGATCCAGCAAATCCAGGAACGCCAGAACTTCCTGTATTGATCCGTTCATGACAACATCACACGGAACAACGGAAAAATGGCGGAACTTGTCCTTGCCGAGGTAGAGTTTTGAACCGTCGGAAGGCAGCCCGATGGAAAAACGTTCAACAGTGATGCCGGACTCCCTTTCCAGACCGTAGAAAAATTCATAATTTGAAGCAACCTCCTCGACTTTCAACAAGCGGCTATCAATGGCCGCCTGACCGGAACGCAGGGACTCCAGGTTGGCATCCAGCCCTTTGGATCGTTCCAGATTCAGCTGAATGTCACCCCACTCCTTTTCCAGTTCCTGGAGCTGGCCTTGGTACTCGTCGATTTTTGGTCCGCGCATCATTAACAGAACCAAGGAAACAGGAATAACAACACCGCTGACAACAAGCACCGGGTACTTTCTCAAGTTTTTACTGATTAATGACAAATTCATAGCGAAGGAACCTTTTCCACGGCGATTTTTAACAAGAGCGTAAAATCGAAATGCCCGAACTCATTGTTTCGATTGAACCTGACCATTTCCATCTCAACCTGTTTGTCCGCGAGGCTGGGCAATTGCAGAATGTCATCCTGGAACCTGCTCAGGACTTGTGCCGGTGTAACAGGAGCATTCTCGAGGACCTTGCCGTCCAAGGTGATTTTAAATGGGGGAATTTTCCCTTTTTCCGGAGTGTCACTGGAACCGGACATTTGAATCTTTTCCAGTTTCATCCCCTCCTGCAAGGCGTCGCCCAGTTGGGAGAGAAATCTGTGATAGGAGACCGGCTCCGTGTCAAAGGCCACGGCCTCGGTGACAACCTCCGCACTCTGCCGGAATTTCTTGTTGATATCCAGAATCTTCCTGTTCTCCGCCGTTGCCGAGGCAACTTCATTGCTCAAGGATTCAAGGTTCTTGCCCAGGCTTTGCAACGTGTATTCGCGAATGCCATAAAGCGTCAGGCAAATTACGGCCAATGCGATGCCCACGAAATTGAGGAGAAAACCGGTACGGATCACTTTGGTATCCGGCAGTGTCTGCGTGTCCCTGAAATCCGGACGCCATTGGCGCTGTTGAGGGGTCTTGCTTTTTGTCAATGAAGCCATCGTATTAAGATTCGAAATTGATAAACAAGCTGAAGAGCCCAAACAGGGCTGGCCCCATGTCTGCCAATGAGCACCCCTCTCCAAAACTGACGCCAATGCTCTCAGCCCATCCGTCCCAATCGATATCCAGCAACTTGATATCCATTTCGCTGGCAATCACATCCGGAATCCAAGCCAGGTTTTCCGGCAGGGATGTCATGTACATGTGGGGAATCGTCTGGCCAGTTTGAACTTCGTAAAACCCTGCTGAGGCGTTCAGTTCCTTGAGCATCTTGGCCAGCAATTTCGGTCCGATTTCCCGGAAATCGAAGGTATTTGAGAAAAACAAGTCTCTTGCGGAATCCTCGTCTTTCAGCCCCAACTCATTTTTGATAACCGGTAGTACCGCATTGAATCCGAAATTGATCGGCCGGCAAAGGTCCACTTTCTCCTTGGACAAGATAAACAAATTGGCCGAATTCTGCGTCACCTCCAAATGCAGTACCGGTTCCTCAATTTCCTTGGAAGTCAGATAGTGTTTTAATCCGGCCAAACTGGAAAGAGTGCCCAATTGCATGCTCTGAGGAAATACACCACACTCGATCAGATTGTCCTGAAAAGCGGAAAACTCCCTTGAATCAGCACCGCACAACAATATCTCCTTTTGACTGCCCAGAGCGCGGTCCGGGGAAAAGGGCATCCCCGACTGGGCATTGACTGCCACCGACTTGGATGTTTTTGGATTCAACCTGTATTGTTGCTCCAATACCTGATCGAAATATTCCGGTGCCTTGGCCTTGGCCATCGATTCGAGCGTATGAACCCTGAAAAACCGGCTTTCGGGAATAATCCCGCAATGCGATTGGAAATACCGGTTTCGGCCACCGGTTGATGCCTCAAGGAAATCTTTCAGTTTCTGAGGTTCATTGCGTGGAAATTCGGTTATGGATTCGATCGTGAACGGGGGCGTCAATCCTGTGGCGGCTGCCACCAGATATGAAAAACCGTTTACCTCGACGAACAGACCTTTCGTTTTCCTGGATAACATATAATGCGACTCGTTTGGTTTCGCGGTAGGGGCAATTGCCCCTTGCGTTCACTGAATTTTCATAAGCTTTCAACGCTTCAAGACAAGAAAAAAGCCACGGTTGGTGTAACCGTGGCTGTTGATTTATACAAATTTAACCAATGAGGGAATCAACCCCATGTCCGCTTCTTATGACGATTGGAGCGTGAGCGTTTCTTGCGCTTGTGCTGTGCGATCTTGCGGCGACGTTTCTTTCTAAGATTTCCCATAACTAAAGTAATAAAGCGGAGGACAATTTTTGTTTTCGGGCATCAAGTAAAGCCTTTTCTGAAAAAAATGCCCGATTCTTAGCGGGCGTGTTTACCCAATTGCTTGCGGAGTCCATTCCATCTGGGCGGTTCCGGACACAAAATCATCCGGCCTTCCAGATCAATTCGGCTCAAGTAAATGGCTGGACCGGGATACATGGGCCGCTCCTCGACATCACGCTTGTACTGGTAATTCCGCTTCAACTGGGAGAGCAGGAGGAGTTTTTCCCGAGCGTACAAGGTGTCCCCCATCACCGGCAAACCGGATTCCGAGGAATGGAGCATGATCTGGTGCCGGCGCGGGAATTGGGTGATTGCCTGCCACAGGTTTGTGGCCCCGTTTGCATCTTCAAAGACGAACTGGGTGGCCGCCTTCTTTCCGGTCGTATGGGAGACCAGTATCCTGGCTTGCTGGCGGTGACGGGCAATTGGGAGGCTGCAGTCGATAACCGGTCCAGTGATCTTGGAGCGGCTCAAGAACCGGAAAGTGAAAGTAAACTTGCCCGATCCCAGCTCGCTTTTGAGCCCTTCCGCCGTCTCGCGGTTGCGGGCGAATAGAACCGGTCCGTAGCAATCCGGATCAAGGTCGTTGATCGCCCAGAGTCCCTCATCCCCGATTCCCATACGGGCAAACTCAGGTTTCTGTTGCTGGCCCTGGTGGCGGATGGCCTCGATCAGCACCGGCAATTTCGGATACCAGACATCGGGCTGCACCAGAACCCCCACCGGTTTTGCCAGGGCAAGCAGATCCCCGTCGTCATAAAGGACCGGCAAGCGCACAGGCTCCATTCCCAATAATGGCACCGGAAATCCTAACTGCTTATGTTTTTCCATGAATCTGCCTCCGTTTTGTGTCTAAAACAAAAACCCCCCGATACCAATATCGGAGGGCGTCTAAGTCAATAAAGGCTACAAGCGGCTTTAGTGAGTGCTCTTCGAATGAAGCGCATTACGGGAAATCTTGGACTTCTCGCGATTAGCCTTGTTCGGATGAATGACACCGCCCTTGACCGCCTTGTCCAATGCTGAAGCGTAGGCGCTCTTGTCAGAATCGGAAGCTTCACCAATCGCCTTCTTGCGAAGGGTCTTGAGACGGCTGCTGGTTACCGTGTTGCGCTCCGTACGGCGAGCGATACGACGAATGTCTTTCTTTGATGATTTAAGATTGGCCATAGTTGAATTCCTGAAAAGAAACGGAGCAAGCTAGGTGCGGGCTATCTCCTGTCAAGGGAAATTACCCGTTTGTGAATGGAAAAGGTTGATCCGCATACCATGCATGCAGGTCCTCGAGATTCCACATTCCCAGCTTTCCGGCCTCTTTTAGCACCCGTAGAAGGATTTGGGCGGTCAGGAATGCGTCTCCCAAAGCCGTATGGCGGTCGTGGGGAGTGATCCCGAATCGCTCGCACAGGGCATCCAGCGAGTGCCTTTCCGGCCAGTCATCCCCCTTGAATCCACCGGCTTCCCGGATGGTCAAGGAAGCCTCCATCGTGTCGATGACCACATTTTTCAAGGTTCGGTTGAAGTGTTTTTCGCATGCCAGGTTCAACAAGGTAATATCGTGCTGAATGTGGTGGCCGACGATTACCCCATCCGCCAGCCAGTCCAAAAACTGGCAAAGGGCCTCTGGCTCCTCAATTCCTTCAGCCGCCGCCTCCCGGGTGATACCATGAACCGTGACGGAAGAGGTATTGTAGGCAATGGGCATGACGACAGAAAACTCGTCAAAGAGGCATATTTCACCTTCCCGCAAACCAACCCCTGCCAGGCTGATCAGCTTGTCCCGTTTCGGGTCGAGTCCGGTGCTTTCCGAATCAATGCAAACAAAGCGGAACTTTTCCCAGTTCGACTCGAGAGAAAACCGTAATGTATTGATCTCCAGATATTTCCGAACTCTCTCCATCAGTCCCGCCACTTGAGATCAAACCGCTTTGCGGTGTGTTCGAGAATATTGAGAATTGTCCTGAAGGTCGTAATCAGAAGCGTCCGGGTCTCGGCATCAAGCTCAGCCGGACTGATGACTGCCCCATCGGTTCCAGATCTCAGGCCTTGTGAAATCCGGGCATATTGTGAAACCAGGAAGCCCTCGGATGCCTCATGCAGGCGGTTGGCCCTTGCCGGATCCTTTGCACCCTTGGAGGCCTCGTCAAGCCGCTTGAATGTTGCCGTCGGCCGGTGACGGCCACTTTCAAGGGTCAGCACCCGGGCCACATCCACCAATGGCAGAAGGGCGTGCAGCTTGATGGCTAATTCATCCTTACGCATCCCTTTCTGGTCCACGACATAGCCGCTGAAAATTGTCCGCGGGGGTTGATTGAGGAGGGAATCACTGGCCATATGGCGAATAAAGCCCGGATTGTCCTTCAGTTCCATCTGGATGTGTTCGCTTAATTGGTCCGCCAGGGAATCCGACTGGCCTGGAACCGGCTGAAAATCAAAGGCATCCCGGGCGGCATAAACGTGGGAGGCCACGGGTTCCCGGATAAAGGCCGTAAATTTCGCCTTCATTTCCGATATGGGCAGGCACCAGCCTGGCTTATGAGCCAAAACATTCTGCGGGCTTTCCAGAAATCCGCATTGCCTGATGGCATGTGCCACCCGCGAAGCCATTTCACGGAAGAAACGGGTAGCTGGCTCCACTTGTTCCGGTTCCGGATCCTCATAAACAAGTGCGTGATACACGGCCGACCTGATCAAAAGCTCATCACGCCCACCGCTGCCCATCATCAACCAGCAAAATTCGACCGGTGGGGTGCCCCACTCCTCACGCATTCCCGCCAGCACCAACTCAATGATCCGCTGGTTTAATCGCCGGTTCAGGACACCGACCATCTCCATCAACCAGATCAAGGAGCGGCGACTCTCAAGGAACTCGAGAATGAGTGCTTCCAACCGGTCCCGAAGCGCTCGCAGGGAAGTGACATCCGGGGCGGATCCAATCGCCTCGCCGATGACTGAGGGGAAGCGCCCGTACTGCAAAAACAGGTTTCTTTCCGAAACAAGGCCCACAGCTCGGGAATTGAGTGAGCCATCCTCTGTCACAATCAGGTAATTGGTTCCAGCGCGGGTCAGTTTAACCAGCAAGTCCCCAATGTTTTCCCCCGGATGGGCGGCGTACAGTTTACTCGACATGAGGGAGGAAACCGGGGCCTCCGGGAGGATCGGCCCTTTCAGGATAGCATCCCTCAAATGCCCATCGGTGAGCTTGCCAACGGGGATTCCGGACTCATCCACCACGACGACACAGTCGATTCGCTTTGATTGCAATTGCCGGGCCACCTCGACCACGGGCGTTTCACGGGAGACTGTGACCAGGCTCTCCTGGGCCATTGTCTGCGGTGGTTCGACTTCCCACAATCCGCCTTTTCGAAGCGTCTTGGGACCCGCTTCACCCGAAGGAGCTTCCTCTTCCTTCAGGTAGCCGTTCCAATGGTAGACGGGACTCAAACTAAAGTATGCGGCCAGATAACGCCGCGCCCGGGGGGACTTTTCCGCCAATTGAACAAAAAGGGCACGGGGAAGGCCGTACAGGATGGTCTCGGTTTCCGTCCGGCAGGTATGCAAATAGGGCTCGTCGGAACGGATGCCTTGCAATCCCAGCATATCCCCCGGGCCCCGCATGTCGATCAGCGACTCGCCCGATTCGGATTCCTCAAGGATCCGGACCTGCCCCTGTTGAATGACAAAAATCCACTGGTTTCTGGGCTGCCCTTGGGAAAAGACGATTTCCCCATCCTCATGGAACTTCACTTTCCCATTCGCGGCGAGTTCCCTCAAATCGGCAGTTTCAAGAAACTGAAAGGGCGGATAT